>Ga0070745_1000843_pt1 | contig 17649 bp, 28 predicted proteins | sample VirMetDEL_Mar_4_FD_77438 | JGI IMG/M metagenome (GOLD analysis project Ga0070745, IMG submission 77438) | Aqueous microbial communities from the Delaware River and Bay under freshwater to marine salinity gradient to study organic matter... | ecosystem: Environmental > Aquatic > Marine > Coastal ...
TACGCCGTTAGTTGCCTTGCGTCTTCGCTATACAAACTATTGTACCAACTCGACCAGTACCGGTAATACAACGAATAAAGGGGTAACCCGTTTGTTTCGTGGAACGGTGCGGGGTATCCATAAAAAAGGCTATCGGCCTTATTCGGTAAAGGTACCCGGTAAGTAGAATACGCGGAAAAGAAAGGTGCCGGTTCGTCAAAGTCCCCATACCCGTACGAAGTTAAATATACGTCCCCCGTTTCGAATCCATTGTAAAAACATAGAAACGGTTTGGGTTTTTCTATTGCCGCGTTTTCTGTACTTGCGGCCTTCAATAACCTAAATAAAGGTACTTCGTCCAATTCTTGCGTTACGAACGGGGCAAATACGGTACTTATTTCTTTGGTTCCGTTACTAAAGGCGTTACCCGTATCCTTAATTGTAAAGGTTCCGTATACTTCGCCTTCTGTTTGTTTTGCGGCCGCATTTACTAAATCTTCACTTTCGGCCAACTTCCAAACACATTTACGCGCTTGCTGGTCCGTAGTGGGCGTTACTTGTAGATCTTTAGTTAGATCTATTTTTTGGGTCCAATCTTTGACCGTTCCGAACGTTAAATAGTCCGTAAAGGGTTCTATATAGTAGTGTTTGGGTTTATACCGGTCGGGTATAAAGACCAGGTTAAACGCCTTTTGTAACCCGCTTAAAAATTCTATTTGTTTTAATTCGGGTAAGTTAGCCGCAACGTTTAGCGTATAGTCTTCCGTTTGCCAATACTTACGCAAAAGTATACGGGTACTTTGCCGGTCTTGACCTGAAACACCTATAAGGTTAAAAGCCGTAGCCGCTTGTACTTGAAAATTTACCGTTTCGCCGGCAACCAATAGAATAGTTAGCGGGAATATAATTTTAGTTACCGTGGTATTAGAAGTAGTGCCGGTAATAGTTCCCGAAGTACCCGCCGTAGAACCAACCCAACGAAACGAATACGTTTGAAAAACCGAAGGCACTAAGTAAAATTCAAATTCGTAATAACCGGTTACCGGTGCCGTAAACGTGTCCGTATTCCATGCGGTTATATCGTCGTAAAATTGCCCCGTTTCGCTTAGGCTTAAATTAGTCCACGTAGCCGCGTTTACACTTTGGTTACTGGTTCTACCAGCGTATAAGGCGTTACGTTGGTATACCGCCGTAGTATACAACCCCGCACCAGCCAAGGCCATAAGGTAAGTATTCGTTTGGTTGCCTAACCACGTACTTTCATAGGTATATCCCGAATCAGTAAATATTGCATCTACTAACGTTTCTATAGATACGAACGGGGTAAGATCTTCGAACGTTATAGGGGTTGCTTTTTGAAAAGGTGAATTATTTTCATTCCAGTTGTGCCCACGGTCCACAACGCCTAAACGCATTTTACCACTATATAGGCCCCCCGCGCTAAGTCCTAAACTTACGTTACTTCCATTTACAACAAAGTCTAACGCCGTTAGGTCCAAGTCTTGCAAGGTGCCTTCACCAATACCCCGGCTTAGGTCCGCCGTTTCGCCAAATACCGTTACTTCTACGTCTGTATATTGTCCTTTTTGCTGGTAAAACCCTTTTACTTGGGCGTACCCTTCGAAGATCGTAATACCGGCCCGTTGTATGCGCGCGGGTATTTTGGCTTTATATCTAAAGTCGGGTACTTGCCCTAACGTTACTTCCCCGAATATTTCGGCGTTCTGTTTGGTAAGTGGTACCCGGAACGTTTGACTAAAAGAAGAAGAAGCCGCGTTTATTTCTGATATATCCGAAAACCGGTAATTAAGGTTTACCGGGTCATTCGAATAAAGTTCTAATAGCTTGTATCCGTTAACGTCTAAAAATACTTGTATCATACGCGCAACGTTTGGGCTAGTTTGACGTTAAAAACTACTTCGGCTATTTGTAAGTTATCCGTTCGTACCTGATAACTAGCCGTATCTATTAGGACCGGTAGCCATTGGCCCAACTTAATAAAAGCCTTTTTAGCTAATACCAGGTTTTTAAATACTTCTAATTCTGTTTCAGTAAACCTTCCGGTTAACTGGTACGCTTCTTCGCCGTCTTTGTGAAAGTACGCCGTTTCAGAATCAAACGAATAAGATTCGAACACGGACCCGCCCCAAGTACCTAACGCCTTTTTATACGGCTTGTTTTGCGTTGTTACGGTTGTTAATAGCTTTCCTTCAAATGTTGCATAGTCCCAACCCCCTTTACTGTTTGCCCAAGCCAATTCTACCGGGTCCGTTTTGTACGTCTTACAATCTTTGGTAACACGCAACGCACGGCCTACCGGCGTTAACGTAGCTTCTATAATTGGTTGTACCGTGTAACTAGTCCAACCCGTAAGGCTAATACCAGCCGCGGCCACGTTAACGGGCATTAAAGCCACGTAAGTAATAAACCCGTTTACCGGACTGGTAGCCGTGGGAAGTTGCGCCCCGTTGGTAGTATTAAGGGTTACGGTTGTTGTTGTGGTACCGGAAGACGTAGTAACGGCGTAACTAATAGCCGTTGCATTGGATACGGTAGAACGTGTAATTAAAGCCGCAAACCCTTCCGTTTGATCTTGTGCCGTAAGTTCGATATACGAACCCGTTACCGGATAATCTGTTAACCAAACTTTTTTAGTAATAGCCGTAGCGTAATAATCGGAAAAACCAGGGTGTAAACCCGCGCTTAGTTGTTCGCGTCCACCAATAAGGTATACCGTTCGGTTGTCCTGGTTGGTTGTTTCGGTTGTTCCGTCCCATTCCCCCACTTCTACGGTATAACTAGCTACGTTCCCTAACGAACGGGTAAAATAATTACTTTGGTATTCGAACAAAGTACCCCCGCCCGAATACGGCCGGTTGTCTACTTCTAACCTTTTACGTGTTAGTTCGCCTAAATCAAAAAAGGCCACGTCTTCGGGGTTTGGACTAAGGTAATATTTACCAATTTGGGTACCGTTTTCCTTAACTACAACTACGAATCTAAAAGCCGTTGTAATTGTGGTACTTGTGTCTATACCAAATATAAGGCGTTGGTTAGCCGGTACGTAGGTATTTGGTTCCTGAAAAATACTTGCGGCCATTATTTAAGTTTTATTCTTACACCTTCAAAACGTGCGGTTAGTTCATTTTGGACGGCTACACCCAACGCCCCTTCTAGTGCCTTCTGTTTTTTCTTGTACGCGTATTCGTACCCTTTTTCAAAATAAAACAAGCCTTCTATACCGTTACGTTTAATTCCCCGCCCAATAGCGTACGCGGCTTGTTTCATTCTTTCGGGGGTCTGTTTAATAAAACTACCTTTTTCGTCCCGTAGTCGTACGGGTTTAGCGCGCATCCACGCTAAAACCGCTTTAGAAGGTACCGGTTTTTCATTCTTGTAACTAAAAGGCGCGCCCCGTTGTTTTCTAGTTCCGTTTACCCCAAAGTGTAAAAAGGCCGCGTAATTGTTCGCCTTGCCTTTTGAATAGAACTGTACAGACTTAACGCCGTACTTACCAAACTTAAACGAATACGTTAGGGACTTTTGTAAGGTTCTAGTAGCTACGCCGTACGTCTTGTTTTTGCCTATACGCCTGGTACCTAATTCCCTTTTAGATGCGTTAAGTATTTCGTTAGCAAAGTCTATAAAGGCTTTATCTACTTCTTTATTCATTCTATAAGGTCTTCGTTACTGGTCCATTCGGGGCCTTCAATAGTTAGTATTGTCGTTTGCCAATCCATCCAACGCGAATTAACCGCAAAACCCGCCTTACGTTCTACTATTACTTTACTTCCGTCTATACTAAACCTTTGGTTAATACGATCGCCATGAATGCCCGTTAAGGTTATACGCTGAAGGGTTGCCGAACTAATTACCCGGTAATATTTAGTATCCATATTTTGCCTTTGTTGCGTTCCAATTTTGCGTTATTTCGGTACTGTTTAACGCGCGGTTGTACATTCTTACTTCGGCTATATCGCCGTTATAATAATCCGGTACCGTAGGTACGCTACGCTTTCCAATATCTAATACGGTTCCACTATTCCAACCAGTAGACGCGCTTAAACTTTGCGTACTATCTAAAGAACCGTTTACGTATATATAAGAAGTACCGCCGTCCCGTACGCACATAACATGGTACCACGTGTTTAAACTTGCTACGTTACTTCCATAATTGGCCCCTAACAGTGTATTACTACTTACGCCGTCCCCGTCCCATAACGCAAATACCCAACCTTTACGCGTACCCACGGTTGCGCCCGTTCTATTATTAAATAGAATAAACGTTCGTACGTTTTGGGTTTGGGAAGTGAATACCATTTGGTTATAATTCCCTTGTGCATCTAAACGCGTCCAAGCCTCAATAGTAAAGTTATCGTTAGTCGGTTGGTTCCAGCTAGTAGTACCGGCGTAGTCATTTACCCGATCAAAGTCGAAGTGCTTGGGCGGGGTGTTTACGAATGTAGTTTCTAACCCGCCAAATAAAGTAAGGTTGTTATTTGCTTGTAAATCCGTCCACGTGGTACCGGTACCAGGGTAACTTGAAGCGTTACCCGCGTCGTAGTTATGCCACAAGCCTACAGTTACTATACCACTTGTTACGGGTATACGCCGGGCCGCCGTTACTACTTGTAGAAAGTTCATTATACTAATTCGCGTTCACCGGTTAAAGTAAAGGTATCGCTTGCTACACATTTTAAACCTATTACCGAATACCGTTCCGCCGTTTTTGCGGTATTGGCCGCGCTATTGTTCAGCGTTACACCCGCCCCCGCGGTTATTGTTACTTGTCCCGTTCCCCCCTGTTCTATAATAATTTCGTCATCCGCTTGAAACTTACCGGAAGGTATAGTAACGGTTACCGCGCTTGAAGCGGTACAACGTATATACGTCCCTTCGTCCCCGGTATCCAACGTTATAGCCGTTGCCCCGTCTTGTACAACTTGAAAGAATTGGGGCGGTATATTGGCTATTGCCGTACGTTCGGAAGATGTGAGAAATAAATTTGTTTGGCCTTCTGTAATATCGTCCGCGGTACCGGCTAATTGGCTTAGTTCGTCCGGTATAATCGGCTTGTTCAATATTTGCGCGTCCCCGCTTGTTGCGTTCCAATTGGCGTTAACGTTCACTTCCGCCCCGCTTGCTATACCGTCTAATTTAGAACGGTCCGCGCTGGTCATAACACCAGCCGCCGAAACGGTAGACGCGGCCAACGTAGTATTATTACCCGTGCTACTTAGTACCGTTACCGTAGTTGTGGTTGTGGTATTGGTAAGGTTAGTAGCTACGTTTACTTCGGCCCCGTCTTCTATACCCGCTAACTTGGTTTGTTCGGCCGCGGTAAAATATAGGTTTGTACTTCCTTCGGTTATATCGTCCGAATCCAAAACCGCGGCTATTTCGGGGCCTACGGTTGCCGGCGTTGCGTTTTCCCAACGGGTGTTACTTGCGTTGTATCGCAAAAGGTGCCCCGTATCGGGTGTAATAGTTTGCGTATCGTGTAACGTGCTAAGGCTTGCCCCGGTAGTATTGCGAATTAATAGAATACCGTTTGCGGCCGCGTTCACTACGGCCGCTACTGGTAACTTTAGGTTTGGTGCCGCTGGTTGTGTTAAAGTCAACCCACCAGGGCGCGCCGGATCCGCGAATAAAATAGTTCCGTCCGTCCAAGTTTCGCCGTTTTGCCCCCTGGTATCTATACCGGATATTTCGCCGGTTGCTAAAATGTACCCAAATTCGCCGGTTCTAATTTCTTGGGCGGTAATACCAAAAGAAACATAACCCGGTAAGGTGCCGTTAGCTATTAAGGGCTGTACTTCTACTTTACCGCTATTGCCTACGGCCCCGGTAAACATAACGTACGTTCCCTTGTCTATTGTACTTGCGTACGTGTTCTTAGCTAATACGGGCATATCTTGCCCTAATAGCAACGTTACCCCGTTTTCTAACGTTACTTGCAAACTTCCCCGGTCCGTGTTCCAAGAAATAACGCCAACGCCACCAGTATAAAAATTCGCGTTGTCTATTACTTCCGTTTCTACGGCCGTAACAACGCGCGCGGCCGTGTGGTAAAGGTTGGTACTACCTTCGGGTACTTCGTCCGTAGTTAACGTTACGTTGCCGTCTACCGGTTCTACGTTGTTTACGCTGGTTACCGTACCAGTTCCCCCGCCCCCCGAAATAGACAAACTAACAACCCCGTTACCTTCGTCCGTAAGTGTTCCGTTAGTAACCTTAATTGTGTTTACGCTTCGTACGTCCGTGGTTCCGTCTTGCGTTAACATTCGTAAAAGTCCCCGCCGGGCGTATGCAATTTCGCCCCCTACCGGACTAACCCCGTCTATAGGTAGGTTACACGGTGACGCTTCCCACGGTACCGAAATACTAAGGTCTAACAACGCCCCACTTAGCAAGTTCGAACGTTCGTCTATAATCGGTTGTATACTTGAACTTTCAACAAAATAACGTTCGTTAAATAAGAACACGTTACCGCCGTTGGTTACGTCCGCTACTAGGTCTTCTAAACATTGTTCACTATCTGAAACTACTTCCCGGCGGTTAGTGCTTTTTTGTTCTTGTTCTGTAGGGCGATCAAATACGTAAACCTCAAAGGCGTATACCTTTTGGCCTTCTTCATACGTGGCACCAGTATAAACAACGTACATAAGTGGAAAGGCCGTGAATTTATCTAAGTCCACTTCATCCGGTGCCCCGAACCCGTAAGACTGTACAAAAAAATGTAAGTCCGCAAAGGTGCTTAACCGTTGTTCTATTGCGTTTAGGGTTATCATTGTAAACGTTTTAGTTCGCTTGCGTAGTCATTTAAAAAGGCCAAATGTTGTAAAACTACGTTTATAGGTAGTTCGGTTATTTGGTCCATGCGGGTAATATCTTCCTTAGCCAACGCGTATAACGTAGGGTACCAACCCCACTTCTTGGTAAAGGTGCTTGTAAAAGTTGGGCCGCTTCCAGTAAACGCGCCCCCGTACTGGTCAACAATTCCCTTTTTGTAGTCCAAAAAAAAACCAGCATACCACTAAACAAGTTAGCCGGTACTTTTAGAAATTGTTGGTACGGTTCTTTTGCGGTATAGGGTGCTATCTTATAACCCCCTAAACTTTCAGACGTAATAGGCCTATACAAAATAGCCATAATACGCGGGGCGTTGTTCCAACTATCTTCTAACAATAGTTCCAAGTCTATATATTCCCCCGCGGTAAATTCGTCCCAATCCGGTATAAACCCATAGTTTACCCCTTCCAGTTCGAACCGTTCTACAAAGTCGGCCGTTTCTTGAATTGTGTTTAAGTGTTCTAACCCCGCTTTTACCAACTTACGCGGGGCCTTCTTTAAAACGCTAACCGTGGTATTAGTAACTAACGCTAATTGCTTTAACGGGTCTTCCGTTTGCATTAACCCTATTAACTGTTCTAGGGTTATATCTTTCCACGACAAGGGTAAAGTTAGCTTCATTGAATATAAGACTAAGTAACAAAGGTTTTTAGACTATAGCGTAACGCCCAAAGTTCGGGTTACTTTGGTTGTGCATCGCTATATATCGTAACGCGTCTATTAAATGGTTAAACGCGTCTACGGGTTCGTTTAGTTGTTTTCCGTTCTTGTCTTCTTTCCATTTGTAGTTACGAAGTTCCTTTAGAAGGTTTATAGAATCGGACGTAATACGTAACGGTTTAGACTGTAAGAACTGTATACCGGCGCGTACGCTATCTGGACCTTTACGGGCGGGGTGTGCGTTCAACCCGTACCCGTGTAATTCGTCTATACTTTTGGGTTCGGCTGAATCACAAACAACTAGCGCGGCCCCTGGTACTTCTTCTTTTAGTAGTTCCCAAATTTGGCGGTTACTTAGTCCCTTACGGTACAATACTTCCCGCGCCGTGAACGTTTCGCCGTCCTGGTATAAAGCTATTACCGCGGTTGGATCATTGGTATAACCAAAGTCTAAACCGTAACCAACCAATTTACCCGCGGGTTTTTCTACTTCGGTAAAATGCGTAAATATCGTAGACCTACTTACGCCACGTTCCCCAAGTCCAAACACGCGCCAAAAGTTTTCATCTACGTCTTTAAACCGTTCTATTTCGGCTATTACTTCGGCTGGTAAAAAGGGGTTATCTAAATACGTGGTTTTAAAAAAGTCCGCATCTTCCCGCGGTATTACTTCGGTATATATCCAGTGGAATTCATCCGAAGGGTTAAAGTCTATTATTGCTTTTACCGTAGTACGTAAAAGAAGTTGCCGCCAATCTTGTAACGTTATTTCGTTACATTCGTTTACATACAAAACGGCGCGTTTACGGCCCCTTACCTTTTGCGGTTGGTCTACGCTAATAAATTCGACCAGGTTACCAAACAATAGGTACGTGGCTTCGCTTTTATTGTGGTATTCGGGGTTGTATAAATCTTCCCTTTCCAGTATTTCGAAGAAGTCCCGCATAACAGAACCGCGCAACGCGGGAAACGTTTTACGCGCTATTGTAATTACCGCCCCGGCGTTGGGGTTCTTATAGCAAAGTTCTATTAACCCGGTAAGTATAGAATACGTCTTACCGCTACGTGTGCCGCCCTGGTGTACTTGTATACGTGCGGTACTGTTTTTAAAGTGGTAATAACTAGTTGCTAGCTTCATCTAACCAACTTAACCCCTTCGGTGCGGTTACTTCTATTTCTTGCCTTTCAGTATACCCCCGTTTCTTGCCTTTGGTCTTTAAAAAGAAAATAGTAGACGCGGGTACCCCGTCTTTTATTTGCCTATGTAAAGCGTTTTCGGCAAAGTCTAAAGCCACTTCGTTAGTATCGTTTACCGCTTCTTTAAATTCTTCGTCATCGCGTATCCAATTATACACGGTACGCCGTGGTATACCGGACGCTTCACAAGCCGCCGTAATAACGCCTAACGTTTTGGTTAGTGCTTCTATAAACGCCTTTTTACTTCGTGCCGTTTGTGCCTTGTCCATTATTTACCGCAACATTTGCAAGGTTCGTTAACTTCTTTTTCCTTGGGTTCTGTTTCTTCGGGGTGTTCCCATAAATCTAAACCCCAATCTAATAACGTTTCTACGTTCCATTCATTCGCTAAAATATCGTAGTCCCATTCACCATAACCTAAGTTATCTTTAATAATAAATTCCCGTTGCCGATCTTCGGACCAGTCTACGACTATTACGGGTACTTCTTTTAACCCGGCTTCTTTACACGCTTCCAAACGCATATTACCGCCCAATACAATCCCTTCGGGTGTTATTACTAGCGGACGTACTTCTAACATACCGGAAAAGTTCCGAACGCTATTTACTAGCTTCCGAAACTTCGCCGTTTTTATCGTACGTGGGTTATTGGGGTTAGGTTTTAACTGGTCTACTTTTCGGCGTTCCATTTGGTTCGTCATTTATACCCAAGTATTCCAAAGTTACGGCCGCCAATAGTTCTAGGCGTTCGGCTTCTTGTATTAGCTTCCGGCCTTCGTGTTCATCCATACCCCGAGTTTTTAACGCTTCTTTCCTTAATACCTTCCCGCGTTCGCTTCTTTGTTCTTCTTGGTATATTTCTACTTTGCCTTTTTCTACAAAGTCGCGTATACCTTCGGCCCACTTGCGTAATTCGTACGCCCGTTTACGTGCGGCACGTTGTGGGGTCATATCGCGCGTACCCTTTAGGTTCATAACCAACCGTTACGTTTTCCCTCGTTTATCCAACGCTTTTTACGTGCGTTAAACCTTCTTTGCCGCTGGTCTTCTTGTTCCTGTTCGGTTCGGCAAACTTGGTACACGCCTTCGGCCGCTTCATAAATTGCCCCCATGTCTTGAAGTTCCGAAATACGACCGGTTACGGTTGTTTCTTTCATATGTTTTCCGCGGTTAGCTAGGTATACCATAACGGCCCGTACGTTCTTGGGACCTTCTACAATGGCTTCGTATACCTTTTCGCGGCTTAATTTACGGGTACCGTTTACGTAGTTTTCGATAAAGGCCCGGTATTGTGCTTTACTCATGTTTAAACGTTTATTGGTTTTGGTTTTGTGTTCTTCGTACTTCTTACGGTTCTTGGATTCTTCTAAGGTGTAGAATATCCACCACGCCAACCCAAAGGCCGCAAAGGTTGTAATTAAATAGTTCATTCGTCCCCGTATAGTTCTTCGTAAAAGTCGGCTTCTTCAAACATACCCAAAGGTTCGGGTTCGGGCGCGTTCCACGGTGCCCGTGGGTCGTTATCATATGGATCTGGTGTGTAGTTCATCAGTCTCGTTCTATGTCTATTAATTCTTCATTGTTACGGCCCAATTTAGCGAACCAAATTTTTTCCCGTTCCTTGCGTAAGTGTTCTTGCCACTGGTTGAACGTTTGCGGTTCGGGGTATACCGTGCTTTTAATCTTTACGCCCATTTTGGTAATTCTAGAATATAACCGGCTGGAACGTTGTACCCCTTGGGTTGCCCGTCCCATTGTATAAAGTCTTTAACTAACCTTTCCACTTGTTGCGCGCTACGTTCGTACGCTTCGTTGCCTTGCTTGTAAATAACCACGTTATAAGGTGCAATCTTTTCTACGGTTACCCAATAAAAAGGCTTTTCGGTAAGTAGCGTATATACCGCCCCTTGCAAGTGGTAACCGTAGTTGTAAGCCTCACGTTGAAAGGCCGCGGGGTTTGCGTCTTGTGTGGTCTTTAAATCAAATACACTTCGCTTCGTTTCGTAGTCTAAGTAGGCTAAAAATTCGTACCCGAATAATTTACCGCGCGTTTCTACTTCGGCTTTACCTGGTGTATTAAACACGTCCGCGGCTTCTACCTTAACGCGTTCGGCCATTTTTACCGCTTGTTGCCATAGTTCCGCTTTAACGGGTTGTTTGCCTTCGGCGTTTTGTATGTATTCGGCGTAAACCTGTTTACCTTCTTTGGTTCTACGATCCATATTTAGAACTTCGATATACCGCGCGTTTACTTCGTGCGGTTCCAGTACCAAACAATGTACCAACGAACCCAATAATAACGCGTCCGTTTGTTTGCGTTCCGCGGTTACGTATTCTAAGTAGTGGTTTGGACTTTTAGCAAACGCTTTTAGCGCGGTTGCGCTTAAATAATCGCGTTTCATATTGGGCGTGTTTCGTCTTTGGCTAAAAAGTCTTCAGGCCCCCAACGCAAGATATACGGCGCGTTGTTTTCGTCCGCTACCAACTTAAGTTTTTGGTTGTAAGTAAATAACCAACGTTGCGCGTTACTACGGCTTATATTCGCCGTTTTCATCATATACGCATCTTCGGGGTAACCTTCGCATACCTTCGCCTTATACGTAAGGTTTAGGTATTGTTTCGCGGCTATACGTGCCGCGTGGTAAGACTTGGTTTGTGTGTTCATTGTGTGTGTTTGTTCGTGCAAGATAACTAAACTTCGTTTACTTGCAAACTTTTTTTACTTATCCGGTAAATATTTTTGCGCAACCCGTGCCGTATCTTCTTTTACGGCCTGATCTATAGGGTATTCCAAAAACCTTTTAAGTTCGTCCCGCATATTAGTAAGGCAAGCGTTACAACCTGTATACGTGTTTGTTGTTCCGGTAACGCGGTTGTATATATCTACTAGTTCGCGCGTTTGGCTTAACGATAAAGAACCGGTCCACTTTACCGCTTCCCTTATACGGTCTTGGTCTTCACTGGTTACAGTTGCGGACCAAAACCCCGCGGGGCATTCGCTAAATTTAAACTTCGTTTTAGCTGGTAAGAAACACCCGCACAACTTAACCCCGTTACGTAAGGTACGCGGACGTAACAACGTACCGCAACTTTGGGTATTTGCCTTGTAATATTTGCAAGCCTTACAAAGGTCTAACCTTCTATTTCGTTCTTGTGGCGTTACTAACAACATCTTTTATACGGTTTTTTGCCCGGTTTAGGGCCTTGTAAATAGTCGCTTCGTTTATTCCCGTTTCTTGTGCTATTTCTTGCACCGTGTACCCACGTAAATACGCCTTCATTAGTTCACGTTCGAACCAGTTAAGGCGCATAATCCAAACGTGTAAAGTTTCGCGTTGTAATACTTTGGTTAAATCGTGTTCGGTTGTTAGGTTGGCCGGTAGTTCTACGTCTTCTATTCGGTATAGCTTTTTAAACTTGCCCCGTGTCGCTTCTATCCAACAGGCTTTTAAAAAGTACCCTTCCGGGTTTTCGGGAAAAGGTTTAGAATAACACCTTAGATAAACGTGGTTTACCAGGTCTTTAGGTTCGCGGCAATACCGCCCGGCAACTTCAACCAGGTAACTATACTTTACTTCTATCCAACTATTCCAATTCACTAACCAACCGTTTATACTTTTCGGCTAATACTTCTAGTTCAACCGTTAGAATTTTCGAAGATTCGTTGCCTTGCCTTTGTAGTTCATGGGCTAACCCTTCTTTTTCTTTTTCCAAGTTTACCCCGTATTCCCACACATTCCCGTGTTTATGAATATTACAAACGTAACATTGAACGCGAACGTTTAACGGTTCGTACCTGGTTGCCCACTTACCGCGCGTTACAAAATGCCCGGCGTGTACTTCTTTCCAATGTTTAACCGTACCACAAGTAAAACACGCAACGCGCCCGTATTCGTCCGCGTCTTTGCGCCGGATCCACAAAGAAAAATATTTGTCTAACTTTTCTATGGCCTTTTGCCTACGTGTTTTTGTCTTCAAAATATAGTCAGTTGCGCGGGTCCTAATGCGCGTTCTACTAACGTTAACGCGTCTTCTTGCATATAACTTTTACGTTCCCCTTCTACTTCACGAATGTAATAAAGGTAACGTTTGCCCAAGTCCATACGCGAACTAACCCAAAACACGCCGGACCAATTTCTAACCCGCACCTTATCGCCTTCGTTAAATAGTGGGTTCATTGTCTACGGTTTTTGTCTCTTTCTTTTAGTTCTTGCCTTTGTGCGTGTGTTAGCCTTTGGCGTTGGCCTTTTAACCAGGCGTTAGTATATAACGGTTGTTCGCCTTCTTGTAATTGGATAAGGTCCGCAAGGTTACCGGTTATTACTTGCGCGCGTTGTTGGCCTTCTTTGCGCTGGTTATTCGTTGCGCGTTGGGTTGCCGCTTCACATTTTTTTTGATCATAAGCCGCAAACGCGGCCACGTATTCGGCCAACTTTAAGCGTTCGTAATATTGGCTGGCCTTCATATTCTGTAAGGCTAGTTTAAAGTCTTCTAAAGTAAAATTTTGGAACCGTTGCGTTAGTTCCTCAAATACTTCGGCGTATTCTTCTACCGTGGTTAGTCGCTTCTTTGCGTCTATATATTCGGATACTTCTATTATAGCCTTTATTACCGCCGTGCGGGTTTGGTCCGGGTCAACACGTAACGCCCGTAATACGTTGGTACCTTCAAAGGCTTCTAAAACGGTTAGGTTACACCTTCCCGGTTTTAATAAAACGTTCCAACTTTTCGCGGTTATCGCGTTGTTCGTTTTCTGTAGGTCTTGCTTTTCCATGTGTTTTAAATCCGTTTGCGTTTCGTAACCAGTTGCGCGCGGCCGCTTGCCAATCTTTCATTGGTGCCCGGCCTACCTTCCAACCTTTGGAAGTATAGTAGTCGTAATATTTGTTTGCTTCTTCTTCTGTACTTCCCGAATCTACAAACGCTTCTATTACTTCGGCCAAATTTTTAGGTTTTGCCTTTCTACTTAATTCTTTATTTACTTCTTTATTTATCTTATATACTAGGGGGGCGTTTGTATCACCGGTAGGGGGGGCGAGTTTATCACCCCTAGGGGGGGCGTTCTTATCACCCCCCCGGGGCGAAGTTATCACCGGTGGCGTTTTTATCACCGGTGGCGTTATTGCCACCAGTTCAGTAACCGCGGTTAAGGTCCGCGCCTGGTTTTCAGTTGTGCGAATTAGTAGGCCCATACTTACCAATTTACTAACGGCGCGTTTTACGTTCCTTGGATCCCGCCCGAATCGTTCCCCTAATTGGGTATTACTTCGGTAAAACTGGTTGCCTTGGGTGTTCATTGTGTGTACGTCCGCATAAATTAGAAGTTCCAGGGCCGAAAGGTTTAGGGTATAAACCACTTCCGGAACTTGTATATACTTCATTCGTCCAAAATAGGAACGTATAGCCTTGCTTCTTTAACTACGTCCACAATTTCGGTATACGTACACCCGGTAAGTTCCCTAATTTGTATAATGTACTTTAACATCCGTTCCGGGTGTTCCCGCCACATACGCGCCGTAGGTACGCTAAGTTCTAACGCGTTGGCTACTTCGGTCCAGTCTTTCCAAAACCGGAACAAAAATAGTTCTAGTGGGCTTCTTCCGTTCTGTTCCATTAGTATAAAGGCTGGTTATTACTTGTTACGTCTTCTTGTTGCGGTTGCTGGTCCTGTTTCGCGCCTTTTAAGGCACTAATAACGGCGTTTCGTGCATCAATAAGGGTAAGGGCCGTACTAACTAGTTTTTCATGTGTCTTTGCGCCTAATTGTATCGCTTCGGTAATTGCCCAACTAGCTTCTATACGGTATTGCGTTTCGGGGTCATACCCGCTTTTTCTAAAGTTCCCGCCTGGTTGATCGGGTAACTTGAATTGTAACCGCGTACCGTATTGCGTTTCGGTCTTCGTTACTTCTACTTTGTCCCCAACTTTCCACTTATTTTCGGTCTTTGCCGAAACTTCGCCGGTGGTTCCATCATCTAATGTTACTTCTTGCTTGTACATAGTTCCGTACTTGCCTTCGTAGGTGCCGTTATTTTGAACGGCGGTTATTTTGTTTTCCATTGTTTAAGGTTTTGGTTATTGCTTCGTTTAAGTTGTCCAGCACGCGCCGTAGTTCGAATACGTGGTATTGTATACCGTACGGTTCTTCGGGTGCTACACGTTCGGCCCATTCGTAAAATTCGGCCGCGTCTTTTTTAAGTTCGGGAAAATTAGACACTTTGCGCCGGTTTGTACCCCACTTGTTCCAATTCATTTTCGAACCAAACTTCTAAAAAGGTTATTAATAAACCCGCGGCCAATTTGTCCGCGTTTTCTTCTTGTAGCTGGTTGGCACGTTCTAACCTTAGTTTTAATTCGGCCATACGTTCCCGGTTGTAATAGTCCTTCATTGTGTGTTTGTTTGTTTAACTTGGACAAATATACGCAACTTTTGTAAAGTTGTTACGTTTCGACTAACTTTTTTTTTGAATAGGGCAAAAAAGAACCCCGCACGTTAGCGGGGTCCCCTGTTATGCAAACGGGCCAACACACAAGGCCCAAACAAAAATACGCTATTATTCTTGTACTTCGGTTTTTTGAAAGACCGAAACGGTAAGGGGTACCGCGGCAATAGCACACAACGCCACGGCCGGCCAACTTAACCCGTTGGTTTGTACTTCGTATAAAGCTACGGCAACTACGGCCCCGCTAAACGTTCGTTTTGCGGACCACTTTTTAACGTTGCCGGTACCTACTTCTTTAAATAGTTCGGTAAGATCCAAGGCCGTAAGAAGGCCGGTTACATTTACTTTCTTCATTGTTTCAAGTTTAAAAACCCGTATTTAGTTTGTACGTTAAACGAAGGGCAAGCCTTAGAACTGTATTCGTTATGTCCGCTAACGGGCATATATCCAAATACCATACGAAGACTATATACCAGTTCTATAAACGCTATTTCTTGTAGTTCGGTCATTGTATCGGCTGGTTCCCCGTCCCGCATACCGCCCACGTAACAAACGCCTATAGTGGTTTGGTTGTGTCCCTTTACGTGTGCCCCTGCTATATCTATAGGCCGGCCCACTTCGGTAGTACCGTCCAACTTTATAACGTAGTGGTAACCAATATCGGACCAGCCGCGCCCGTGGGGTTGTGGGTTAGTGTGCCACTTGCGTATAGTTGCCGGGTCTATATCCCTACCTTCGGGCGTTGCGCTACAATGTAAAATAATACCGTCTAACGCGCGCATTTACCGCCGTGGTTTAATTGAGTTAGACGCTATAAGTTCTTCTCTTAAATCTTGCAATACTTGCGTTAACTGTTCGTGTCTTTGGGTTAGTCTTTGTTCCATAGCTTCCAAACGGTTACATACGTTATTTTCGCTTTTTTCTAGTTGCGTTACGCGTTGTTCCATTTGAGCCATAAACCGGGTTATACTAGTCCCCCACTTCCATAAAGCAAATGCCAACGGCACGGCAACCGAACCCGCCCCTATAATTAGATCCCAATTCACTTCTTTTCGTTTTTAGGCTTTTCCTTTTGTTTCTTCAACCAAGTACGCAAACGTTCTTCGTTTTCCTTGCGTTTGGTTTTCATACCGTGAATAGTTCATTTAACGGGCTAGCATACCCGCCCCCGCCAACCTGGTACGCTTGCGTATATTGAAACATTCGCGCGCTTATACGGTTTTGGGTGTTTGTACTGTATTCGGGAAGGCTTGAACTATTGTTAGACAAGTACCGGCACATTTGCGACAAATAAAATTCGCCTTTACTTCGTGCGTATTCCCTAAGTGTTACCGCTTGATCCGGACTAATAGCCGTAGAACCTTCCGGGGTATTGGTCATAAGTCCCCCGTTACGTATTTGTACTTGTAAGTCCCCAACCAGTTCCACAACGGTAAACCAGGCTAACGCCTTACGCACATAATTGTTAGTTAGTGTTTCGTACGCACCCGCTAACGTTCCGGCTTGTGCCTTAGTTTTTAGCGCGTCTAATAAATCCGAACCTAAATATAACTGTAGGTGTATATCTTGCGCGGCAATAATAGCCGGCGGCAATTTGTCTTCGTCTACTTGCCCGTTTATAGGTGTGTACCTTTTTAGGTAAGTAGGGTCGATTAGTAAAACTTCCATTTTAACGGGGGGTTGTAAAGTTACGGGGATCTAAAAACCCGCGGTTTTCCATATCGCGCGGCCGCTTCGCTACTTTCGGGTCATTTACTTCTAAACGTTTCGCGTCTACGCCGGCGTTCTGAATTATTCTCTTTGCGTCCGCAACACTAATACGGGCGTTTGTCTTCTTTAGATACGTACGGCGTTCCCAAAAATGCCGACAAGATCCGCCACCCTTGTATAACCAAATATCGTAAGTATTCGCGCCACGTGGTCCCCAACCAGGGTTAACCGCTTGACGGCCGGCCGCTACTATATCTTCTTTTCTATATACCTTATTTGAATCTAACATAACCTTACAAAAGTCCCGGTTATTTTCGTCCCGTGCTACCGTAGGCGCGTACGCGTAACGTACCTTAATTAGTTCGGTATCTTGTTCCGAAGTTTGTGGGCCTTGCTGGTCAATAGTACGGGCAAACGTCCAAAGGTTGTCTAACGCGCCTTCTTGGTCGTAGTCTACCTTACGGGTATCTATTAGTTCATAGTCCGCTAATAGTTCTTCTTCGTCTTCGCCTTGCAACAATTCGCACAATTCCACCGGTACCCGGTCGGTGCTTAGGTTTGTATTATTCGGAAAAAGCCTTTCTACGGCTTCTTTACTAAATCCTAACATAAACTGTAGAATTTGGGCCGCCTGGTTTACACTTAGTTCGCCGGTCTTGGTTTTGCTTATTACGTCGATGGCACTACTAATTTGAATACCGGTAAATTCTACGGCGGCTTCTACTTCTACCTCATCCGATTCGTAAATTACGTTTGTACCCGCGGCTTTATAAATCCCGCCTAATGCATCTATAACCACGTTTTGGTAA
>Ga0070745_1000845_pt1 | contig 17625 bp, 19 predicted proteins | sample VirMetDEL_Mar_4_FD_77438 | JGI IMG/M metagenome (GOLD analysis project Ga0070745, IMG submission 77438) | Aqueous microbial communities from the Delaware River and Bay under freshwater to marine salinity gradient to study organic matter... | ecosystem: Environmental > Aquatic > Marine > Coastal ...
AGCAGTAAAGAAAAAGAAATAAACGGAATTTTTTTTAGAAAAAGTTTATATTAAATATTATTATTTATAAAAACCCCTTACTGCTTATTTATTACTACTACGTCTCCATCATTAAAAATATCACTTTTAGTAGTCTCATATATTTTTTTATCTTTTTCAATGCCGATATATTTTCTGTTATTTTTTATGCATGCCTTAATTGTCGACCCTGACCCCATTGTGAAATCTAAGACGATATCATTTTCATTTGAATATGATTTAATAATCCACTCTAACAGATCGACTGGTTTTTGTGTTTTGTGTTTTGTCCTTTGTGGTGATTTAAATTCTAATATCGATAATGGATGCCTGTCGCCTTTATTTACACTGTCTGTCCGTTTTGAATTATATACACCGACCGTCCCTTTGCCTTTTGTCTTGTATGGTTTCCCTTTTGTTTTTTGAGGATTATATGTTCCTTTTTTTTTATAAAATACATATATCATCTCGTGTTTCCTTAATGGCATATTATTCGCGTTTAAGAATCCGACCGACTTACTTTTAGACCATATTAAATCATATCTAAACCACTTTTTATTCGAACTGATTATCGTATGACCAAATCTTGTCGTGCAGAAAAAAACATATATCGTCTTATCTTTTCCTATTCTTTTTAATTCTATCCACATTTTATCGAGGTCGATAACTGTGTCCCATTTACAGGCGGTCTGACCATATGGTAAATCCACACACACTAAATCCACTGTATTATCTTTTATGTTTTTAAATTCATCAAAACAGTCAGCATTTATTATATAACTTTTAAAATCCATATACTATTATATATTATTTTATTTTTTTATATAAGCATAATGTATATATGGTCAAAAGAACTGATGAGGGAGTATAAAATAATCTAATTAATTATATTTATTAAATAGATTAAAATTAATCGAGGACTAAACAATTCGACTGCATAACTTTTGCGAGTCTTAAAAAGCAGAGATAAACATCGAGGCGGACATCATTGCCTGCATCTTGAGTCATATCTACTAAGAGAGATCTAGAGTTGGATATAGTATAACCTTGTAAATCGCTCACATTAGATTTATTAAAGTTAAAAGAAACAACGCCACATGGATAAACACCTGCCGATCCTTTGTATTGTGCGGGGGTGACCGATGGAGGGTTCCATGAGTCCAGTTTATCTAATGCATAAAGATTGTAGTAATAAGACTGAGAGATATCATTAATAGATACTGAGTCGAGTTGCAGAGGTTGGTTAGGCATATAATCGCTTGATATGTGTGATTGATATCTGGTGTATTTAAACTCTGCGGATGCCATCTTGTCTGCTTTCCAGTCAGTGTTATTTACATCAGCAGTGTTTCTGGTAAGGACTACCGCCTTAAGACATTTACTGCATGCTTTTTTAACATCGAAGTTTATCTGCTGTTGTGCGGTCGAGATGATTGTGTGAAAGTATTCTTTATAAAGATATGAGAGTCCCGAGTTGCTCATTTCTTGGATCTTACGTGCGAACTGATCGGCGAGTGTGTATGTTTTCCAATGTATCTCGGGTTTAACTACATCATAATCATAAGCAGTGAGACCGACAGTTGTATTAACAGCGACCATCGCATCTTGTGGTCGTGCGAGTGTGAGTTCAATTCTAAGTCCGCTCATGAGGTTAGGGGGGACGAGTTTCGCTCCGACAGGGTTCATACAGGGGAGTATAGATTGGATTGGTATTGTGTAGTATTTACCAGCATCAGGGATCTCGTCTGCATATTGAGTCCCAGAGACATATGTGCTGTATCCTTGATTTTTACCTAAGGTATCTAACCATGTCTGAGGTTTGTTATATCTATCCATTACACGATTTAAAAGATTAGCAGATTCAACTCGTGATAATTCTTTGCCAGTTTTAGTTCTTACGACAATCCGTTCAAAGATATTGAGAACAGAACCAGAACCGAAAGATCCGCCGACCTTATTAGGATCAATTTTAAGAAGCAGATAAGATTCTTTAGGATCGATGAATTGTGTGCCAGTTTGACAATCAAAGAGAACAGTCTCACCAGAACTATATGATGACTGCTGAGCATAGTCGATCACATGAGTCACTTTAGAAGCGATAGAAAGTTGCGGGGGAAGTCTATATGATAACTGATTCACTTGGAGTAAAGATTCAGAGAGTTTTCCACCCATCATAGCATTTTGGTCTGTATTAGCGGACATCTATATTATATACTTATATAATATAAAATTTTATTATTATATATTTTTTTATTAATTAATTAATTTTTATTATATCGCGTTCCTCTTTTTATATGGACATATCTATTATTATTTATCGGACTATTTTGTGGTGTTTTATTTTTTATATCATCTGTATCTTTTTTATTATTTTTTATTTTTTGTAAATCAAAAGGAACTATATCATCATTAGTTTTTACTTTTTTTAATTTTAATTTTGACAGTGTTATCTGTTTCATTAAGACTTGCTTACGTTTAACATCCTCATCTTTTATATTATGACCCTCATCATAACTATCATAATATCCTGTATAATACCAGAACAACCTCGACCACGAATAAGGCATATATTATATATTTATATTTTTTTTTATATTTCGACTAATGTAGCATTTACATCAATCGCTCTGAACCCCTCCGTATTGGTTCCCGCCGTTATATTTTGCACCACAAATTCGATCGTGTCGTTTTGCTGAAGTGTTAATATAGCGTTATATGAAAACGCTTTAGCGGTTCCGTCATTTATAGATATTCCGATACTGCTTACTAATATCCCGTTTTGAAAATTACCGAATCGACAGTCGTCATTTTTGCCGTCGTTGTGATCGGCATTTATATTTGCATTTACGAGACAGGTGATCGGTTTTTTTCCTACATACTGAATCTGTGATCCTGTGTTAATAAATCTATTAATGATCGGATATGTTATAGTCGGAACATTTAATGGCACATATTGTCCTGCGATGGTTGCTGTATATATTGTATTATTTTGAACAGAACCCTCGACGACTGCTTTCTCATTAATGATTCCACTATTACCCTCTATAACTAACTCTGGATGTAATGTTATATCATATTCTATATTCGTCCCTGTTGTTTGTCCTATACTGATGAATGTATTACCGCTGACAACATTCTCGAGTGCTGTCTGTGCGTTATCTATATATAATCCGATCTGTGTTTGTTGTGCGTGAAATAAACACCCCGATATATTTATCGCTCCCATTGTTCCATATAGATCCACCATATTCGCAGTTCCCCAGTTTGCGGGACTTGAACCTTTTTCAAACTGTCGGAGAAACTCACATGATGATATCTGTAATTTCGAGGAACTATCGACATATAAATGTTTGTTAGTTGTATAATTAAACATGAATAAACACTGATTTAAATCCACTAAGTCAAACCCGAATATATTAAAGACTTCAGCATTTTTACAGTCTGTTATAAAGGAGTTAGTAAATAATAAAAAATTAGATTTAGACGGATTACTTGCATTTAATAAATTAATATTAGTCGATTGATTAGATAGTTTAAGATTTTGAAAACTCACATTATAATCAGTAATGTTAATACAATATCCGCTCGGCGTTGTTGTATCTTGGAATCTTAACTCACTGTCACTATCTCGTCCCATACCGAAAAATGAACAGTCACCAGTAATTGTGAGAGGTTGTGTCATAACAATAATATCCTGTATATGATATGTTCCTCCGACTAATGGATTCGGAAAGTCGGACTCCTGATTTATATAGAATATATTATTCATTTTTCTTGTGATTGATTCATTTGTCGATATTGTCTGCCCTGCGATTAAACCAGCATTAGTGATTCTATGTGTGCCCATTTGTATCCCGTTCGGACACTGTGATAAATCTACTGTAAATGCTTCTAATGATATCTTAGATGCTGGAAAAGTCCCTCCATTAGTTAAACCTTTAATTATCAGATCACCATTAGCGGATGACAGTTCCGAACACGAAGTGATTTTATTATCATTCAATTTTAACTCACCGCCCATTGTTATCCCACCTGAAGCACTCATCGATATTACAGGTGATAATATTGTGAGTTGGTTATTTCCTACCATTGTCACGAATCCACTATTATTAAGATTTACCGCCCCGCCCGCTGATGATAATTTTAAATCCTGACCAGTGTTTGCTGATAGTCTGTTGGCAGTTAATTCTATACATTTTATATCGGTGGCATTTTCGATATTATTAGTAGTCATATCTAATAAACCACTGACAGCGATATCTGTTGCATTTAAATTCATTATATTATTCGCAGTGAGTGTTGTATTACCTGAAACATCTAACACTAAAGTCGCTCCCGACGTGTTTAATTCTATCTCCTGAGCATTTGCTCTAAATAAAAAATTAGGAGTTATAAATACACTCGATCCGATTGATAAACTTTCTAATGTTAAATCCGCCCCCGAGTTTGCTTTTACGATATCGGTCTCTATTACTGATGAGTTTAATATCTGATTAGTTTTACAGTCCACATTTGTCAGCATATTTACTGTTCCGCTTAATGAATTTAGATCGAGTCCCACATTACCGTCTATCAATAATGTCCCGCTGTTATTAACTTCACCGACATCACGGAGTATATCTCCGCCGAATTTAGTCTCACCTCCTGCACCATTTATACTGGCGACATTAATTAATCCTAAATTATTCACATCTAATACTGATGTCAATGGATTTGATACCACATTCGGTGCGGATATTAGATTCGCTGTTATTGTTCCTTGTGCTGTTAAATTATCTATATTATTAATAGAATATCCTCCGCCGTTTAAATTTTCGATCATAGGATTTCTTACATCTCCTGATCCTGTTCCGCCACCCTGTATGATTGCTGATGCTGGAACATCGTCCCCTTGTAGTTTATATGTTATTTTAAAGTTAGAAATTAATGGTCGTTCAGTGTTTAGTGACGCTTCTGATGCTGTTAATGATACTCTTATCACTCCTTCCGTTTGATAAATTATATCTGATACTTGGAATAGACTATTACCTCCCACTCCTTTCGGTCTTTCTGTTGTCATTTTAGTATCAAATAAATCCACACTCGGAACTGTGACGTCGAATGCTTGATTCCTTGAACTTGTAAAAGTAAAAGCGGGAGTCAATAATCCGACATTAAAACTAACTGTGATAAAATTACCATTTTTAGTATAATATGTGTCATTATTATAAAAAAAGTTATTAATAAAAAAAGGATTAGAGAATGTCTGCACATATTTGCCTGAGTCTAAATACTCTGACTGACCCTCAGCATCTCTGACTATTATTTGTCCTTCGATATTTAACGATCCATCGATAAAAGTGTCTGAATCATGATAATTTGCGATTGGATATCCGCTCGAGTTCATATAATTATATACTATATAATTATATAATTATTTATTTTAATCATAATATATTTTTAGAGTCATACTAAATTCGTGATTATCAGGTAAAACGAGACGAGTGCCATTCTCATCTCTTAATACGACTTTAATGTTTGATAGATTTCTTGGTGATTCATATAATATTTCACATAATTCATCATCATTGTTTTGTTTATATGCCACTCCACCGAATGCTGTATCGGTTAGACTAACTGTCTCCACTAAAGATATTAACGATGAACCGTCCAGACCGTGTAAATAACCGATCTGAGGTGAATGGACTTGCACATATTGTCGCGGATTTAAATTAAATGTATTATCCATAATTAATACTGTATCCTGTGGTGTATCTGCCCCTAATCCGATCACATTACTAATAGTCGATCCATTTAAAATAAGACTGACATCATCATTTGCTGGTGTTAGACTGCCACTAAATGTAAAAGTAAGGCGGAATGATATATCATTTTTGGTTATTACTACTACACATCCATCTATTAATACAGCATTTATGGCGTCTTGTAGTGCGATAATTAATTGATTTATGTTATACTGTCCCTCCGTTATAGTTGCTGTGGCATTTGGTTCAGCGTTTTGTTTTATTTCGATAGTATTATTGGAATTATTTATATTATAAAACTGATTAGGGACGAATACATCCTTCACTAACACCTTTAAAACTTGCTGAGTGCTGGAGTCTGCTCTAAAATCTAAACTAAAATCAGAATTAGACCCAGATGATCTATCCCTACTATTTACGACGAGTATCTTTTCCTTAGACATATATATTATAGTATTATAAAATATTAATTATTATATATACGTAGTATATATAATAATTAATATTTTTTTTTTATTGTCAATATTGTGTCGAGGTTCTTTCTGTATCGTTGGTCTGGTGGTTCTCTCATATTAATAAACAAAAAACTAAACCGCTCACGAGTTGCATGCTGGATAAGTCTCTCGAATTGTTTGCGACTTGTATTTGGTGGTGTGAATTCATTAGCGAGGATCTCAGTTTCTGATCCAGATGATGGAAATATAAACAATGCATTCGCCTGTAATCTAAGAACACGAGGGAGACGTGTAAAAGACTGACACGCCACCCACGTCGATATCCCGTGATGTCTATTCTGTATAAACATTTTAGTGAAATTAGGACTATTCATAAATTTTTTCTGTGATTGTATATCATCAAATATGATCAGTATTTTTGGTGCCTTGTCGAGTCCATTCTTTTCGATTATATTTTTTTGTGTATTTATTATATGATCTAATGGTGCATCGAAATTCTCATCGAATGTCCTCGAGTCTGGTATCTCTAAATATTCGGGGAGATCATCATTCTTTGCTGTTGGACTAAATAAAAATATTAGATCGAAGTATTGAGACTTAGGATTATCCTCTTGTGTTCTTCCATAAAATTCAGGGCGTGTTAATAAATTGACGATGAGGTTAGACTTACCAGAACCACTGCGACCATTAAATATAACTGATGATGGATGTTGTGGTATAATATTATCGAGCATTATCTGTCGTTGTGGGATTTTATGCTTATTAGTCGAGAACTTAACTATCTTTAATTTATTATTTTTTAGTGTTTTCAGTTCTTCTGGTAGTTTTATCCGCCTTTCTTGTCCTTCTCCTGTTCCTTTTAGTTTCATATAGTCGGCGTATGTTTCTAAATCGAATGTTTTTTTATCTGTTGCGATTTCGTCTTCTTCATTTGGTATATTAAAATTAGTAAAATCACCGAACATACAATAATATATTATAACTTTATATTATATTATTTATAAATATAACTTTTAATAATATATATACGTAGTATATATATTATTAAAAGTTATTTAAGGATTAACAGTGAATAGTATGTTATCTGGTTCAGTTGCCCAATAGTTATCTACATTACTAAATTTACGATAAGGATCACTCACACCGACTGCTGTATTTTCATTATTAACATAAAATCTTGTATTAACATTATCGAATGTATCCTCATTATCTTGTGCCATGAATCGCATCTCAGGTATTTTATCGCCGATATACAGTTTCTCTAATTCTGCCTCGCTTAGGTTGGATGCCTCTAATAATCTATTATAGAAATCTGTCGGGACATATACTCCTGCGTTAGTATAGCGTATCTCATCTGACAACATCTCCGAACGTTTTAAGGGATTAGTCATTGGTGTTCCATAACCACCCTCAGAACCCTCGGGGACGTAATTAAACTGAGCATACTCCACAGCATCTATAAATCTCTCATGTCTTGATTCATCAAATATAGATGTCGAGGGGACGATGACTTTTGGTTGCCATTGCATGTTCGCTCTTTTCTTTTTGTCTAGTTGTTCCTTTTGATCTAATTGTGCGACAGTTTCATCTAAGACTGATGTCTTTCTTATAGGGCGTTCTATAATATCCTCTGGTGTTGCATCATCTGGTGTTAATAAGTTTTTTATACCTTCGAATGCTTTGTCCATAAATCCTTGAGCAGGTGTTGGCGGTTGTGTTGGTGTTTGTGTTGTTGTGGTTGTGTCTCTTTGTTGTTCTGCCATCTGTCTCTCTTGTTCTACTTCCTTTAATATTTGTCTGACTTCGTTGCCCATTTGTTCCGCGTATTCTTGCTGTGTTGCTGGTTCTATATCTTGCATGCGGTTTATTAATACGCGTGTCCTTTCTTGTATTCTTTGGAGTGCTTGTTCTCTTGATATATTTGGTGTTTGTAAATCTCTATAAAATGATGATAGTATTTGTCCGAGACCATCTTTAAACTCCATATCGGATAGACTTTTTGGTTTTTTGACTTTTGGTTTATCTATTTCTTTAATAGATATATCTGTTGGTTTTTGTGTGGTGGTTGTTGTTGTAGGTTTCTGTGTGGTGGTTGTTGTTGTAGGTTTCTGTGTGGTGGTTGTTGTTGTTGTGGTTGTTGTTTTAGGTTCTACTAATGGAGGGACTTTTCTGTCTTGTTTCCAGTATGACCTCAAAACTGGACCGAGTCTCTGTCCTGTCTGTTTAATCTTTTTAGGCAGTTCGCCCATACCTTCTTTAAACTTGACTAAATTCTGACGAGCGATAACAGCATCTGGTGCGACTGTATTAAATATATATGATGCCACTCCTGCTGGTAGTGATGCCATTATATTGATTAGTCTTTGACCATCATTTGTGTCTAATTGATTCGGCGTAAATCCTCTGCGTCTTAGAAATATACGAGATCCCATTCTTCCTAATTGTCCTGCTGTCATTGCTCCGAACATACTGCGTGGTATAGCGTTCATTATATCTCTTGCACCTTTTGGATACTGTGCGAGGATTGCTCCTAATACACCAGCGATAGGGATTAATTGTCTATAGTCTCTCGGCTGTTTTTTCTTTTTTGGTTTTTTACCTTCACCATCTTCGTCGTCTGGTTCATCACCTGGATCACCACCTGGATCATCACCTGGATCATCACCTGGATCATCATCGTCAGGCATATCTAGTCCTGTCGGTCCTTTCGGTTTTGTTGTGATTTTCTTTGCTTGTTCCTCTTCGATTTTAGGTTCTTCTAATTTAAATTTATTAACTAATTTATTAAACATATCCGCCAGATAAGGGACGCCTGCCTGTGATAGATAAGATGCGATAGTTATAACTAATGGATCATTAGTAAAACTCGAGACAGCGAGACCTACAATACCTGCGACTATTTGTCCTGCTGTTCCTTGCTTACCATCGATAAGATTATTCACTAACGGTTCCATAAATTTATAGTCAGGGAGCGCGCTGAATATTTTGCGGATTCTTGCTCGTGTTAATATATCTCTGACTTGTGGTAAGTCTGGCAGTCCTCCTATGATGTTTAACAGTTTGGATTCTGTTTCAGGTTCTTCTAATCTCATCACAGAATCTTCGAATGCTGCCATCACATTCATTTCATCTGAATCTAAACTCTCCGCCACTTCTCCGATGCGTTCGAATATATCATAATCTACATTTACACCTGATGGAGTCACTCTAACAGTCGGCAGTGTTTCCATTGCCATAAATCTCTCACGCTCTCTTCGTGTTGCTTCTCTTTTTTCCTGTGCTCTTTTTCTTCCTGCTTTTAATCTTGCTGATCTATCTGCTTTAACTTTTTGCCTCGCTTCTTCTTTTTGTTCAGGTGTCATTTGTGTCTTTCTGCTGAATTCCTCCATCACTCGTTCTAATTCACTCGCCCTCGGTTGTGCTTTTGTTTTTGATGATATTGGTTTTGTTTTTCTTCCACCTTCTATAGATACTTTATCCGCCTTTTTTACTATACTAAAACCTTTTACACCTTTGCGTATTTGTTCATTAATGTTTTCTAATTCTCCATCGGTTGTTATACCCTTTAAATCGTTTAAACGTTTATCAGTTAATGTATCGATATATCTCCTGATAGTGCTCCTGTCATATTCTATAACATCACTATTAAATAATCTGTCCTCGAGTTGTTGGACTATATCCTCTGGTTCTTTTTCTTCTCGTTCTTTTGCTTCTTTGCCTTCTGTTGGTGTTATATTAAATAGTCCTGCACCGAATGTATCATTCAATATATTTGAATCAATTTGTGATGCTTCGAATAATGTATCCGCCATAAATCGTGCCATCTGCATCGTTGTCTGTAGTTCGGACTCCTTTCTCTCACCACTCGCGATAGCATTATCTCTGATTACAGTTGCTCTGTTATATATTCTATTGATAGGACCTCTCCCCTCTTTTGTCTCTGCATCATTTGGTTTAACATATTTATCTCTTAGTTTTTGTGTCCCGACTGTTTTCGTCGCTTTACCTTTTCTTATATTACGCACATCAGCACTCAGTATATTTGGATTAGACTTTTTAAATTTGCCATATAAAAATGGAACTAGTGCGAGGAAAAAATCCACACGCCGTTTTGTTTCCGCTTTAGTCTGTGGCATAGTTTATATAATAACTATATATAATAATGACGCAGATATCTATTAAATATATAAAAAGTTGGCACATTTTTTTTATATTTATTATATATATATGTCTGATACAGATAATAAGATTATAGAAAAAACTGAGGAGGATAAAAAACTTGATAATAATAATAAAATGATAGAGGATGCTGTTGTGGGCATATTTAGTAGTAAGGATCTAAAAACTGATATATTAAATAATGTTAAATGGGAAACTAAAACGGATGAGTATATATTCGATAGTCTTCCATTAACTATGAAACAAAAGGAGGAGTTATTATTATCATTATATAAGACTTAAATATTATATAAATATTATATATATATATATAAGATGTCTTTAAAGATTAGAAAAATAAGAGGACGTAATGAATGGGCGGTAAAAGTATATGATGACGCCACTAAAAAATATATTATTATTAAGAGGTATAATACAAAAGAGGAAGCATTAAAACATATAGATGATATTAATAATGCTGAGGACACTGAGATCGATATAGGTAATGATAAAAAGTCATTAGATTAATTTTTTTTAGATCTTAATCTCATTATGTGTCTGCATTCATGGCATAGTTTAAATAACTTTATATAATATACATAACCATCATCATCACACCCTATCCCGTATGTTTGGCGTGATATTATTTTCATAAACTCTGTCTCGTTTTTTAATTCATTACATTTTGTGCATACTTGATAATTATTATTAGACATTTAATTTAATAATAATTTTTTATCTTTATATGATATATATTATGAATTATTTTAATTTAATTATGGACTGTGTAAAGTTATATTATGTTCCCTATTGGTTTATATTAGAAAAGACTATCACTAAAAAGAATATATCATATATTAAAAACATTAGATATAAAAATATAAAAGTTATAAAGTCTAAACTATTATGATATAACACAGCATTTATTATTGTGATGTATTCTATTATGTTCATCTTTTTCATAATAATATATCCATACTTCATCACATTTATCTCTATCGCATATATAGTGATAATTATCTGGATCCTCCCCTACTTCATTAAAAAAACCCGCTTTTATTAAAATACTATTTAAATAATCTCTGCCTGTATAATCTTTAACTGTTTTATATTCTTTTTTATCTTCTTTAATATCTATACGTATATCATCATCATCGCTTAAACTTACTGTCTTTAATCTATCCATATATTTATGCATCCCATAAATAAACCGCACTGAACCATGACGGACTCCATTTTTTAAATCTTGTAGACTGATGTCTTTTTAAATAATTTTTTTTACGTTCTTTATCTAAGTGATCATATCTTGTATATAATTTTAAACCTGTATCATCTCTATACTGTTCATAACCTATAGCACCGAAAGGGACCCTCATCCGTTTTTTATTTGTTGTATCTTCTATTATTGCATCATATTTCTTTCCCTTTGTTTTTGACTTTTGAAATTTAACTAACTTAAACATATATATATATATTATATATTATAATTGTCCCTTTAGTATTTCTCTAAATAAAGATCCAAATGAGTATGTGTCAGGGTCTTCTTGTTTTTCATATTTTGGTTCTCCTTTTCTATATTGAACTAACTCACGAAATATATCTGATTGTGTTCTTGAATATGTTCCTGTGAATTTTTTGCGATATGCTTTTTCTCCTTTCTTTTGTGCGTCAGCGTCTTTTACTTTTTGTATTAGTATATCTAAACCTGCTGACATTGGATCATTATAATTTATATTATATTTAGTATCTCTAGTGTTTAGTCTATTCCGAGGGACGTATAAGTTCTCCTCTTTAAAATATGACTCATTTGCTTTTCTTACATCATTCACAAAGTCCTGAGACTCGGTTCTAAATATATTAGATCTGTCCTCTATTGCTTCCTGCATTAGTGCTTGTCTAAACCTTTCGTCCCATGGTTGGTCTCTGTATAGTTGCATCTTTTTTTCTTGTTCTGTTAAAGGTCTATTTAAGGATGATGTATTTAATATCTCCTGTAGTGCCTGTGCATCTGTGAGTTGGTATTCTTCACCTGCATCGTCATTATTCATAAATAGTGCTCTTTGGTTGTTTATACCACCTGATACATCATAAGTAGTATATAGATGTGATGTTTGATCACTATAGTCTAAAATAGGATCTGTAGGTTCTATAAGACCATCACGCATCTCACCTTGATAAAGTGTTTTAAACTCTTGTCCAAATTTCAATGACTTACCATCGCCTGTGACTAACGGTATATTATACATCTTATATATACTATATCCATATAATTATTTTATCTAAGAATTTTTTTTTCTGTTGTTTTATTTCTTCTGATTGATCATATAGTGTTTTATGTTTTAATGTCTTTAGATGTGATGCTTTGTTCCTTCTTTGATAATAACCACCACATGAACATATTATCCTATGTGTATTATATAATGTATGTTTAGTAGTTTTTATTTTATTATTTTTTATATGTTCTTGTGCTTTGAGTTTTGCTTCCCTCCTCTTTTGTATTCTTACCTGTTGATATATCTTTAAATATTCAGATCTCATATTATATTCGCATTTTTTACAGGTATATCTATGAGATCTAAAAAAAGATATATTTTTTTTTCTTTCGCATATTTTGCATATTTTATATTTAGGCATATATTATATATCTAAATACTATAAAATTAAAATGTGTATGTGTTGGCATTGTATATCACACAGTCTGTGCTCTTTCCTTCATACTTGTAGTCCCCTATCTTGTCGGTTATAGGTAGTTCATCCGTTATACGCATATCAGTAATTATACCGTCTGTATGCACATAATATACATGTTCCGATCCTATACGCATAATGTCCTTATGTATCTTACACCGTGCATAACCTAATAAAAAGGGGTTAAGTCTCGCATAGTTGGTTCTGTAAAAAGTATTATCTTTATGTATAACTGCCTCATATATGTCATCCTTATATTCGATCAGTGATTGTAGTTCCCCTCCGTATTTTTCTAATGTATTATCTATATGATCTATAGTTCCTCTTATAGTGGTAGACCCTCCAGACTTACTAACTAATGCACCCCATAGACAGTTGATAAGCAGTTTGAACATCTTGTCCTCCTTCTTATGCTTGTATAGTTTATCGACAAATTTATGAAATAAGTCATGCATACTTATAAGACATTCTTTATCATAGATCATATGCTGTCCCATTACCTTCATATCATAGTTCAGTTTTTTTGCCCAGTTTAACTCATAATGTGTATATATATCCTTTTTGTTTTCTGTGAATAGTTTGTGATCTTGTATATCTATCTTAACATTATATATACCATGAGGGACATACTCCATATCATTAATATTATTTATTGTTGTTAGGGTTCCTGCTCTTAAAGGTATCTTAATGATCTTACTTAAATATAAAGATGGATAATAACTATTAACATCATACTTATAAGCAGTGCCTGTATATTGATGTCCTATTCTTACCCCTCCACCATTAAGTAAGTATTTAAACTCATAGTCCTGCACCGGTTGCGTGTTAAGTTTCTTATGGTCTATGGACTTATAAAATAGTGATAGTGCTGTATTACTTACTGATCCTGTCCTGAACATATTCACCCCTGATATCTTCTTTACGTTCTTAATGCTTTTCTTATATCGTCTATACTCTTTTTTACAGTTATATATATCAGCACCTCTATCCAGTTTAACTAATATAAATGGATGATCATAGGGTTTTCTTATTATTTGTATAAACTCATCAAATGTTATATCATCATGTTCTTTGCCATTATAACATATAACTTTATCGTTAAGTTTATCAAAAAATACTATCGTCTTATCCTTTCTATGTTCTCTAAATAACTCAGGCATTAGTTATATAATATAATATATAATCTTGTCTTTAAGTAATTTAATTAAAATAAAAAAATAAAAAAAAATTAAATGATGGAATTAATCCATCACTTAATTAAATAAATTATATACTATCGAAATCAGTCAAAAGCATATCCATGTTAGATATCTTAATTGAGATCTTTTTCGGTTTCGGTTTCGGTTGCGGTTGTGGTTTTTGTTCATCTAACTTATTATTAATAGAGTCTATTAGATCTTTAACTTTTGATTTAGATTTCTTAACTACCTTTTTTAATTTTGGTTTCTCTTGTGCATTTAGTTGTTCTTGTAGTGTCTTGATAAGTTCTTTGAGTTGTTGATTCTCTTCTTTAAGTTGTTTATTATTGTCATTTAATATGGATATACGGTCATCATGATCTATGGGGTTTAGTTGTTGCTTTTGTTCTATATTGTCCCATATACAGTTATCACTAAACTCCTCGGCATCGTCTTCATATTTCCATTTAAACTTGTCGGCGGTTTGTTTTAATTTGTCTATACTTACATTATATATACATTTACCATTAGACGTTCTATATTCTATATCGACCTCTCTAAGTAGTGATATAAATTTACGCTTTTTAAATTCCTTATTCGATGTTTTATTACAGTAGTCCAGATATAGTTCATATAACTCTTTCGATGTTAATAGTATATCCTTATCACATAAAACATAATTAAATTTAAGAAACTTATAAACATTATTTAATAGATCTGTAAGTGCATCTGTTTTTGACTTTGTTGCTTCAAATACTCGACAGTTAAAATTGCTTATGTCTCTTTCCTTTAAGTATATATAAAATGCATGTCCGACTTCATTATTAAAACAGTCAGCATGTAGTGATTCCCAGTATTTAGTATCTCCTAATCTTTTCGAGGAAAGGTCTAAACAATAGAACCGCCTACCATCCGCACCTTTTATAGCATCGTTATTAGATAGGACTATATAGTTATTAATATTATCAGATACAAAGGATGTCATATACTTTTCCTCTATAGTGATCTTATTAGAGGTAGACCACGTCTTTAACCTCTTACTAATAGACTCCCACTCATACTTCGATGTATTCTCTAACTCCTCAAACGCGACCATCAGTTTCCCATATAGACTGCTGTTATATTTAGAGGTTAAAGGTGTGGATGGACTTTCGATGGCGAGTTCTTGTCCGATGACATGATCTATTAAGAATGTAGTCCCTCGACTTTTGCCTATCCCTTTTAAGTTGCTTTTTAAATATAAGATAGTCTCATTCTTAACACCCTGCACCATGTTTGCCATCCAGTTAATAATATAATTAAATGACGTATCATTATTATTACACCATAACTCCTTATAAAAATTTAACATCATATTAACTTTAATATGGATGTCATCACTAAATGAACTATACGGGACATCTGCTTTATGTAAAAACTGTCCGATCGTATTTATCTCATCACCCTTTATAATAGGTTGATTAAGTTTGCATACTTTTTCATATAGTTTAAAATATTTTTTTAAAAACCACTTTTTAAGTTCATCGGGGAGTTTGTTCAGTATAGTCCGCGATGTGATTTCATAATTAATTGATCTCATTTTGTTTTTCTCATTTAATAGGTAGTCCCCATTATTTAATGGATAGAGGCGTTCAGTTAAATATGCCTTAGCATCTTTAAAGTCTTTAATGTTTCCAGTCTCTGGATCATATCCTCTATTGTTATATAGATCATTTACTTTTTGCAGGTTAAAAGAATCACTTAACATTACGTTATAATAATATATATTATTTATTCTTTAAGTAATTAATTAAAAAAATAAAAATAAAAAATGGCATTTTAAAAATACCATTTATTATATATGTAAATTATTTAAATTTTATTACAAACCCAACTATACGATCTGTAGGGACTTCATCACCATATCTTCTATTTAGTGTCACCTGTTCATCCATATTAAAAAATTTAGTCCCACCCCATGATCCGTCCTCATATTGATATGAGATGCTTAGTTGTGTATTATCATATCTTCCTGTTGTTTTTAATCCCTTCCGCTTTATATTAGTAAATTCGACTATATTAAACTCATTAAAGTTATCTTTAGGGTTAAAAAATTTTAAAGTTTTGATGCTTTTGCCTGACTTTTTAAACTCTATAGACTCAGCACCCGTTCTGTCAAATTTAGGGATGGTAAATAGTCCTACTGGATCTGGTTTATAGTTTCTTTTACGTTTTACAGGTATTTTTACCACTTTCACGCCTTTTTTTGCAGTTTTTTTGGTTATTTTTGGCGTTTTTTTTGGTTTTTTTGGTTGTTTTGGCGGTTTTTTTGCCGTTTTTTTGGTTGTTTTTGCCGTTTTTTTTTGTCTTCCTCTTTTTGGTGGCATAATTACTATAATATATAATATTATTTATTCTTTAAGTAATTAATTAAAAAAAAATAAAAAAAATATTAATTATTACAGGGTTAAACCCCCTAATAATTATATAAATAATGCTTAAATGTCTATTTGGAAATGAGGGATGTGGTTTTTGCACCTCTTGCATACCCTATACCCCCTGTTAGTGTTGCCCATTGGTTCATAATTGTCTAATACACATAGGCAGTTTCTACATACTCTCTTGCGGTTTTGTTGTTTTTTAATATGATACTTATAATGTAATTTTAAAACCTCCCAACGGTTCCCCGTTGCTTTGCCTTCATTAATTAATTTTTTCATCTCTCTATGTATGTCCCTTATTGGCATTTTATAATTAAAATACGGATCATAAGTTAAACGCATATTATGCTGATCATCATACATTTTCTGTAATGCTTTTAATTGAGCACTATAAACAAATGCATCACGCTCTATAACATTTAAACTTTTATAATGTTCAAAGTCATTATGATCCCTAAAATATATTATATATTTTTCATTATGGATCTCCTCATATGCTTTACCCGCGATTATGCCGTTAGGGGTTCTGCCGTTTAATTGATCCTCTAATTTATAATAAAAAATTTTAGCGTTTTGGTATTGGTTCATGTTTTCTTGGTTTGCCATCTTAACTGGTTATAATATAATATATAAATGTTTCTTTAAGTAATTAATTAAAAAAATAAATTATAAATTATTATTATTTAATATTAGTAAATGGTTAATATATATACTTTTTTATAAAACGTAGTAGTAATAAATAAGCAGTAAGGGGTTTTTATAAATAATAATATTTAATATAAACTTTTTCTAAAAAAAATTCCGTTTATTTCTTTTTCTTTACTGCTTATAAAATTTATTTTATTATTATTAATATGGAAATGTATATAAAAAAAAATAAATTTTTTTAATTACTTTTAATTTTTGATTTTTTAAATTTTTACAAATTTAAAAACTAAAAAACCATTTTATGGAAATCCATATA
>Ga0070745_1000847_pt1 | contig 17616 bp, 13 predicted proteins | sample VirMetDEL_Mar_4_FD_77438 | JGI IMG/M metagenome (GOLD analysis project Ga0070745, IMG submission 77438) | Aqueous microbial communities from the Delaware River and Bay under freshwater to marine salinity gradient to study organic matter... | ecosystem: Environmental > Aquatic > Marine > Coastal ...
ACGCCCTCCAGGTGCTCGCCTACTTCGTGACCACGTTCATTGCAGCTCCTCTGGCCCTCGTCACGGGGCTTCGCATGTCTGCCGCCTGGCCTGCGCGCGCCGAGAGACTCAACACGATCTACCCGCTCACGCTCGCACGAAAAATTCACTTCCCCGTGATGATCTACTTCGTGGCGTTCATCGTCGTGCACGTCACGCTGGTCTTCACCACGGGCGCGCTCAAAAACCTCGGCCACATGTATGCCTCGACCGACCAGGAGAGCTGGCTCGGCTTCGGCATCTTCTCCCTGTCGCTCGCCGTCATGGTTGGCGCGTGGTTTGCCGCGCGCCCCGTGCTGCTTCGCCCCCTCGCCTCGCTCACCGGAAAGGTTGGCCGCTAATGAACAGCTCGCCAATGAACAGCTCGATGCACACTTCCGTCATCGTCGCGGGAGCCAGAACCCCCATCGGAAAACTCCTCGGAGTGTTCACGGGGCTCACAGCCCCAGAGCTCGGCTCGCACGCCGTCGCTGCCGCTATCGAACGCTCGGGTCTCACGGGCGATGACATCGACTCCGTCATCTTCGGCAACGTTGTGCAGGCCGGCGTTGGCCCGAACATCGCGCGTCAGGTGGCGGTTGGTGGTGGCATCCCGCTGTCTGTTCAAGCGACCTCTGTGAACAAGCTGTGCCTCTCGGGGCTCACCGCTATCGGCCAGGCCGACCAGTTCATTCGCACCGGATACCACGACATCATGCTCGCGGGTGGAGCCGAGTCGATGACCAATGCGCCGCACCTCCTCCGCGGCGCGCGCAGCGGATTCAAGTACGGTTCGGCGCCGCTCGAAGATTCCCTCAATCGCGACGCCCTCTTGTGTGCGATTGACAACGACATCATGGGTTCGGTAACCGAGCGTGACCACAAGCCGTGGAACTTCACGCGCACGGAGCTTGACCAGTTCGCGGTGGAGTCTCACGAGAAGGCCGCGGCCGCGATAGCCGCCGGTCGGTTCGCCGACGAGATCGCGCCCGTCACCATCTCCTCGCGCTCGGGCGACACGGTCGTTGACACTGACGAAGGCGTGCGCGCCGGTACGACCCTCGAGTCGCTCGCCAAACTCCGGCCCGCCTTCGCGCCCGATGGCACCATCACGGCGGGTTCGGCATCCCAACTCTCTGACGGCGCTACGGCTCTCGTGATCATGAGCAAGGCCGAAGCTGAGGCCCGCGGCATCGAGTGGCTCGCCGAAATCGTGAGCTACGGTTCGGTCGCCGGCCCCGGAACCTCCCTGCTCGAACAGCCCGCCCTAGCGATTCGGGATGCCCTGCGCCGCAGCGACGGACTCACCCTCGACGAGCTGCGAGTAATCGAAATCAACGAAGCGTTCGCGAGCGTTGCTCTCGCCTCTGTACGCAACCTCGACGTCGACCCCGCGCGCGTCAACCCCAACGGTGGCGCTATTGCCCTCGGTCACCCCGTGGGCATGAGCGGTGCACGACTCATCCTGACCCTCGCCATGGAGCTTCGTCGCACGGGCGGTGGCTTGGGAGCTGCCGCACTGTGCGGTGGCGGCGGCCAAGGTGATGCGATGATTATTAGAGTGCCCTAGTTGGAGCTGGTCTCCCTGTGGCACACCTTCCGCAAGACGAAAGTGACAGCGCTATGAGCACGATGCCGTTCAGGTTTGGCTACAAGGCTTCTTCGGAGCAGTTCGCTCCGCGCGAGCTTCTCGACTACGGCGTTCTCGCCGAACAGGCAGGTTTCGAGTCGGTGTTCATTTCCGACCACTTGCAGCCGTGGAAACACACCGACGGTCACGCTCCCGCCGCCATCGCCTGGTTGGGCGCCCTGGGTGCTCGCACCGAGAAGATCCTCATGGGCACCTCGGTGCTCACCCCAACGTTCCGCCACCACCCCGCCATGGTGGCTCAAGCTTTTGGTACCCTCGGGCAACTGTTTCCGGGCCGCGTCATTTTGGGCGTCGGCACTGGTGAGTCGCTCAATGAGGCACCGCTCGGTTTCGAGTGGCCAGACATCAAGGAGCGCTTCGCTCGCCTGAAAGAAGCCGTGCTACTCATCGAGCGGTTGTGGGCCGAGGAGCGCGTCACCCACGAGGGCACGTATTACAGAACCGACAACGTCACGATCTACGACCGCCCAGAAGTGAAGGTTCCGATCTACATTGGCGCTTCCGGCCCTGCCGCCACCAAGCTTGCCGGTCGCATCGCCGACGGCTACATCACCACCTCGGGCAAGTCGAGCGACCTCTACACCGACATACTGCTCCCCGCCTTCCGGGAGGGGCTCGACTTATCGGGCCGCACCAGCAACGAGGTCGACACTCTCATCGAGATGAAGGTCTCGTTCGACACCGATAAGCAGCGCGCGCTCGAAGACACCCGTCACTGGGCTGCCCTAGCGCTGAGCCCCGACGAGAAGATGGGCGTAGAAGACCCGCGCGAGATGGAGCGACTGGCAGACCAGTTGCCCATCGAGAGGGCGGCATCCCGCTGGATCGTGTCGAGCGACCCCGACGAGCACGTCGAACGCATTCTGCAGTACGTCGACTACGGCTTCAAGCACCTCGTCTTCCACGCCCCCGGCCCCTACCAGACACGCTTCCTCGAGCTCTACGGTTCCGAAGTGCTTCCCCGCCTGCGCAAGGCCGTCGAGGGGCGCTAGCCACAAGCACCAACACAAAGATCGGGCCCGCCACACTGTGACGAGCCCGATCTTTTTTGCGGGAGTAACTGACCGTTCTGCAGGAAGCCCATGTTGATGCCGATCATGTCAACACGAGCGGAGCGTGAACAAAGGTCGTCGTGGCTGAGGTCTTACCCAAGAGATCGCAAGCCTGAGCAGAAACTACTTATTGTCACAGCACGAAAAGCACGGGAGACTCGCACCATGCCCCGTCGCCTCCTCGCCCTCGCCGCCCTCGCCGTCCTCGGTCTCGCCGGCTGCGCCACCCCTGCCAGCACCCCGACCGCCGCGCCGGTGACCGAGGCGCCCTCGAGCACCCCGACTCCCGAGCCCGTAGCAGCGCCCGTTCCCGCCGAGCTGGTCGTTCGTGGCGCGGGCGTCGAGCTGTATGACTCAGAGGGAACGCTCATCGGCTCGTTCGTCTGGGCCGACGAAACGGCCGACGCGCTGGAGGTGCTCGAGCTCGCCTTTGGCCCCGCACCGACACCGGGCACGCGAACAGGCGATGGCACGCACTACGCCAACTACGACAGTTTCGACTTCATGGGCTTTAGCTATTTCTCGGCGAACAACCTCGAGAAACCGCGCGACAAGTACTTCTTGCCATCGTCAGTGCAGGTTGACACGGGTGAGCCGATCAATGGCGTGAGCATCCGCACGCTCGATGATCTGACCGTCGGAGGCGAGCTCGCTGACGTGCTCGCCGCATCGCCCCCGCTGAACTACCCGCACGCTCTTGGAACGGCTTACCTGGTCGACGCCGTCGACCCATCGAAGATTCCTATTACTGACGACTTCACCGACATGGTCGCCGCGATCGTTGACCCTGACGGAACGATCATGCGCATCGTAGCGCCGTACCAGTCGCGCCAGCTCATTTAGCGCCGGAACGCGGATGCCCGCCGCTAGTTTTGCGGGAAGCCCAGGTTGATGCCGCTGTGGCTCGGGTCGAGCCAGCGGCTTGTCACAGCCTTTTCGCGCGTGAAGAAGTGCACGGCTTGCGGGCCGTAAGCCTTGCTGTCGCCGAAGGCCGAATCCTTCCAACCACCGAAGGAGAAGTAGCCGACGGGAACAGGGATCGGCACGTTGATGCCGATCATGCCAACGGTCACTTCGTTCTGGAAACGGCGAGCCGCGCCACCATCGTTGGTGAAGATCGCGGTTCCGTTGCCGTACTGGGAGGCGTTGATGAGCGCTACACCTTCGTCGTAGGTGGCAACGCGAACGACCGAGAGCACGGGGCCGAAGATCTCGTGCTTGTAGACATCTGAGGTTGTCGACACCTTGTCGATGAGGGTCGGGCCGAGCCAGAACCCGTTGGCGTCGCCGTCGACCTCAATACCGCGGCCGTCAACAACAACGTCGGCTCCGTCGGCGATTGCGACATCGATGTAGCCGGCAACCTTGTCGCGGTGCTCCTTCGTGATGAGCGGGCCCATGTCGCAATTGCGCGTGCCATCGCCGACCGTGAGTCCCGACATCCGGGACGTAATCTTTTCGATGAGGGCGTCGGCCACGGGCTCGACAGCTACGACAACCGAAATGGCCATGCAGCGTTCGCCCGCCGAACCGAAACCGGCGTTGATCGCCGAGTCTGCGACGAGGTCGAGGTCGGCATCCGGCAGCACGAGCATGTGGTTTTTGGCGCCGCCGAGAGCTTGCACTCGCTTGCCGTGCTTCGACGCGGTCTCGTAAATGTACTTCGCGATGGGGGTCGACCCAACAAACGAGATGGAGGCAACGTCGTCGTGCTCGAGGAGGGCATCCACCGACTCTTTGTCACCGTGAACGACATTGAAGACGCCATCGGGAAGGCCCGCCTCTTTCAGCAACTTGGCCATCCAGATCGCGGCCGAGGGGTCTTTCTCTGAGGGCTTGAGCACAACGGTGTTGCCGGCCGCGATAGCGATCGGAAAGAACCACAGCGGCACCATCGCGGGAAAGTTGAAGGGGCTGATGATACCCACAACACCGATGGCCTGGCGCAGCGAATACACGTCGACACCCGTCGACACGTTTTCGCTGTACTCGCCCTTAGCCAAGTGCGGCATGGATGTCGCAAACTCCACAACCTCGAGGCCACGAGCAACTTCGCCCAAAGCGTCGGACGTCACCTTGCCGTGCTCGTTGGTGAGGATTGCGGCAACCTCACCCTTGCGGGCGTTGAGCAGTTCGCGGAACGCAAACATGACACTCTGGCGTTTGCTCCACGAAGCACCTGACCACGCGGGGAGGGCAGCCTTGGCCGCGGCTACGGCAACATCAACGTCTCCCACTGTGGCGAGGCGCACTTCGCGCTGCACGGCACCGGTTGCCGGGTTGTAGACGGGAGCAGTGCGAGTTGAGACGCCCGTGACGCTCTCGCCGTTGATCCAGTGTTCGATGATCTCGGTCATGGGGTTGTGCCTTCCGCTGGTTGTGGCTCTAGTCTGCTCGCCACAGCATCTGCGATCAAGCCCCACTCACGCACACGACATGTGCAGAAACGCAGATGAGCCCGGCAGCGCTGCCCTGCAGCTCGCGCGCGCCCCCTGGCACCGTCACACCTAGTTGGGCGTGAGCTCGTGCTGCCTCTCGCGCACCTCTGCGGCGATCGCTTCGCGCACCATCGACACGGCCTCGAGAGCCAGGCTGTCTCGCCTGACCGACACCGAAAACTGCAGACGGAAATCAACCTCGGCGGGCAAAACGGGTACGAGAGCGGGGTCGCCCTCCCCCATAAATGCGTGCAGCAGCCCGATACCGGCTCCGCGCCTCGTCGCCTCCAGTTGGGCAAAAACGTTCGTCGAACCAAAACCCACGTGCATTCCCGTGAGCACGGGAGCGAGGTCGAGCTCGCGCACTGTGAGCAGGGCATCCACATAAAAAACCAAGCGGTGGGTTTCGAGGTCGGCGAGCGTGCGAATGGGCGGGAAAGCCGCGAGATACTCGGGCGAAGCGTAGAGTCTGAGCGAATACGGCGCGAGAGGCTCCGCCGTGAGCCTCGAGCTCGCCGACGAGCCAACGGTGATCGCGAGGTCGTAGCCCGAACCCCGGAGGCTAAGAGGGCGCGTCGACGTGACCAACTCGAGCGTGATTCCCGGATGCTCGGCCTGCAGCCGCGCCACCGCGGGCGCCACAAACAGCGTGCCGAAGCCTTCGGGCGCGACTATGCGCACGGTGCCGCGCACACTGTTGTCGCCGCCGGATGCCGCCCCCACAACTTGCTCCACGAGGTGCTCGAGTGGCGCCGCCCGCTCGGCAACATCGCGGCCAATGGCGGTGAGCTCCCAGCCGTCGACGCCGCGATCAAGGAGCCTCACGCCGAGAGCTGCCTCAAGCCTGTCGATGCGACGCCGCACCGTTGTGTGGTCGACTCCGAGCAGCGTTGCAGCCGAGATGAGGCGGCCCGTGCGCGCCACGGCAAGGAGGTAACGCAAATCGTCGGTGCTGACATCTAGCGGATCAGGTGCGGGCGAAGCCATGGTTTCACCCTACGGTGTCGGCGGAGCCTGACACACTGGGAACATGGACCCCATTGTTGCTTTGCTTATCGGCCTCGTCGTTGGAATCGCCCTTGGTGCTCTCATCGGCTGGCTCGCTGGCCGGTTCCTCGGCCTATCGCGTCGCGCGGCCGGCGCTGTAGCGACCGATCCGGCCGTGCTCGAAGCGCAACACCTCGCGGCTGTCGCAGAGATTCGCGCCCAGGAAGCTCAGTCTCGCGGCGAGCTGGCGGCTGAGCTTGCAGCCATTCAAGCGACGGCTGCGGGCCTTCGCGAGCAACTCGGTATTCAGCAGAGCCAGTTCACCGAGTTTGTTGAGCGCAGCAGAGCCGAGCAAGTGGCTCAAGCCGAACGCGAGCGGTCGGAGTCCAAAGTGCTTCAAGCCCTGAGCCCCGTGCAAGAAACCCTTCGCACTATGCAACAGAAGGTCACCGACCTTGAGTCGCAACGCAACCTTCAGCACGGTGAGTTGAGCCAGCAGCTCAAGAGCGCGACAGAGTCGGAAGAACGTTTGCGGTCGACCGCCGAATCCCTCGCCTCGGCCCTGCGCAACAACTCCACGAGAGGCGTGTGGGGAGAAACCCAATTGCGCAACGTCGTGCAAGCGGCTGGCCTCATCGAGCGCGTCGATTTCGACGTGCAATCGAGCATTACCTCGGATGCCGGAGCCGGCCGCCCCGACATGGTCATCCATTTGCCCGGCGGCAAAAATATCGCCGTCGACGCCAAGGTTCCTTTCGCGGCTTTCCTCGAAGCCAACCAGATTCCGGCAACCGCCGTCGGCGAAGAAGCAGCCCGCCGTGAAGCCCTCATCAAGCAACACGTCAAGGTCATTCGCGGGCACATCGACACTCTCGCGAGCAAAGCGTATTGGGCAGGTCTCGACGCGAGCCCCGAACTGGTTATCGCGTTCATCCCGAGCGAATCGCTTGTCTCGGCCGCCATGGAAGCCGACCCCTCGATCATGGATTACGCCTTCAGCAAGAGGGTCGCTCTCGCCTCCCCCGTCACCCTGTGGTCGGTGCTCAAAACCGTCGCATTCTCGTGGCAGCAAGACGTGCTCACCGAAGATGCCAAGCGACTATTCGACCTCGGCAAAGAGCTCTACGCGAGACTATCGACCCTCTCTGAGCACGCCGACAAACTGCGCCGCTCGATCGACTCGACAGTCAACAGCTACAACCAGTTCGCCACCTCGCTCGAGTCACGTGTACTCGTGACTGCCCGTAAACTCAACGCCCTCGACGAATCGAAAGTCATCGGCGACGCCACCCACGTAGATCTCACGCCCAAACACCTGACGGCGGCCGAGCTGAACCTCGACGAGACAGAGCTCCCCGGACTCGAGTCGCCCGGCCCCGCCGACAGTTAGTCGGCGGTAGCCGGAGCCAGCCGCCAGCGAACTGCCCGCTAGCTCGAAGCCGGCACGGCTTCTTGCGCGTCGGCAGGAGCCGCAGCAAACTGCGCTTCGTAGAGCGCAGAATAGGCACCCTGAGACTTCAGCAACTGCTCGTGAGTTCCCTGCTCGACAATGCGGCCGGCTTCCATCACGAGGATGAGGTCGGCGTCGCGAATGGTCGACAACCGGTGCGCGATAACAAAACTCGTGCGATCCTTGCGGAGAGCTGCCATGGCGTGTTGCACGAGAACCTCCGTGCGAGTATCTACCGAGCTTGTCGCTTCATCGAGGATGAGCACGCTCGGCTTCGCGAGGAACGCGCGCGCGATCGTGAGCAGTTGCTTCTCTCCAGCGCTGATGTTGGAACCGTCGTCGTCGAGCACGGTGTCGTATCCCAGGGGAAGAGAGTGCACGAAGCGGTCGACATAGGTGGCGCGCGCGGCATCCATGATCTCGTCTTCTGATGCCTCGGGGCGACCGTAAGCGATGTTCTCGCGAATCGTGCCACCGAACAGCCAGGTGTCTTGAAGCACCATTCCCATGCGCGAGCGCAAGTCTTCCCGCGTCATGTCGGCGATGGTGACACCGTCCAGAGTGATGCGGCCGCCGTCGAGCTCATAGAACCGCATCATGAGGTTCACGAGAGTGGTTTTGCCCGCTCCCGTCGGCCCAACAATGGCTATAGTCTGGCCGGGCTCTGCCGTAAGCGAGAGGTCGCTAATGAGCGGCTTCTCTGGGTCGTAGCTGAAGGAGACGTTCTCGAACACGAGTCGACCCGTCGAAGTTGACGGCACCGCTGCGGGCTCGGGGTCGGCGCTTTGCTCTGGGGCATCGAGCAACTCGAACACTCGCTCGGCGCTCGCGACTCCCGATTGCAAAAGGTTGGCCATCGAGCCAAGTTGGCTGAGTGGCTGAGTGAACTGGCGAGAGTACTGAATGAAGGCTTGAACCCCACCAATAGTCATCGCGCCTCCTGTGACCAAGAGCCCACCGACGACAGCAATCGCCACGTAGACGATGTTTCCGACAAAAGTGATCGCGGGCATGATGATGCCGCTCACAAACTGGGCGCCAAAACTCGCCGTGAAAAGCTGCTCGTTTTTCTCCAGAAACTCGCGCTCGACAGCTTGCTGGCGACCGTAGACCTTGACGAGGGCGTGACCCGTGAAGGTCTCCTCGATCTGGGCATTCAACTCACCAGTGTGCTTCCACTGAGCAACAAAAAGCTTTTGCGAGCGCTTAGCAATGACAGCGGTGATCACGAGAGTGAGCGGAATGGTGATGAGCGAGACAAGAGCAAGCACGGGAGAGATAACAAACATCATGACAACAACACCGATGACGGTGAGCAGAGACGTGAGCATTTGGCTCAGGCTCTGCTGCAAGCTTTGCGAAATGTTGTCGATGTCGTTGGTCACTCGGCTGAGCACTTCACCGCGCTGCACTGTGTCGAAATACCGGAGGGGCAGTCTGTTGAGCTTGGCCTGCACCTCTTGGCGCAACCTGTAGACGGTGCGTTGCGTCACACCGTTGAGAAGATACGCCTGGGCCCACGAAAAGATCGAAGCAAAAACGTAGACGAGCAGTACAATGCCAAGGGCAACGTGTAAAGCGTCGAAGTCGATGCCCGTTCCCGCGCCCACAGCTCCAGAGCCGTCGCTGTTGCCAAACACCCCGTCAACAATGATGTTGGTTGCTTGGCCGAGCAACGCTGGCCCGAGAACGTTGAGCACAACGCTTACAACGCCGAAAGCTATGACGATAAAGACGAACGTGCGTTCGGGGCGCAGCCTGCCGACGAGCCTCTTAGCCGAAGGACCAAAAGTCATGGCCTTTTCGGCCGGGGCGCCTTGCATTCCGCCCATCGGACCACCCATGGGGCCGCGACGCTGACCTGCCGGAGGGCCCGAAGGCCTAGAGGTTGTAGAACTCACGCGCCTACCTCCGCTCGCAACTGGCTATCAACAATTTCTGCATAGGTTGTACTCGATTCCAGAAGCTCAGTGTGCGTTCCTCGAGCGACGATCCGGCCGTCCTCGATCACCAGAATCTGGTCGGCGCCTTGAACCGTCGCAACCCGCTGCGCGACAACGATGAGAGTGGCGTCGGCGACCTCGCGGCGGAGCGCTGCGCGCAAGCGGGCATCCGTCGCCGTATCGAGGGCCGAGAAGGAGTCGTCAAAAACGTAAATCTCGGGCCGCTTCACGAGCGCCCTCGCAATCGCGAGCCTTTGGCGTTGACCACCAGAAACCGTCGTGCCACCTTGAGCAATCGCCGAGTCGAGGCCGTTGGGCATTTCGCGCACGAAGTCTTCGGCTTGAGCGATTCGAAGAGCCGCCCACAGTTCTTCGTCGGTGGCTTCTGGCTTGCCAAACCGCAGATTACTCGCGACAGTGCCGGAGAACAGGTACGGCTTTTGGGGAACCAAACCGATGCGGCTCCAGAGAGATTCGGCATCGAGATCGCGCACATCGACACCATCAATGAGCACACTGCCCGCCGTTACATCGATGAGCCTCGGCAGCAGGTTCACGAGAGTGGTCTTGCCAGCGCCCGTGCTACCGATGATCGCCGTCATCGTGCCACGCTCAGCACGCAAACTCACCTCGGAGAGCACCGGATGCTCGGCCCCCGGGTACTCGAATGTCACGCCGCGCAACTCAACGAGTCCGCTCGACTCCCCCACAACCACGGGGTTCGTGGGCAGCACAACCGACGACGGGGTCTCAAGAACTTCGCCGATGCGGTCGGCCGAGACTGCGGCGCGAGGAAGCAGCACGGCGATGAAGGTTGCCATGAAGACGGCCATCAGAATCTGAATGAGGTAGCCGAGGAAGGCGGTGAGTGCACCAATTTGCATGTTGCCCGCCTCGATGCGGTACGAACCGAACCACAAAACGGCAACGCTCGATACGTTGAGAACAAGAAGAACTACCGGGAACATGAGGGCAAACAGTCGGCCTGCCCGAAGCGCCATTTCTGTCACACCCACATTGGCGTCATCAAATCTGGCGACCTCGCGATTTTCTCGAACGAAAGCGCGCACGACGCGCATGCCCGTCAGTTGCTCTCGCAGCACGCGGTTGACCGTGTCGATGCGCTCTTGCATGACCCTGAACAACGGAACCATGCGCACAACGATGAGGCTCACGGCGACCAGCAGCACGGGAATGGCAACGGCCATGATTATCGACAACTCGACGTCTTGCTGCAAAGCCATGACGATGCCGCCGACAGCGGTGATGGGTGCCGTCACGAGCATCGTGCACGTCATGAGCACAAGCATTTGCACTTGCTGCACGTCATTGGTCGTGCGCGTGATGAGCGAGGGGGCACCGAACTGAGTCACTTCGCGTTCGGAGAACGTGCCGACGTGAGCGAAAACCCCACCGCGCAAATCACGACCGAGGGCCATAGCCACTCGCGCTCCGAAGTACACGGCAGTGATCGCGCACGCGATCTGCACGAGAGTGATGAGCACCATGACCCCGCCGACGGAGAGGATGTAGCCGGTGTCACCGGTCGCAATGCCCTTGTCGATGATGTCGGCGTTGAGGGCCGGGAGATACAGCGAGGCAATCGATTGAGCGAGCTGAAAGACGACGACGCCAAACAACAACCAGCGATAGGGGCGCAGATATTTTGTGAGAATTTTCGCGAGCATTTGTTCAAGTGTGCGCCTTAAACCGCGCGAGACAAATACGCCATCGGGATGAACAATTTTTCGCGGGATGCTGCGGCTGGAGTACCCAGCCCCAACTCCCCCGAGCCTGGCTGACTAGAGCGCGTCAGCGTCGAGCCACTTGTGAGCCAAATGATCGGCCGCGACGCGGCGAATTGTGCCCGAGTTTCCTCGCAGCACGATGCTCTCGGTGTGGATGACCGGCCCCTTGCGCCGCACCCCCGCGACGAGCCCACCGTCGGTAACTCCCGTGGCGACGAAGTACGTGTTGTCACTGCTCACAAGGTCGTTTGCCTCGTAGACGTGGTCGAATCTGAGGCCCGCATCCAGCCCCTTGTTTTTTTCTTCGTCGGTCGTGGGGGCGAGCCTGCCCTGGATGAAACCTCCCAGGGCTTTGATCGCACACGCCGTGGCGACTCCTTCGGGGCTACCTCCGGTGCCAACACACATGTCGATGCGCTTGCCGTACATGGCCGCATTGATGCCACCTGCAACATCTCCGTCGAGCATGAGGCGAGTTCCTGCGCCTGCCGCCCTGATGTCTTCGATGAGCTGAGCGTGACGAGGACGATCGAGCACGGCGATGACCATTTCGTCGATCGGCTTGCCGAGAGCCTTCGCGAGAGCGCGGATGTTTTCACCGATGGGTTGGCGAATGTCTACGACGCCGATGCCTTCAGCGCCCGTGACAATTTTGTCCATGTAGAACACCATTGATGCGTCGAGCATCGAGCCCCGGTCGGCAACGGCGATCATGCTCAAAGCGTTCTGGCGGCCCGAGGCTGTGAGGGACGTTCCATCGATAGGGTCAACAGCGATGTCGCACGCTGGACCCTTGCCGTTGCCCACCATCTCGCCGTTGTACAACATGGGCGCTTTGTCTTTTTCACCCTCACCAATGACAACAACACCGGCAAAGTTCACGGTGCCAAGAAACTTGCGCATGGCGTCGACTGCCGCGCCATCGGCCGCGAGTTTGTCACCCTTGCCAATGTAGGGGGTCGCGCGAATTGCCGCGGCCTCTGTCGCGCGAACGAGTTCCATTCCGAGGTTCCGGTCGGGGTGGAGGAAGAGCGAACCTGTATCTGTGCTGACCACGGGCGAATCCTTTGCGAGTTGCGTGTCGAATAATCGATCGGTGCGCCGTGGTGGGAATCCGCATAAACGGATGTTCGCGGCACAAGTCTATCGGGAGGAGCTCTGGGCGGGGTCGGTCCAGCGGCGTGTGCGCCCGACCGCCCTGGGCAATCCACCTGGTGAAACCCGAACGGCCACGTCGCGAAATGCACAACGTGGCCGCCCAGATTGGAGGAGGTGTTACTAGCCACCGATTCCTGCGACTACTGCCCAGATGACGCTCACGAGAGCGAATCCGGCGAGACCGAGCACGGTCGTGAGCACGGTCCAGCTGCGCAAACCATCGGCAACACTGAGCCCCAGATACCTCGTGACAACCCAGAATCCCGAGTCGTTGACGTGGGAGAAGCCGAGCGAACCGAAGGCAATAGCGAGAGCGAGCAGGGCTACTTGCACGGGAGCGAAGCCACCGTCGATGACGCTCGATGCGACGATTCCCGAGGTTGTGAGAATCGCAACGGTCGCAGAACCTTGCGAAATACGTAGCACAGCAGCAATCGCGAAAGCGAGTACGAGGATCGGCAGACCGGTAGCTGCGAGTGTTGTCGACAGAGCCGCGCCAACTCCGCTCTCGGTGAGAACCTTCGCGAAGATTCCGCCAGCGCCGGTCACGAGGATGACAACTGCGGTTGGAGGAAGAGCCGACTCGAGAACTTCACCGGTGTGGCTGAGGCTCCACCCACGACGAACCGCGAGAAGGAAGTAGGCGAGGATGAGCGCGACGAGCAGAGCGAAGATCGGTGCACCGATGAATCCAAACAGCGGGCGCAGGGGGTCACCTGCTGGCAAGAGAGTTGATGCGACGGTTCCCGTCATGATCATGAGCAAAGGAACGAGGATGAGGGTGAGGATCGTCCACACGCTCGGCGGCGCTTCGGTCTTGGTCAGCGTTCCGGTGCGTGAACCGTTCTCTGCAACAGTCGACGCCCCAAATGAGTTGAACTGCTCTGCGGTCGCTGCGAGCATCGTAAAGTCGCGGCGGTTGATGAGCTTGGCGACGTAGTGCGACAAGAAACCGAGCGGCACACAAATCGCGAGACCGAGGATGGTCACCCAGCCGAGATCAGCATCGAGCAACGCTGCGCCGCCGACGATTCCGGGGTGGGGAGGCACGGCAACGTGAACCGCGAGCATGATTCCGGCAATCGGAAGCCCGAACTTCACGGGGTTGAGGCCCGCTGCCTTGCTGAATCCGTAGATGATCGGCACAAGAATGATGAATCCGACGTCGAAGAACACCGGAATTGCGAGTACGAGAGCAGCGCCAGTGAGAGCCGCGGAGACTCGCTTCGGGCCAAGCCAACCGGTGAAGCGACCGGCGAGGCTCGATGCTCCACCGGAGATCTCGATGAGCTTGCCGAGCATCGCACCCAGGGCAACGAGCACCGCGACAGTTCCGAGGGTGCCGCCCATGCCGGCGATCACCACTTGGATCACACCGAGCTTTTCTGGGGTGTCTTCAGTGGCAGGAATCGTAGCGAGCGGAATGCCCGCGGCGAGCGCGACGATAAGGCTCACGGCAAGCAAAGCCACAAAGGCCGGTACTTTGAATCTGATGATCAAAAGCAACAGCAGCGCGATGCCTCCCGCAGCTATAGCGAGCAATACAGGTGTTTCCATGGGATGTCTCCTTTGACGTGATGCTAATTGAAGGGATGGTGCTGGAGGGGTACTGCGTGGTGGCTAAGGGATCTAGGAGGCGCGGTTCGGCGCTACGACACGAATGACGGCCGAGTCATCTTCTGCCGCGAGGCCGTGAGCTTGGCCGAGCAAATACATTTGTTCCGCGGCTGTTGCGAGCGGTGTTGCGAGACCCGCGCTGCGCGCAGCCGCCGTGACGATGCCCATGTCTTTGACAAAAATGTCGAGACGACTGAGCACCTCTGCGCCACCCTCGTCGTAGGCCTCAAGCATGCGAGGACCACGATTGGCGAGCATGAAGGAGCCGGCGGCTCCTGCCGCGAGAGTGTCGAGAGTGCTCGCCGTGTCGAGCCCCAAAGTTTCAGCAAGAGCGAGAGCTTCGGCGGCAGCAGCAATGTGGATGCCACACAACAACTGGTTGACGGTCTTGAACGCCTGACCATCTCCAGGCTTCGCGCCGATGATGCTGAGGGTTGAGGCGAGCAGTTCGAGCACGGGGCGAGCGTTCTCGAGCGCAGCCGGAACAGCGCCAACAACGATGAGCAAGTCGCCGAGACCGGCACGCACGGGGCCACCGCTCAGTGGGGCGTCAACGAGTTCGACTCCGAAGGGCGCGAGGGATGCCGCGACGTCGGTTACGGCATCCACCCCGACGGTGCTCGTCATGATGACAACCGAGCCAGCGGAGAGCACATCAATGATGCCTGCTTCGCCAAAAAGCACGTCGCGCAACTGCTCGCCGTTGCGCACGGCGAGCAGAACAGCATCCGCGCCTCTCGCAGCAGATTGTGCGGAGTCGTGTGGGGTGATTCCCGCGGCTTCGGCAAGAGCGAGCCGCTCGGGAGCGATGTCGAATCCGTTAACCGAAAGCTCGGTGGCTAGGCGCGTTGCCATGGGAAGGCCCATGGCCCCGAGGCCAAGAACTGCGACCGTGTAGTTGCTCAATGTGTGCTCCAAATAGAAAGAAGGGTTATGCGCGCCGGGCTGCGGCCGCTGCAGTAAAAGTGTCGACTACAGCAACGAGCGAATCCTCGTCGCCGACATTGCCGGCAAAAACTATGTACGGGATGCCACGGGCCGGCCCATCGACGGGCTCCCACAGCGACACGATGCCGGGGAGCATGGGGCCCGCGACGATCGCGCGATGGATTGAGAGTCCGAAGGTTGCGACGTCGCTCGACGTGATACCGCCCTTAGCGATGACGAACTGCGGTGGGCACTCGGCGAGAACGCGCTGCACAACAGTGACGACGGCGGCCGATACTTCTCTCGAGATCGCGAGGCTCTCTTGGGCCGTAGCCGCGGTCACGAGCGCGCGGCTCGTGTTGACTATTGCGTTGCCGGTTTGCAGTGCGGCAGTTACAGCGCCGACAACCTCGTCAATGTGCGCCTCGCGAAGTTCGGGGTTGGTGATCGTTGCCACGTCGATTTCGACGGCGACGGTGTCAGGGTGCGCCGCGCGAAGGGCAGCAAGTTGGCGTGTGGTGAGGTCGACGTGGGAGCCCACGACGATGAGGCCCCCGTGTTCGGGGTGTGCAACGTGATCAAGCTGGCCGGGGGTAATAGGGGAAGCGATTTCTTGACCGATTCGCGCTCGCATAAACGGTGGGCCGACCCGATAAATGAAGGTCGAGCCTTCGGCTTCAACTAGTGCTAGCCCGAGCGCGAGAAGACGCATGTCATCTTCCACTACGACGTCAACGACGATCGGTGCGGCATCGTGAGCGGTCCGCAAGACAGCGGCTATGGCTTCTGGTCCCTGACGAACGACGTCGAGAGTGAGAGCGATGACGCTCGAAGCATCAATCTCGCCGTCGTGTTTCTCGACTACCCAATCGATGAGGTTCGAGCTCGAATAACCAAAAGTTGCGTCAGCCGCGAACTCGGTCTCGCCTACGGGAGTGAGCACGCCCCCGGTGCGGTAGTAGTGCACGCTGTCGATGGTGACTCGACCGGCATCTGGGAATGCTGGAACAATCACAACTCCGTTGGGCTGCGCGAAGCCTTCGGCCACGAGCGCGTCGGCGAGGGTATCGGTTTCGAGAGGGTAGTGACCACGAAGTGTGCTGTCTCCCCTGCTCACGAAGGCAACCGCGCGCGAGGTTGCGCGAGCGACCGCGACGGTCGCTTCGACTATCTCTCGGTTGCGGGCTTCTGCTTCTCGTGGGCCAAGGCTTCGAGTGTTGGTAAGTACGTAGACGGCTGGGCTGTTGGAGTCGAGCGCCCAACGAATGTCGTCGCTCGACCAACTCGTGATTACGGGGAGGTTTGCCACCGACTGCGTTCCCGTTGGGTCGTCATCAAGAACGAAGAACGTGACCCCGGATGCGGCGACTCGGGCTGCCACGTCGCGAGGGTCAACGGGCACGGATGGCGCAAAGCGCTCCAGCAGCGACTGCTCGTTCATAGCCTTACTCCTTTGTAATCTGCCGGGTGTCAGATATCAGATATCTTGCACGAGCAAAAGGAATCTGTCAAGGAGGTGTGCATTGTGGAGCAGAGCCGACAGGTTAGGGGCGAGACAACACGTACGTAACGAGGTCACTTTCCGTCTGGTTCATGTGGTCATCCATGGCGAGTTTGGCGTCAGCGGAATCGCCACGTTCCACAGCATCGAGAACCGCTGCGTGTTTGGCGATAGCGTGCTCCTGGACAAGAGTTACAGCCGAGGTCTCAAACCTGCGCTCATACATGAAATCACCGAGAGGCTTGAGCAGTACCCTCAAAAAAACGTTGCCACTAGCTTCAAAAATCACGTCATGGAACGCGATATCTGCTGCGACAAAGGCATCGACATCGCCGGCATCGTGAGCCAAACGCATGTCGTCCAATCGGGCCCCAAGAGCCACAAGTTGCTCGCCACTTCGTCTCGTTGCCGCAAGCTCCGCCGCGCCCGTCTCAATCATTCTGCGCACCTGAATGAGTTGCAGTGAAGCACTCGCGGGGTCAGCCGCGTGAATCGCTGCCCGAAGAATCGGTTCAATTCCCGACCATTCCGAAATCGGATTGACCGTGCCGCGACGCCCCGGAACAACCCCGACAACGTTCTGAGATTGCAAGATGCGCAAAGCTTCACGGAGGGTCAAGCGACTCACCCCGAGCTTTTCAGCCAAGTCTGCCTCAGACGGCAATGCCTCGCCTTGAACCAAAACGCCATCGATGATGTCGTCAATTATCGAGTTGGTGGCCATCTCGACTAGAGACTCTCTCGCCACAGTGACCACCCCCGATTCTTGGAAACCCCAGCGTAACGCCTCGAGCTTGTGAGCGACCTCGCCCCGCGGCTCTCGCTAGACTTTCCTCGACCGCTCATTTGCAGGAGGAAAAGCCCATGCCCATCGCCACCCCGGAACAGTACGCAGAAATGCTCGACGGTGCTAAGTCGAAAGGCTTCGCTTTCCCAGCGATCAACGCCTCATCGTCATCGACAATTAACGGCATCCTGCAGGGCCTCGCAGACGCTGGCTCAGACGGCATCATCCAGGTGACAACGGGTGGCGCAGACTACTTCGCCGGCCAGAGCGTCAAGGCACGCGCATCCGGAGCTCTTGCTTTTGCTGCTTTCGCCACCGAGGTTGCCAAAAACTACCCGA
>Ga0070745_1000849_pt1 | contig 17612 bp, 14 predicted proteins | sample VirMetDEL_Mar_4_FD_77438 | JGI IMG/M metagenome (GOLD analysis project Ga0070745, IMG submission 77438) | Aqueous microbial communities from the Delaware River and Bay under freshwater to marine salinity gradient to study organic matter... | ecosystem: Environmental > Aquatic > Marine > Coastal ...
TAAAAATCTCTGGTTCGTGTTGTTTTACCCAAAGCAACTTAGGCGCGGTAAAACCCGGCATCACCAAATTCCCCGTGATCGCCTGCACTTCAGGGCAGCGTCTTTGCAACAGCAAACATTCTTCATGAGAGCGCCCGTCATTCCACAAAATTGCTGGTCTTAACACCTCGCCTTTTTTATCTAATAGCGTCGCGCCGTGCATCTGGCCCGACAACCCAATGGCCTTTACATTCTGCAGATTGTTCTCTCTCGACAGTTGTAACATGGCCAAATCCGTCGCTTGCCACCAGTCTTCTGGGTTCTGTTCGGACCACAGATCAAACGGCCGAGATACGGATAAAGGCGATGAACAACTGGCTATTACATGGCCTTCTTCTGCCATTAAAATCACTTTGACACCTGAAGTGCCGAGGTCGATACCTATATACATAAAATTGTCCTTTATTTTGTTAATCGTCACCCTCGTTCATGAGCTTGTCGCTAAATGACCTTTATTGCGCTTTCTTGGTTTTCACATCCAACCATACGGCGAACAAAAGAATCATACCTTTGACGATCAACTGCCAAAAAGTCGGCACATCCAACATGCTCATACCATTGTCTAGACTCGCCATAATCAACGCCCCCATGATGGCACCAAATACAGCTCCCACACCGCCAGCCAAGCTGGCCCCACCAATCACACAGGCGGCAATAGCATCCAGCTCCGCCATATTGCCAGCCGCAGGTGAGCCTGCGCCTAGTCGAGAGGTAAGAATCAAAGCCGCCACGGCCACCATCATGCCGTTAAAACCAAACACCATCATTTTGGTTCGCTCAACGTTCACACCAGACATGCGAGTCGCTTCAATATTGCCCCCAATCGCGTAAAGTCGACGTCCAAAAGCCGTTCGCTTCGCAACATAACTGGCCATTAGAATCAATCCTCCTAAAATGAAAATAGGGGTTGGGATACCGCGATAGCTTTCCAAAATAAACAACAGCCCTAACAATACAAATACCGCTACCATGGCTTTGGCGTATTCAAACTTTGCGCCTTGGTTTTGGACGCCATGGTGTTTTCTGGCCTTGCGTCGAGCATAAACCTTGGCCACCAAACCAAGACACAACAAGCCCACTACGCTCATCCCCCAACCAGAGGGGATATAACTTTGACCAATCACCGCCAACGAGCCAGACGTGGGCGCCACCGTCGCACCATCGGTTAATCCAACCAAAATGCCACGAAATGCCAACATACCAGCCAAGGTAACAATAAAGGACGGTACCCGTTGATACGCTACCCACCAACCGTTGAATAAACCAAGAGTCAACCCAGCGGCAATCGTTACCAATACGGTCAATAAAATAGGAAAGTTAAACCAAACATCCAAAATCGCGGCAATCCCGCCTAATAAGCCCATCATAGAGCCCACTGACAAATCAATTTCTGCACTGATAATGACAAACACCATGCCAATAGCGAGCACCCCCACAATGGCCGTTTGACGAATTAAATTTGAAATATTCCGTGGTGAAATAAACGCACCATCGGTCGCAATGGAAAAGAAGACCACAATCAGCAGCATAGCCGCCAACATGGCAAATAATTGTAATTGACTGGTTTTTATTGTTTTAAACATTTGCTACACCTTCTTTGATCGCGCAATTCATAATCATTTCTTGGGTCAGACCCTGATGATCAAATTGTCCTTTTAAACGCCCTTCATGCATAACCAACACTCGGTCACTGATACCAATCACTTCGGACAACTCAGATGACACCATAATGATCGACATCCCTTGTTTCACGAGAGTAAACATCAATTTATAGATCTCGTATTTCGCCCCCACATCAATGCCTCGAGTTGGCTCGTCTAAAATCAAAATTTTTGGATGAGTTAACAGACATTTGGCAATGATGGCTTTTTGTTGGTTGCCGCCACTGAGGTTCTTAATCGATAAATCTGCCGACGCCGTTTTGACTTTTAACTGCGCAATATAGTCGTCAATATCATGATTTTCTTTGTCTTCATTAACACCACCAAGCCAAGAAAAATATTGATCTAGTACTGACAAGGTAATATTCCGACCAACGCTCATAATGGGCACAATTCCATGACGTTTGCGGTCTTCTGGCACCATAGCAATGCCCACTTCCAGTGCAGCACGCTGAGAACGAATCGTCACCACTTGCCCTTCTAGCTCAACCTCGGCCTGGTACTCACCATCGTAAGATCCATATAAACACTGCATTAATTCGGTACGGCCAGAACCAATTAACCCTGCTATCCCGAGTATTTCTCCATGACGTAATTCGAAACTAACGTCTTCAACCTGAGCTCGATTCGCACCCGATTGTTTGGCCGTAGCATGTTTAACACGCAACACCACATCGCCAATATCATGCTCTTCTCGTGGGAACAACTCGTCTAGTTCGCGCCCAACCATCATGCTAATAATGTCATTTTGCGTCAGTTGTGCCGCTGATTTAGTAGCAATATGATCCCCATCACGAATCACAGTGACCCAATCCGACAGAGCCAACACTTCATCCAATTTGTGTGAAATATAAACACAGGCAATATCTTGCTGTTTTAGCTCACTGACAATATTCAATAAGATATCGATCTCTGTGGTAGTCAAAGACGAGGTTGGCTCATCTAAAATCAGCAGTTTAACGTTCTTATTCAACGCCTTGGCAATTTCAACCAGTTGTTGCTGACCCACCCCCAATTCACCGACAGGCGTATCAGGTAATACATTAAGCTTCACCCGAGCAAGCAACTCGGTCGTGTGACGATGCATTGCTTCGTCATTGAGCCGCGCAAAAGAGCCAAGCTCATTGCCCAAAAAAATATTTTCCATGACGGACAACTCTTTCACCAACGCCAATTCCTGATGAATAATCACAATACCGAGCGCTTCGGTGTCTCGAATGGTCGATGCTTTAACGAGATTGCCCGCAAAAAAAATTTCACCTTCATAGGAGCCGTAAGGCCACACGCCACTCAGCACCTTCATCAGGGTGGATTTGCCAGAACCATTTTCACCACAAATAGACAAGACTTCGCCAGCATCCAATTGAATACTGACACCGTTTAAAGCTCGAACGCCCGAAAAGCTTTTAACAATCCCACGCATATCCAATAGTGGTTGCGTCATGTTGATCCCCCTTGTTACATCTTTTTTTACACACAAAACAGCCGTAAATGGCGCTCAAAAGAGCGCCATTGATAAAAAAGTCAAGGGTTATAAACATCGTTACGAGAATGGAAACCATCGGCAATTACGGTGGCATCTAGGTTATCTTTGGTGACAGCAATAGGAGCAAGTAATACAGCAGCAACGTCTTTTGTACCGTTATTCACTTTCCCATTAGACTGAATATTTTCATTACGCGCCAACTTTACCGCCATCTCAGCACTGGTTGTCGCGAGCTTAGAAATAGGCTTGTACACTGTCATGGTTTGTGTGCCCGACACAATGCGTCGCATAGCGGCTAGATCCGCATCCTGCCCAGAAATGACCACCTTGCCACTCAAGCCTTGTGCCGCCAGCGCTTGAATTGCACCACCAGCCGTTGAATCGTTGGACGCTACTACCGCGTCGATTTTATTGGCATTAGCGGTTAAACCGTTTTCCATAATGTTCAACGCGGCTTCAGCAGACCAACCCATGGCCCATTGATCACCCACTATGTTGATTTTTTTCGCATCGATTGCAGGCTGCAATACGTTCATCTGGCCTTGACGAAACATCTTCGCGTTATTATCCGTAGGCGAACCGCCCATCAAGAAATAATTGCCCGTCGGTTTTAGACCCAACAAGGCTTCCGCTTGCATTTCACCCACACGAATATTGTCAAACGATACGTATAAATCGATGTCGGCAAACTTAATCAAGCGATCATAGGCTAATACTTTTATGCCTTCCGCCTTGGCTTCAGCTAAAACGTTACCTAAGACTTCACCGTTCTCAGGCACGATCACCAGCACATCAACACCACGGGAAATCATATTTTCAATTTGAGAGATCTGCGTGTTTGCATCACCATTGGCAGACTGGGTAAATACTTCTGCGCCCATAGATTCAGCGGCCTGAGTGAATAAATCTCGGTCTTTCTGCCAACGCTCTAAACGCAAATCAGACATCAATAAACCGATTTTTTCACCCGCAGCCACTGCAGGGAGAGACGTTGCTGCGCAAAGCGTTGCCAGCAAACTCATAGAAACGATTTTTTTCATCTTTTCATTCCTTGTTATTTTTATAAAGTGAACGGTCTCCAAATGGAGTAAGAGGAATGTAAATCGATGGTTTACGAAGCGGTATTACCTTTTTTTGTTTGCGTGTGGCGTTTTTTATAAAAGCCCTTTGGATGAGACAAAACAGAAACGTATTCGTGAGCGCGCTAGCCATTCCATACTGACGAAACCTAAGAATGATGTTTTGCTGTCTACTTTCACTCTGTCATTAGCTGTGGACCGGCCCCTTTTTTGCCTAATTCATCGTATGGATTAAGCAATCGACACCTTTCAAGCGAGAGACATCCGCAACCAATGCAATCTGTCATCATGTCTCTTAACTCCGTGAGCTGAGTGATTTTTCGATCAAGCTCGCTTTGCCATCTAGAGCCCAGTTGCTCCCAATCTTCAAGGGTGACTCGGGTGCGATTCGACAGCCCTTCCAATTCGAATAAAATGTCTTCCAACGAAAAGCCTGTGCGTTGTGCTACCTGAATCAGTGACACAACCCGAATGACGTGCTTTGGATACTGTCTATGGTTGGATTTATTTCTTTGGCTTTTGATCAACCCCTTTCTTTCGTAGAAATGCAAAGCTGACACAGAGACACCGGTTCTTTCACTCAACACACCCACCGAAATCCATTCAGGCACACTCTTTTTTTGCATTTGGCGCTTGACCTCAACTTAAGTTTAGGTTTCAGAATAGAGACAAATCAAAGTCATCGCAAGCTCAACACCGAACAAACCAGCAGAGCAAACTTTGAAAAAACACTATTTGCATCTAAAAAGAGAGCTTTAATGAAAATCAATCTATTAGAACCCAGAGTACTTTGTCTACTGCTGATTTCCGCTCTTATTTCTAAGCTGGAATACAGTGACTTTTATTTGGTTGCGGGCGTTTTTACTTTCGTTTTAGCACTGATCAGCGTAATCAGTAGGCTCTCGCAATAATAGGCGAACAAGCATCGCGCAGATAAATGCCATATGCCCTTGCCGTTCATTTATAGATGTATCACTATTTAAAACAGACACATTTGAAAAACACCCTCGCCTTGTAACAACGTCTTCGCGTAAGGACAAAACGCTATCCATGAAAATACTTCGGAAATACACTGGCTGGTTTGTGCTGGGCACTTTGTTTTTTTATCTCTTATCAGTCACTCAAGTTATTTCTGTGTTACTCCCAACCATGCTGGCTTGGTTTGCCAATATCGCTATGTGGCATACCTTAGCAGCCAGCGCAAAACGCCAAGTCACTTGGCTGATGGTGATAGGCGTTGCGGCATTATTGTTTGCGGGCTCAAAAGGCACTTGGATGACCTGGCAGCAAGTTTTTGCGGTTAACTTACCCATGTTGGCAATGTTTGTCGCCGTTTCGTTTTTGGATCTGACCAGTTCGAACGACGAGAAGCGCCCATTACCAAAAGGGGTCAGCGCGATATTCAATACAGCCATTGGCGTACAAGTCTTGGGCGCTGTGATTAATCTTTCGGTGATCATGGTGTTTGCTGACCGCATGAAAGGTGCCATTAAATTAACGCCTATACAGCAGTTTATCCTAACCCGTAACTTTTCAGCGGCGGCGTGGTGGTCGCCCTTCTTTGTTGCTACGGGTGTGGCTCTGATTTATGCGCCCGGTATGCAATGGCAAAAAACACTGATTCCCGGCCTAGCCATGGGGTTAGTAGCCATTATTTTTTCAAGCATTGAAGCCTATCGTCGCACCAAAGGTGATTTTCATGGTTACCCCATTCGTCGTGAAAGCTTATTCATTCCGATGTTTCTAGCTTTATCTGTCATACTCTTCCATTATATTTGGCCGAATATCAGTATATTGGTGCTGATATGTATTCTGGCGCCTGCTGCGACTCTTTTACTCATGCGGACACCATCAAGAAGAGAAAGTTTATCCTATTTTGTAAACCACAAACTGGCTCAAATTGGCAGTCAATTTGCGCTGTTTTTAGCAGCTGGCATCTTCTCTAATGGCATCAGCGCTATTATTTTGAGTTACCCTGAATTTTTTAATTTAGACAACTTCACCTTTAGCCCGCTGCTGTTTTCTTTCACCCTTGCGGTAATGATTATTGTGGGGATTATCGGGATACACCCAGTCGTCAGTATTGCTATTGCCAGCCCTATGTTACTGCCATTGCACCCAGATCCGACCCAACTCGGCTTTCTGTTTTTAAGTGCTTGGGCCATTTCAGCAGGCAGCAGTGGCTTAACGGGATTGGGATTACTCATGACCAGCCGTTATCAAATCCCCACTCAAACCATCGTCTCAAACAGTCTTTTTTACGCTGTTTTCATGTGGCTGCTTTGTTCTGTGGTGAATGGGTTGCTGTTATAAGGGTAAACATTTTGTTGCGCTTTGCTCTTTTAGGGCCAGTCTGCAAAGTCTTGTCTCTCATGCTGCGTGTTCTGAATGTCTTTTTGAGCATAATGTTGCTTAAACTGACGAGGTGATAATCCGGTTTCTTTTTTAAAAAAATGACTAAATTGACTAGCGTCGTTGTACCCCAAGCTATTCGCAATCACTTGTATGGAGTCGGATGATTTTTTTAACCTTGCCGTGGCTTCCATTAGCACGCGGTTATTGATGAGCTGCAAAGGAGACTTTTGCAGATTACGCTGACAAATGGCATGTAAACGATCGTAAGTCATGATCAGGGCTTGGCAATAATACGCAACCGTTCTTCTCTGCCTGTATTCCACTTCTACCAACTGGCGAAATTGTTGCAAGACGAGTTCATCGGGTGAATGGGTTAGTCGCATTGAGTCGATATGGCTTAACCGATAAATACCGATTAGTAAAATACGGATAAGAGAACAGATTATACTTCTATCACGTTTTTTCGTTTCTACAATCTCAGTCTGTAATAACCTTAACAGCGGCAAAAACTCGTTTTCTATGTCTTGCTTAGTCGCATGCGTAATGCTGAATTGACGCATGAGTAAATCCAGTTTTGTGCTATCAGCATCGGAATCAATCACCAAAGACATCAAATCATCACGATAGCCTAACAACCAAACCTGGCTACCGGCTGGCACCCATACTTTGGCTTGTTTTTTATGGGGAATACAAAAAATTGACCATTGCTGAACTTGATGAACTTCATCCATCGATACAGAGACCTCGCCACGTTGCACTATGCCCAACAAATTAAACGCCGCAAAGCTGTCATTCCCTGTTCTAAATATTCGTGACTGCAAACCAGGCTGAATCGACTCAAACCGTACCATTGAACCAATAACATTGGTCACCATACATCTACTCCCGCCATGACTTCACTCAATTAAATAGGCCTTCAACCAGAAATAAACAAGAATAAGACAGAAATTGACATTTTTATAGTCATAATACCTGTTAGTCTTTTAAGAATGACTCATCGACCTAAAATCTAATAATAACGGCAAGGGTGAAAAATTGAGCATTCCATGCGACAAACTAGAGCAGACCACCATTCCTAACGTGAATTTATTCATAGATGGTCACTCGACTCCAGCTGCGGCAGGCGGTTATTTTGATCGACTAGATCCAAGCACCAATCTGGTTGCGTCCCGTGCGGCTTGCGGCCGACGCGAAGATGCTGAGCAGATGGCTTCCATTGCGGCCGCTCGTTTTTCTATGTGGTCTTCTACCGATATTAACGAACGCGTAAAGATTCTGCGTCGCGCAAAAAAACACCTACCCAATTATAGAGATCGTTTTGCTCAATTAATGTTAAGCGAAATTGGTGCCATCAACGAATGGGTAGATTTCAATATTAGAGTCGCGGCCGACGCCATTGAAGCAGCAGTCGAATTGGCACTGCGATACGCCCAAAAAAATAGCATAAGTAAGACACAGACTTCGTACATTGTACGCCAGCCCGTGGGAGTTTGCCTTGCCATTGCGCCATGGAATGCTCCTATTGTATTAGCCATGCGTGCCGTCGTGTTTCCACTGGCGTTTGGAAACTGTGTTATTTTAAAAGCCTCTGAACTGTCCCCTGCCACACATTCACTTATTGCCGATGTGCTTCATGAAGCGGGCTTACCAAGTGGCGTACTGGGTGTCATGACCAACGCGCCAGAACATTCAGAAGAAGTCATTGCAAGCCTGATCGCCCACCCATCAGTCAGACGTGTCAATTTTACGGGTTCGACACGCATCGGAAAAATCATTGCAGGTATGGCTGCCCAGCATCTAAAACGCTGTCTTTTAGAACTGGGTGGAAAATCGCCCTTTATTGTTTTAAAAGACGCTAACCTTCAATTAGCGGCACAAGAGGCAGTGTATGGTGCGTTCTTAAATCAAGGGCAAATTTGCATGGCAACGGATCGAATTATTGTTGAGCAACCAGTGGCCGACGCCTTCATCAGTATTATAAAGGGCCTGATCGAAAACTTAATCGCAGGAGATCCGCGTCGTGATGGCGTTAAACTGGGTCCTGTCGCCAGCCCTTCCATCGCCTCTCGCTTATCCTCTCTTATTGAAGATGCGGTGGACAAAGGCGCCACACTGATCACTGGCACATCTCGGCGCGGCCAATTTATTGACGCAACCTTATTAGATAACATCACTCCAATGATGCGTATTTATTCCGAAGAATGCTTTGGCCCAATCGCTGGTATTTATCGCGTAGAGTCAGCCGAAGAAGCCATTACGGTCGCTAACAATTGTGAATACGGTTTAGCTGCGGCCATTTTCACCCAAGATTTAACATTGGCCAAAGAGGTGGCAAACCGACTTGAATCAGGTATGTGCCATATCAATTCAGCCACTCTTAAAGACGATCCAACTATGCCGTTTGGTGGCCTTAAATCCAGCGGATATGGCCGTTTTGGCGGCGATGCCTGTGTTGATGAATTCACCGAAGTGCGTTGGATTACTATTGAAGATAATTGATAAATAAAAACGACATTAATAATAAGAGGAAAACATAATGACGGTATTATTAAGCATTGGCGGACACGATCAAAACGCCAGCAATCACAAAAACTACTCTCGGATAGACCCCGTCACCGGAGAAGTCGCATCCGTATCCGCTGCGGCCACTCTAGAAGATATAACATCCGCTGCCAAGGCCGCCCAAAGCGCGTTTCCAGCTTGGGCACAAACAGGCCCTGCTGAGCGCCGTAATTTACTAAACAAAGCAGCAGATGTCATGGAAGCCAAACAACAAGATTTCATCGCGGCCATGATTGCTGAAACAGGTGCAACGGGCCCTTGGGCGGGCTTTAACGTGATGCTTGCGGCAGGACACATTCGAGAAGCAGCAGCCTTAACAACTCAAATTGCTGGGGAAGTGATCCCATCAAACAAGCCTGGCACCTTAGCCATGTCTATTAACAAGCCCAAAGGTGTCTGTTTAGGCATTGCGCCTTGGAACGCGCCAATCATTTTAGGGGCTCGCGCTATTGCAGCACCACTGGCTTGTGGTAATACCGTGATCCTAAAAAGTTCAGAGTTCTGCCCACTGACTCACCGTTTGATCATTGATTGTTTTCTTGAAGCTGGCTTTCCCAACGGTGTGGTCAATTTCATTACTAATGACCCAAGCGATGCACCTGCTGTTGTCAAAGCGTTAATCGAAGCACCAGAAATTCGCCATGTGAACTTCACTGGATCGAGCGCTGTGGGTAGAATCATAGGTCGAATCGCTGGTGAGAATTTAAAACCCGCTTTGCTGGAATTAGGTGGTAAGGCACCGCTTGTTGTCCTATCCGATGCCGACATTGATGGTGCCGTAAACGCTGCGATATTTGGTGCATTCATGAACCAAGGACAGATTTGCATGTCGACAGAACGGGTCATTGTTGATGCCAGTATTGCTGATAGCTTTGTTGAAAAAATGGTTGCCAAAGCTTCTAAGCTACCTTGGGGAAATCCCCGTGACAATGTGGTGTTGGGAGCATTAGTCAACCCGCAAGTCTCTGAAAAAATGCACGAACTAATCAAAGATGCTGTCAGCAAAGGGGCAACGCTCGCTTGTGGCGGTGACAATAACGGCGCCCTCTTTTCAGCAACGCTCTTAGATGGTGTCACCAGTGATATGCGTATTTACAAAGAAGAAAGCTTTGGTCCGGTGAAATCGATTATTCGTGTTCATGGGGATGAAGAAGCCATTCGTGTTGCCAATGACAGCGAATATGGCTTATCAGCAGCGGTATTTTCGCAAGATATTAACCGTGCCCTTGCCTGTGCTAATGCCATAAAAAGCGGCATCTGTCATATCAATGGACCAACTGTAGCCGATGAACCACAAATGCCCTTTGGTGGCGTTGGCGACTCTGGTTATGGACGCTTTGGAGGCAAAGCTGGTATCGCCGAATTTACAGATTTGCGCTGGATCACCATAGAAGATCCGAGCCAACACTACCCGTTTTAAAGACTCTATTCTTTGGACAGTAAGCACACATGCTTACTGTCCAATTTAATAATCAATATGAAAACAGTACCAGAGGCCAAAAACAAAGCTCAAGCAAGACAAGAGACACAGCGTATTACAACCTATCAAATCGATAAGAAGTTGGCTCAATAATAGGCTCCATGTTTGAAATTAGATCGGCCCCTAATTGTCCAGCTGCGGGACCGGTGCCAAACCTATGGCCTGAAAAAACCATTGCGACAGTCAGACCCGGCATGGAGAACGTATCATCTGTTCTATTCGAGCCAAATTTCCAAGAGCAAACAACACCGCAAGCTTGTTGTCATTTTTAGACAGTCCTTCGTAGACCATTTTTTTGAACCCTAACTGACATTTCAACCATCTAAATTGGGGCTCGACTTTTGCTCTATTACTGACTTTTACATCCTCTGCGTTAATTGGCTTTTTGTTTATTCTAGGGGGCTTCTTCCATTCTCGTACTTTGCTTGGCATCTCTGCAACCACTCAAACTTTTTATCTTTGTTTTCTTCACGCTTTTCGACACCACGGTCATCTGAGTGCCAATACAAATGACTCTTCACCGTACATGAGCTAGGTGAGCTGGTTAAAATCATGCTCATTGGCACATATGATCGTAAAGCTGTGAACCAGACTGCGTTTCGCATCCACGCCAATATGTGTTTTGAGCCCAAAGAACCATTGATTGCCTTTCTTAGTTTGATGCATTTCAGGATCTCGTGACTTGGCTTTATTTTTTAGTTGAGCTAGCAGCTTCGATAGTCGTCGCATCAACAATGGTGCCTTCCTTAAAGTAAATTCTTGAATCAAACAGCCATCTGTCCACTTTTTTAAAGAGCTTGCATCCAAACTTATGCTTCTCAAGCAAATGGCGAAAATTCATGATCGTTGTGTGGTAAGGAATCACACCGTCTAGAGATGGTCCTGTAAACAGGCGCATTGAGGTGATCTCATACAGAGCATCTTCCATAGAGGGGTCACTCATGTTGTACTAGTTCTGCATAAAATGAATACGTCGCATGTTAGCAAGCAGATACGGACTTCGGCCATTACCGACTTTTGGATAAAAAGGCTCTATCAGAGCTTCAAGCTGCTATCAAGGAATCAGTTCATTCATGTGCCCCAGAAAAAGTTCTTTACGTTTTTTTTCGGCGTTTGCTGGTGAATTCGGTATCGGCGAAGGAAAGCTGGTTCATGATCAGTAGGCGTCATAGTTGTCTTAAGTCGGCGAGATTATCTCATGTTACCGACTTAATCGCATGTTCCCTACTTAACTAATAGCCATGAATATTGGCGCTTCAGATTTGAAGCGCCAATAATATTTTTACGTATTTCTAAAATTCCTTTTTAGAAATGCGGCCAACACTTAATGTATGGTAAACGATGGAAAATCTACACCCTAATTACTTCAGGCAATAAGATACGAACAATGATCTACCTAATAGCCGCCGCATTAAGACTAAATTAATATCCATCAACCCAATCAGGAAGAATGACGTTATTTTTGGCAACATACTCCTTCCAATAGATTTTCATTTCTGCAAGCACTTCAGGATATTTTTCTGATAAATCATGCTTTTCAGCAAGATCACTTGACAGATCATATAACTGTTCCTCACCAGTCCCCCAAGGAGTTGGCATTAGAACGAGCTTCCAATCTCCTTTGCGTACGAAATATTTACCAAATAACTCTCCACCTGCGATACGATCATCCTCCCCTGTCGTCCTACCAGTTAAAACAGGTAAGAAAGATTGACCTGATATCTCTTCTACTTTTTTCCCCTTGTACGACCCCTTAGGTGCAGATACATTAGCAAATTCTAAAATCGTTGGTGCTATATCAACGACGTTAGCATAAGAGTCAATAATACGGCCTTCACCATTAACATTAGGCATCTTCACAATAGCAACCGAGCGAGTTCCCCCTTCCGTTGGAAATCCTTTATGCATACGAAATGCTGGTGATGAAGCCCAAGCCCAATTAGGCCCTAAAAATGTATAAGAACCTAAACGACCCATTTGCTCATAACTAAAGTCATTCGTACTGTCAATCACGTGGCGGATATCAGGGTACAATTCACTTGAGAATACTTCATCTATATCATGTCCCTCCGGGCCATTATCCGATATAAAAACAATTAGAGTATTTGAATACTGCCCACTGTCTTTTAAATACTCGATAACTTTGCCAGTATAAACATCCATTTCATCCACCATAGCAGCGTAAACTTCCATAGCCTTACTCTCAGTTTTGCGCTGTTCTGAGGTTAAATTCTCCCAGGGTGTTCCTTTTGGAGGGCGTTCAGCACCTTCTGCACCTTTAGGCAAAATCCCAAGCTCTTTCTGTGAGGCTAAACGTTGCTTATACAGCACATCATAGCCTGCATCATACACACCTTTATATTTTGCTATTGCCGCATCCGGCGCCTGTAACGGCCAATGCGGCGCAGTAAAGTTCAACATGGCAAAAAATGGTTGCTCAGAACTTTGCTTTTCTTTTAAATAAGAAATCAATTTATCGGAATAATATTGAGAGGAATATTGAAAAGATTCTGGTAGTTTTTTGATCATAACCCCATCATCCGTATAGGGCGCTTTCACTTCTGGGGTTGGGGCATAAGCTGGCTTCATATCACTGAAATGACTTGCTCCACCAGATAGAAGGGCAAAACTGTTATCAAAGCCACGAGTTTGTGGGTTACTGTCTTTAGACATGCCCAGATGCCATTTTCCAGTATAGTAGGTACGATAGCCAGAATCTTTCAGTATTTCTGCAACCGTAACCACTTTACTATTAATATGTCCTTCGTAACCAGGTTCGCCTTTTTGATTTGGTGCTAGTAACTCAGCCATATTACCTAAACCTGCAATATGAGGGTCAACACCCGTTATCAATGCGGCTCGGGTAGGTGAACAAGCAGGAGCCGTATGAAAATTCGTAAGTCTTACACCTGATTCAGCTAATGAGTCTAAATTAGGTGTTTTAATTTCACCACCAAAACTACCCAGATCGGAATAACCCAAGTCATCAGCTACCACCAACAATATATTTGGCTTCTGCGGTACTGTTGCAGCTGATGCCATAATGCTGGATGTTGCCAACAAAACGACAGATGCTATATATTTCTTTCTTAAATTCATCAACCTTGCCTCCAATTTAAACAATAAAAATACGCATTTATCACAAAATCAGCATATATTTTTATATAGTATTGGACAAACAGACATTTCACAGAGTGAAATTTACTTTAGCATTAAAGATCCTGAATAGACTTGAAGAGCTTTAGATATATTGTCAGCACTATTTTTTAGCATATTGAATTTCTTCAACCTTAATAATTCATCATTATGAACATTTAGATAAACCAAATTAATACAAGCAACCACTTTATCATGGAGAGTAATAGGCACTGCAATTGATTCAGAAATTTCCGACTCATGGTCATCTATGCCAGCATTATAAAGAGGTTCACGGACAGCATAACCATTCAATTGAACATGAGATAAAATTTTCTTAATACTGGCTTCATTGTACTTGATTCCAATATCACTTTTAAATTTCCCACCAAAATAGGCAAGCACGTTATCTAAAGAAAGAGAGTCTATCGCTGCTAAATAAGCACGCCCTATTGCTGAATCGAAAAGATTAACATGTAAACCCAATATACCTTTATGTTCAATACAATCACTTAATCGTCTAGTACTCTCTATTATCTCCATGCATTGTCCATCAAATATAGCCAAATCTGATGGACAGCCCGTTTTTTGAAATATTCTATGCATTTCAGGAGCCGCTAATTGAGCCAAAATACCATTTTTAGACAAACTTTCTCCAATTCCAACCAACTTATAACCCAAACAGTAACAGCCATCATTGATTCGTCTATAAACCCAATTACGTGACAACAAAGTATTTATTAAGCGTTTAATGGTTGCTTTATCAAGTTTTGTACGAATGGCTATTTGATGCAAGGTAACGGGCTCAGAAGCATTGGATATGTACTCAATTAATGTAACAGCCCGGGCTACAGATCTATTTTCTAATTCCATACTACTTATCACCCTATTTTCTTTAAACACAGTTATTCATACTTAGTATCAAGTAGATCAATATCATCCAACAACTCGATAAAGTAGGTTATGTATCATTTTAATAGAAGAGAAAACTTATAAAGACTTAACGATAAAATGTATTCTTTATTTCATATCTTATTTTTTTTATTGGAACCTGTTTCCCCAGAAGATCAATTATTCGAGACATTTTTGGCACGACATGCGTAAAATGTGATTTGAAACCATCGCACAAATAGTTCCTATTTGACACACCATCACTTGATTCTTCAAACCTATGTTTAGGGCAACCACCATGGCAGACCGAACGGACTTCACACTGATAACAATCACGACTAATGTTTAATAACTTATCTTGGCCGAACTGAAGGTTTTGCGGCAAATTAACTAAATCAATTAATGATTTTTTACTTATATTGCCGAGTTTATGATCCGAATAAACATAGTGATCACAAGAATATACATCCCCATTAGATTCCATAGCCAAACTATTGCCGCAAGTTTCACTAAACACACACGAACCAGATCGTCCTGTTAATTGGCTCATAGTTTGTTCAAAATTCATCACAAACACGTTGCCTAAATCGCTATGAACCCAGTAATCAAAAATTGTATTAAGAAATTTACCGTAGGCTTTGGCTGGAACAGACCACTTAGCGAGGTTTGCTTCACCCTCAAAAGTGGGTTGAATAAGCATTAAACCATCTTTATCTGGGACGATAGCCTCCCGCTCAACTAACGGGATAAATTGCATATATTGGCTACCAATACGCTTCAAAAAGGCATACACATTAAGTGGTCGTTTTACATTTTCTGCATTAATTACTGTTAGTGTATTAAAATCTACGCGGTGTTTTTTAAGTAGCTCAATCCCTCTAAGGGTATCATCAAAAGTACTTTTACCTTTTCGAGACAAGCGATAAGTATCATTACTTATGCGGTCACCATCAATCGAAACACCTATTAAAAACTGGTTCTCTTTTAAAAAAGCAGCCCATTCATCATCAAGTAGAGTGCCATTGGTTTGCAAAGAGTTGGAAATGGTCTTATAGCCTTGATATTGTTTTTGAAAATCAACAACTTGTCGGAAAAAATCTATCCCTAAAAGCGTAGGCTCCCCACCTTGCCAAATGAAATCAATCGTGTCAGATTGCTGAGATTGAATGTGATCACGTATATAATGTTCCAACGTAGATCCACTCATACGCCATTGTTTTTTTCTATTTGGATAAAGGTTTTCTTTTTCTAAATAAAAACAATAAGTACAATCTATATTACAAACTGAACTACTCGGTTTAGCCATTACACTAAATGCATCGATTCGATCCATGTAAGATCCTTTATAGTCATTTCATTTTTTAAAATTAACCAAGTTCCATTTAAAGACGATCAAATCGATAAGGAGCTGGATCAATAATAGGCTCTACCTTTGCAATTAGATCGGCCGCTAACTGCCCAGCTGCGGGGCCGGTACCAAAGCCATGCCCAGAGAACCCAGTAGCTACGGTCAAACCAGGAATAGATTTAACATGATCTATTACTGGATTAGAGTCCGGTGTCACATCAATGATTCCTGCCCATGCTTCCGCAATTTCAGCCTTCTCGAAAATTGGCCAAGCTTGTCTGAGATTGTTTAAAGCCTGTTGATTCAAATCGGGATTGTATTGCGGATCATTCGTTCTGACTTTTTCGAACGGTGTATAACTCTTTTTATTCCAACGACGCGCTAATCCTAGGTCTTTAAAGAAGTAACTTCCCATCGAAATATTTAAAAAACTCCGTTGAGTACGAAGTTGATCCAAATATTTATGACCAATAAGTAAGTGATCAAAAGTAATTGGCGCATCTAACTTGCCACGTTGCGTGATGATATAGCCGCCATCTTGATGTTTACGAAAAGAAAAATCTGGCCCACCAACCGCAATATTGGTTGGACCTTCAATAGGTTTCGTTCGCAAAACTGAACAAATTAACGGCAAGGTTGGAAACGAAATGCCTAGATTTCCCAAGAAACGTCGTGACCAAGCACCACCCGCTAGCAAAACTTGCTCACAGCGAATTTCCCCTTTCTCCGTTACAACGCCGCTAATTTTTCCACCTTCGGTCGACAAAGTTCTCACGGCACACTGCTGAACGATAACAGCACCCTTTGCAATTGCCGCGTTAGCGATGGCGGTGGCAGCAATAGCGGGTTCAGCATTACCATCGGAAGGCGTATAAATCCCACCCAACCACTTGCCTTTTCCGCCAGGCACTAACTCATCAATCTCTTCGGGCGTTACTATTCTTGAATCCAAAGAGAGTGATTCCACAGACTTCAACCAGTCTTTATACATAGTAAGCTGGGCTGCTGTTTTCGCTAGAAACATAATACCAGCTTGTTTATAACCGACATCGCATCCGACTCGGTCTGGCATTTCAGCCCAAAGTTTATCTGCGGCTTGCGCCAAAGGAACGTCATGTAAATGACGGTTAGTTTTGCGAATCCAACCTAAATTTCGGGAAGACTGTTCACCAGCAATATGCCCTTTTTCCAAGAGCACCACGGAAATATTTCGCTCCGCCAAAGCCAAAGCGGCCGTCAAACCAACAATGCCACCTCCTATAATAACAACGCTTGCTGAGTCCGGAAGCCGATCTTGGGTCTCAACCTTTTTGAGTGATTTCGTCATGATTTTTTTCCCAAAGGATTAGGGAAGTGTCGTTTTTCTTTCTTCTTCCCTAATACCAATTTATTAACCGATTGTGATTTTTTCAACATTGGCTGCAGACGCACCACGATACGCCGTGACTTCAATCTCCACTTTGTAAACCGTGGATCCCAATGGCGGGCAAGTTGCTGTCGTTGCAGGATCAATACCTTTGAATTTGGTGCCAATAAAACCCATCACGTCATGAATATGAGCTGGGTCTTGGATAAA
>Ga0070745_1000854_pt1 | contig 17511 bp, 25 predicted proteins | sample VirMetDEL_Mar_4_FD_77438 | JGI IMG/M metagenome (GOLD analysis project Ga0070745, IMG submission 77438) | Aqueous microbial communities from the Delaware River and Bay under freshwater to marine salinity gradient to study organic matter... | ecosystem: Environmental > Aquatic > Marine > Coastal ...
AGAGGCTATGGACAATGCCTTTCTTGTAGAGTTACAACGAGAAGAAATGCTCCGTTCAGCATCAGTCCTTATGGCTCTCTTACCTTGTGGTAAGAACAGAAGCCGAAGCAACCAAGCACTATGGGGTAATGGAGAACAAAAGCCGGAGATAAGGAAATGAGCACACCATCAATACCACAAGCAGGTCGCCCCGTCTATCAGATAATGGTAGATGGGAACCTGTCCCACTATGAATACAAGTATGAAACAGCAAAGGTATTAGCCACAGGTCTTTACAAACTTATCGGAGATAAGAGAAAGAAACTCAAAGAGGTTCCTAATAACACAGGTGGGTTCAACTTTATTATTTACAAGACACCCAAGTGGAGAGCCTTTGCTGAAAGCAAATAAAAAAAGTTCAAAAAAAACTTGACGAACTAAACCAAACCAGTTACATTACTATTATCATCAAACAAATGGAGGAACGATGAAAACTATTACAACACAAATGTCTGTCCGTATCACAGTAGAGAACCAAGAACTACAAGTCCCATCAGACTGGACAGAAGAACAGATAGCAAACCACCTTGCCGAACTATTCTTACAAGGCAAACTCAAATGGGATAAGCCCAACCTACACGAATACAACTGCTCTTATGTTGAGAAGAAAGACAATGGAGAGTATGACTATTCCGATGTAAAGGGAGACAAAAACTTTTTCTAAAAAAAACTTGACGACCTAAAACAAACAGGTTACATTATTATTACCATACAAAACTTGGAGGACATTATGGAAACTATTATCATACCTAAATACTGTTGTGCTGAATACAACAAAGACACACACTCATTCCAACCTACTGATGCTTGGGAAACCTATGAAGAAATGATGGATGAACTGGGTGCTTACACAGATAGCGACAGAACACCTGACCAACACAATGCTTTGGAGAGACAGCGACCTCTCAATGAGAGAGTTATCTTCTGTGCTATTGAGGACTTACCCAACGAGGGTAGGCTACAAGTCCTTTACAGAGGGGGACACTTCTCACAACAAATGAATGTAGGTGATGGGGGTTGCGATACCTTTGTGCCTAACTGGTTTGAGCGAGAACACTTTGAGGGTTTCATCGGTCGCAGGTTTGAGAACAACGAGGAATACACAGAGTTTCTATTCCACTATCTTCGTTTCTTTGGAAACCATCTTGCTTCCTGTATCTCTACACTCGTAGAAGAAACAGTATCAGACTACTATGAAGAACAATGGTTGCCCGAATAACAGGGCAACTAAAAAAAAGTTCAAAAAAAAAACTTGACGACCTAAAACAAACAGGTTACATTATCAATACAACATTACAAACTTGGAGGAACTATGTTGAAACTTACTACACAAACTTACAACGACATCATCGCTTATGCTAACAAACACTATTCTAAATACAAATGGGAAGTAAAACACTATCCATCAGACTGTGGAACCTATGAACAAATGATGCTGATAGCAACAGCAAAGAAACAACAACCTGTTCACAAGTCAGCAAAACTTTATCAACACTTTACATCAAGACCAACAGGTAAATGGAATGATGTTGCTATCAACATTATGGCTACGGACACAGAACTATTTTCCTTGTTCTTCTTTCCAAACAAAGCAACACGAATGGCTAATGGTCTCCCTGAATAACGGAGACCAAAACTTTTTTCAAAAAAAAACTTGACGACTTACAACAAACCAGTTACATTACTAACATCATAACAAACATTGGAGGTTTTATGAAAACATTATTGATAAAAGAGATAGGACTTGCGAGAGGTTACGGAGCACACGAATACCACCTCATAACAAACGAAGAACAATGGCGAGCCTTTGTGTCTGAACGGATAGGTGGTTGGTGTTTCTCTGCTCACGAAGAACTACGAGAAGAATACGAGGTGTCTATTGAGTGGGACACAGACGAACAAATGATAGACCACATTGGAAACCTATGGGGCTACTACCTTACACAAGGCATTGACTTTGCGAAAGAACTATGGGACAAGTTTGACCACAGTGTAAACAACTGTCTTGACTATGCTTTCCCTGATGGTTTGACGGAGGTCTAAAAAAAAATAAAAGTTTTTTCCTGTTTTTACTTGACGAACAAAACAAAACAGGTTACATTACTAATAGCATTACAAAAACTTGGAGGTCTTATGCTTACAACTTACAACTTATCAACTAACTTATCTTCTTACACTATCTTATTCAACGGATGGATAGGCAAACATAACATTGAGGGCGACACCCCTGCTACTACACATCCAGACTTTGTGTCTTGGCTTATCAATGGTGTGAACACAGGCTCATTAGAGTTTGATGTAGAACACAGTGACGAGGACTTACACATAGAGTTCTATGGACAAGAGGTCATAGACCAAGCACCTTTCTTTATCGGAGAACGAGGTAATGAAGCAAGAGGTTTCAAACTCATAGCCCATCAAGTTATCTCATACACGATAGAAGAAGATGAAGAACCAACAGAGGTCATAACGAATGACTTGCTTGAACTCATTGAACTTATTGAGGACAACGAGGACTTGTTCCTATCTCACCTATCTTGCTATGGGATAGAGCCTGACGACCGAGCAACAAGCGAACAAGCAACGAGCACCACATTCACCTATCGTTTCCATAACTGTTCTGATGTGTCTGATGTTCTCTCTACTATTGAGAACCAACTCTATGGAACACTTGCCGACACCCTATTGGAATGGACACAGTGGTATGATGAATGGTCTTTCACAGATAGCCACACAATAGACGATGAAGGCTCTCTTACATTCACTTGGACTTACACCCACCCACCTATTCCAAAGCCCCGTAAAACCATACTGACGGCTGTGTAAATGCTATGTTTGAGATAGGGCAACAGAGTTATCTCCTTTGCTTATTGTCCTATCTCTCCCCTTATGTCCGAGACCAATAAATAAAATAAAAAAAAGTTTATGTTTTTACTTGACGAATGAATGAGAACAGGTTACATTACTATTACAATAACAAACTTGGAGAACATTATGAATGACCTACACATTACACACCTTATCTCTTTCTTACAACAAGCAACAAACACACAATGGTCTTACACAGATGATGAAGATAAAGAATGTTGGTATGGTGAAACCTACACCCACATAGAGCCTGACTTATTACTTGCTATGGTTGAGCCTTTGATGATAGATGGTTGGGTTCTCACCTATGAGAAACACCCAAGCCCTTTCCAAACAATGTGGTTCTATCAGTTAGAAGAAGAAGAATAAAAAAAACTTTCACTTTTTACTTGACGACTTACAACAAACAGGTTACATTATTATTATCACAAACAAACAACAACAAACAAGCGAGGTCACTATGACTATTACATTACAAGACATTCTCTCTCACTCATTCCAACAACAAAACTTATTCATCAACCTTGCTGACCGAAACATCGTGGTCACAATAGCATACGAAAAGAAAGGTGGAAACTATGGCTATCACACAGAGCCTATCTCTGACTTTGAAGAACAAGAACTCATTGACCTACTGACTACACACCCCTTTGAGTTAGTGGATGATGGTGAGTGGATGTTAGACATTATCGTTGATGTGGGCAAGTCAGAATAAAATAAAAAAAACTTTCACTTTTTAGTGGACAACCTATTCAAAACAGGTTACATTATTATTATCATAAACAAAACAAGGAGGTTTTATGAAACAAGCAAGAAACTTATGGCGACAAGAGTTATCCAAACTCATAGCACGAACAGACAAGGACACCATTCGCATCCAAAAGTCAGGTGTAAAGTCAAGCAAAGACAAGCGACAACTGTTCAAAGCGATAGACTATCTTGGTCTTATTCTCGTATCAGACACACCAAAGACGATGGTCTATGCTATCCCACAGGCTGATGGAAACAACAGAATAAACGACAGTAAGGGCGAGTAAGCCTATCATTATGGTGGGTAAGGGTTCATAGTGAGTTATTCCCTATCACCTTTTACCCCCATTTTCGCACTATTCTAACGGTGTTCGGACAATAACCTAACGGTGTTCGGGTGGTGTTGTGGTGTGGTTGTGAAAAACTTTACATAACTATTGCGAGAGAACTTTGGACAAAAACTGACCGACTTATCCCTTGACTTATTTCTCCTATCGTGTTATGTTATTAGTATCATACAACAAAGGAGAATGCTATGATGAACAATGCCCTATTCCCTATGAGTGAAGCATACCACGAACTATCAACCTATCGTGTTATGGTTGACGATGCTCTCAAATGCCGTATCGTTTTCACACACGATACCAACGGAGAGATGATACTTGTCCACATTGAGCCACAGGAAGATACATCATTAGAGTATCTGTGGGAAGAAAGTGAGTGTTATGCTGACGACATCAGCGAATGGTTCGCCCTGTCCTACCCAACCCTTGAAGTTCGTTTCATTGAGCGAGATGAGGACTGGTTCGTCTTGATGGTTACAGAGAAATAAATAAAAAAAAGTTACACAAAATACTTGACGGATGGTATGTATCGTGTTATGTTATTTGTATCACCAACAAAGGAGAACACAATGCTTTCACGATACATAACTTTCTTACAACTATTCAACCAATGGTGGTGGAGCGAATACCACATACGAATGATGATAGGAGCCGACTACCTTCTGTATCTGATGTGTATGGTATCAGCCTACGATACCAAGCGACCCATACAAGTGGTGTGGACAGACGACGATGGTAACGAACTATGGGAGGCATAGCAGAGCCAGTGCCTCTATCACATACAAATACTTTACATAACTATGGAGCAGCATAGGGGGGCTACACCCCCCAGAACCACGATGTTGTAGAGGACCCAGAGGAGAACGGCAAAACAACCGGCAAACTAACGAGACTGGATAGGAAACTATCTGGTCTTTTTTTGTTTCTGGATAAGGGACCCAAGGACCCATACAAAAAAAATAAAAAAAAATAAAAATAAAAAGCACCTTATTCTGTGGAAATACTAATGTTATTGTAGGATACAAAAATAGTTCCATCTGCTTCAACTATCTATCAACAAGGAACTAACAGAATAACAAACAGCAAAATACATTTATCATAAGTTATTTTAGTTTATTAGTATCTAAATGTGTTTTACCGAACTATGTATTATTGAATACCTTCCAGACCCACCTAAACGGTGTCTGGAAGTTTTCATAAAGAGAGAGAAAAATGAAAGAACTAAAAGTAAGTCATCACGGTGGTAACTATGGATACTGGTTTGATACAGTAAAGAAAACATACACAGCCATCTGTCTGATGTCTCCCACAGCAAAATACTTTGTAGGTGATAAATACAAAACATTAGAAGAAGCAAAAGAAGCATTCATTCAGAAACAAACATACTGGAATGAGAAGAATGAAAAAGAAGGTTTCAGAACATTAGACTTTCAAACTCTCATAAATAAAAACGAAGAGGAATAAGATGCCCAGACCCATTACATACACAGGTGCTATCAGAAAACTAAAAAGTGCTGTTGCTAATAGAGACCTTACAGAAACAGTATGGAACTTAGTAAGACTGATGGTAAGAGACTTAGAAGAAAACCCTGAGAAGATAAGTAACTCAGGTATCAATGAACTTATCAGAACTGTATCACTTCTAAAAGATGTTCAGAAGTTTGAAGAACAGAAGGAACAGAAAGTAGAAGAAGATAACTTCTTGGACAGACTGAAACAAATACAAGAAGAAAAAAAAAGAGCAAGTTAGATACTGATGAATGAAGAAACCTTATTAGACCCTGATGTGTTTATTAGGGCTCTTACCATTTACAATAAAGATAAAAGAAGACTTGACTTCTTTGAACTCCACAGAGAACAAGAGATACTACTTGATGCTTTACAGAAACACGATAGAATAATAATACTGAAAGCAAGACAGTTAGGTATCTCTACTCTTATTAGAGGTTGGATGTTCTATCAGGCTTTCTTTGATACAGAACCAAGAACCTATGCTTGTATTGCTCACACACATAATGCTGCTGAGAACCTACACAGAATAGATAAAACTTATCATAACAACTTTCCAATAAAAAGAAAGTTATCCAAAGAGAACCAAACAGAAATGGTATTTGAGGATAGTGGTGCTCAGATAAGAACCTTTACTGCTGGTGGTAAAGGAGGAACTCGTTCTTATCAACTTGACTGTATTCATCTTTCAGAGTTTGCTTTCTATGAAGACCAAGAAGAAATACTTGCTACCATCTTAGCATCAGCAGGTGAAGGACAGATAATAATAGAAAGCACACCAAATGTTATTGGAGATAAGTTCCACGAACTTGTTATGGAAACCATTGAAACAAATGGAGAGAATGGTTGGAAGTTATTATTCTTTCCTTGGTGGGAACATTCCAACTACAAACTTGATACACCAGCATACTTCCAACTAAGACAAGATGAACACCTTCTCAAAGAGAAGTGGGGTTGGTCAGATGAACAACTCTGGTGGAGAAGGAAACAAGTAAACACATTAGGTAAAGAAAAGTTTTTTCGTGAATACCCAGCAGATGTAAAAGAAGCATTCCGTAACACAGGAAAGAACTATTTCAATACCACAGCCCTTGATAGAATAGAACCTCTCAAAGACCCAAAGAATAACTACAAAGCCATTGGAGAACCTGTCTCTGGATGTAGATACATTATTGGTGTTGACTGTGGTGCTGGTCTCAACCAAGACTATTCAGTTGCTTCTATTGTATCATTAGAGACAAGACAGCCTGTTGCTTTCTGGTGGGACAACAATACCTCACCTGCTATGTTCGCAGAGAAACTATTTGACCTCGCAGTCAAATGGAATGATGCTCAGATAATAGTTGAAAGCAATAACATTGGTCAGTTGGTTCTTTACAAACTAAAAGAGTTTGGTTATCCTTATCTTTGGAAGAATGAGAAAGGAAAAGACTTTCTTACAAGTAAAAGAACAAGGCCTTTACTTTTTGAAATACTTAGAGAAATAATAGAAGATGGAATGATAACCAGACTAAATGAGAAGGTTATTGATGAACTTCGTTCTATTTATTATGTAAATGATAAACCTCAACACCCAAGAGGTGGAAACGATGATAAGGTTATCGCAATGGCTCTTGCCTATTATGCTATCAAGGACGAACCGATAGATGTGGTTATGAATGTAAAAGAAACTTTTTTTGAACAACACAAGAAAAAGCAAAGAGCAAAGAGAGCCAAGCGAGCATTACCTTGGAACATCAAAGCCGGTAATAACAAAGGGAGATACTAAATGAAGGCATCAGACATCAAAGCCCTGTGGGACAAACATTTTGACTATTGGGACCACAGACGAAAAGAAATGGAACGGTATGATAATGCCTACAAAATGGACTTCTGGGATGATAGGTCAGCAGATGCTCTTATGTATGCTATGACCAACACACAACTAAATGTTCAGACCTCTGATGGTTATGGTTACATTGAAGGCTTCATTGCTTCCTTGTTTGCTAAGAACCCTGCTGTTACACTCAGAGCAGGTATTGAGAACAAAGGAAACCCAAGCAAAGCAGAAGCAGTTGCTAATGCCTTCCTCTTGAAAACAAGAAGCGAGATAGAACAGACCTCTCGTCTTGCTCTTATCTTTCCAATGTCCTTTATCAAGTTAGTTCCAATAATGGGACAGAAGTTACATTACAAAGTATGTCCTGTATCTTTATCTCCTTGGGAAGTTATCTTGGATAGAGATGCTCCTCGTTGGGATAGACAAAGGTTTATTGGACACAGATACTTTATGCCTCTTACAGAAGCAAAAGATAAGTTTGGTAACAAGTCATTCCAAGGAAAGCAACGACGAGACTATCTTGATAAAAACCGTATGGACCCTTATGAGGATACAGATGCTGGTTCTTATGCTGAGTATGTTGAGATAATAGAAATGTATGACTTTGAGAACGATGAACTTACATTCTATTGTGAAGACTTGGATAGAGACAACAAGGTATTACAGTCAGGCTTTATTCCTTTCAGAGATGCCGACAACAAACCTGTATGTCCTATTGTTCCTCTTTACTTCAACCGACAACCAGCAAAGCCAATGGATGGCTACTCTGCTATGCGACGAGTGTATGACCAACTCTTTGAGATAAATGTTATTCGTTCATTCCAAGCAAATGCTGTTCGTAAAGCCAGTCGTCAGTATCTTGTAAAGTCTGGTCTATTAGACGAAGAACAAATGGCTCAACTTACATCAGGTATTGATGGACTATTCATTGAGGTTGATGAGGAGAACTTGGAGGGTGTGATGAGGGCTGTGCCTCAAAACCCAACACCACCAGAACTGGAAAGATACTATGCTCAGGTTCAAGAAGATAAAAATAAAGGTTCTCTTATGGCTCCTTTTACTCGTGGTGAAAGCAGTCGTGTTACAGCAACGGAAGCGGTTGCCTTAGCATCATACACAGCATCAGAGATAGGAAGAATGGCGAGAGAAAGAGATGCTATGATAGAACAACTTGCTGATGTTTATCTAAACATTCTCGCAACATTCTTGGAAGAAGAACCAACCAACCTTGTTCAGATAGACGGAAAGATAGTATCTATCTCACCAGAAGACTTGCGAGGAGACTTCCAAGTATTTGCTTCTGACCAAGCATCAACACCACTGTCGGATGTAGCAGCAAAGAACCAACTGCTTATGAACATCCCAACTCTTGTAAACTTAGGTGTCCCTGCTCTTACAGTTCTAAAAGAAGTTGTTCGTGTATTGAACCTTCCAGAGGAGTTTGTATTACAAGCAGACCAGAACATCAAAGCACAACAAGAAGCACAGGCACAAGCACAACAACAAAAGGTTCCCGGTGGAGTTCAGGGAATAGAACTGCCCCCCTCTCCCGAAGAAGCAATACAGAATGCTTCAACCAAAGCGGTTCGTAACTTTATCCCAGAGGAATAAGAATGCCCTTTTACAAATGGAAATGTGATGACTGCGGAAAGGTGATGGAAGTTCTCCATCGCTGGTCGGTCAACCCAGAAGATAAGAAAGGAGACCTAATACCGTCTCCAAAAGAAGAAGACATTTTTTGTGGACACGAAGATGGCTTTGACCCAGAAAGTGTTGACGATGAGTTTGTTGGCTGTGGGTCCAAGAATGTTTACAAAATGTTAGCACAAGGCTTTTCTATCTCAGGACTTGATGGTCACCGCATTGGTGGCTTCTATTCAGACAACTTAGGTTGTTGGGTCAAGTCTGTAAGAGAAGAAGATAAGATAGCAGAGAGCAGAGGTCTCCGTCGTGTATCAGACATTAGCCGTGATGACCTTGATAGAGCCTTTGACCGACAGGTCGCAGAGGCAGAAGCACACGAAAGAGATGCTGCCCGATACAAAGCAGGAGAAAAACTGGAAGACATTTATTCAGTTGACCGCTTGAAGAAGGACGGCTTACTTGACCAAAGTATCAAAGGAGATGAATAATGGCTATTAGACCAAGACAAGCAGAGATGGATGCTTTGGGTGTTGACCCTAAAATGTTATCGCCAATGAAAGAAGAAGTATCTGTGGAAGAAGAAGTAATACTTCCTCCCGCAGGAGAACTAAAAGAAAAGTTTGATGAAGTTATGGGTGTTATTACTCCGGAGGGTGACTACTCCGAGACAGCACTTATGACTATCGGACAAGCAATAAACCAAGCCCTACAACTATTTGGACCTGATGCTATGCCTATTGACCCTGTGGTGGAAGAAGAAGGTATGTTACCAGTGTCTATTGTAAAGGCTATTATGATGTTGAACAAAGCACAGGAAGATGCTGGCTTGTCTCAATACATTGTAAACATTGAAGACCTAACAAACGATAGGTCACTACAACAGGCTGCCGGTAAGATAATGGCTTTGGCTCAAAACCAAACATTCAAGTCTTTCCTCGCACAACTTGACCAAGGCTTCTCACAACCAGAACAAAGTGAGAAACAACCAGTAAGCCAAGCACCACAACAAATGAGTTCCCCAATGGAACAAATGAGCGAGGACGAACTATTTATGAGGAGAATGTAAAGTTATGAGCAAAGACACACAAGAAGTAAAAGACTGGGCAAGCGGAGATACTCGCATTGAACAAGCCCTAAACACAGTATTAGAGCGAGAAGCAAAAACAAAAGCATCTATCGCTCCTGCTGATACAGAAGATACTGGTATCCCTATCAACGATGGAACTGGTGTTGAACCAAACTTTCAGTCATTTGCTGAAACAGAACACGATGACCCACTCCTAAGCACAGGAGACCACAAAGGGTTTGACTTCAATAAGACTTTGAGTGAACTGCCGGACGAAGCCAAAATGATGCTTGGTAACTTACGAGCAGACTACACAAGAAAAACACAAGAGTTAGCCGCTATGCGAAAGCAGTTGGAAGCAGAACGAGAAGCATTTGTAAACTCTGAGTTCACACAGAACTTAGCAGCAATGGCTTCTGCTGATGTAACTCTTGACCCATTTGATGATAGTTCAGTAGAGGCTCGCATCCAGAAAGAAGTTGCTACACGACTTCAAGAAATGATGAAGCCATTACAAACCCAATACGAACTAAACCAACGACAAGCACAGTTGGAGCAGTTCAAAGCCAACCATCCAGACTTAGAGACCTACAAAACAGACATCGCTAAACTTTTGATGACTGATGAAAGTCTAAACTTGGAACGAGCATACTACATAGTAAAGGGGCAAAAGACTACTGAAACCTCTCAACAACTGGAAAAAGAACTAAAAGAATACAAAAGAGCAGCGAAGGAATACGGACTAAAAGTCGGAGGGACCCAACGGGCAACCCAGAATACTGTTCCTGAAAGTGTTCGCAAACAAGGCGGCTATGCCGTCTACCAATGGCTTCAAAGCCGTGGTAAAGCATCATAAGACCCTCCCTGTGAGCAAGTCAATACAGGCTTCCGAAAGGAATAACCTACAAAAGCCAAATGTAATACTAAAAATAGGAGAAGAATAAAATGGCTATTTCAAACGACATTCTATCCTCAACCCTTCGTATCTTGAAAGATAACGAGGTAGACAACCTTTTCAAGGCTGTTCCTTTGTTAGACCAGATACGAGCCGCAGGTGGGGTTGAGACTTATGACGGCGGACAAAAGTTGGACCGTCCACTTATCTTATCTGAGCATTCAACTATCACACAGTTGTCTTCCGGATACGAACCTGTAAACCTCAGTGCTGCTGATGTATTGAGAACCGCATCCTTCAACTGGTGTGATGCTGTTGCTCCCATTATCATCACTAAAAAAGAAGAGATGAGTAACAAAGGCGAACGAGCCATCATCTCTATCGCAGAAGCCCGTATGAAGTCGGTAATGGGAATGCTCAAACGAGAGTTTGAAAAGCAGTTCGTTGCTGGAACTTCTACTATCCTTTCTGACCTTTTGACCTTGAACGGAACTGCTGGTTCTGGTATCAACACTGGTTTCTTGGAAGCACTTGCTTTTGGTTCTCAAACCAATACTGTCGGTGGACTTTCTAAGTCTGCTTTCCAGAATGACCTTCAAAACCAGTATGCTACTATTGCCGGTTCTGGGACTAACCCTGTGAACGATGCTTTGACTTCTATCTACATTGATGCTCAAACTCGCACACCAGATGGTTCTGCCCCTAACCTCATCCTTTGTTCTGCTGCTCTTTACAAAGCATACAAGGACGAACTCTACACGAACCAACGGTTCATTGATGAGAGTGTATTGGATGGTGGTAAGTTGGCTCTTGCTTTCAATGGTGCTCGTATGTTCGTTGACCCGTTTATGGATGGTTCCTTGACTTCGGCATCTAACGAGATAAATGCTTATGTATTGAACACTAACTTTATGAAGATGGTATTTGATACTGACGGTAACTTTGAGATGACCGACTTTATGGATGCGACAGGCTATGCCTCTCGTTATGCCTACATTACTGTAAGAACTCAGTTGGCCTTTGACCATCTGGCTTCACAAGGTATTGTAGACGGACTTGCTAACTAACATAGGAGGATAGAAAAATGAGTTCATCAAGATACATACAAAAAGTTTATCACTCCGATGAGAGTGGTGTAGGTGAAGATAGTGCTTCACAAAGTGCTCGCCAAGTATTGGAAGTCTTCCGTGCTGGTGAGGCTATTACAGCAGGTGATGCTGTATGCTTTGACTTCTCGCAGTCAACCATCGCACAAATGTTTGCTGTGGTAAAGAAACTGGATGGCGGTGCTGCTAACACTTCTGTGTTCTGTGGTATTGCTGCTGAGAGTGCCGCTTCTGGTGCTTTCGTAAAAGTTGTTGTTGAGGGACTTGTTCCCAATGCTTATGTAGATAGTGCTACCGCAAAGGGTGACTATCTCATTGGTTCAACAACTGCTGGTCTGGTTCAGCCACAAGATACAGTAGAACTTTCTGTTGATGGAACTGGTGCTTTGGCTACTTCTGGTCTTTCACCAGTTTCTCAGACTGTAAATGTTGGCGGCTCTGCTGCTGCTGTGAAGTGTGGTATTGCTTTGGAGGCTGCGGTAGAAGTGCCTGCTGCTTCTGGTAACTACTTCGCTGATGTCTGGGTATTGAAGTCCTACTAAACTTTGATAAACTATTTCAATAGGGAAGGGGCTTCGGCCCCGACCCTTCTTATCATCACGGAGAGCATAAATGAACCTGAAAGAAATGAGAGACTATGTAGCCAACATTATGGACTACAACCCTAATGTGAGAACTTATCAGCAAGAAGTAACAGATGCTCTCAACGAAAGATACTACTCACATTTTACAGATAGACCTTGGGAATACTCCCAGAAAGAAATACAACTTATCGCAAAGGGCGACCAAACATACACCAGTTGTATTACAAATGCTAACGGCAAGATGGTTATTCCATCAGCACAGAAAGGAGATGACTTCTACCACATCGGTTCAGAGATGGTGGTTGAGTTTATTTCAGGCTCTGCCGGAGAAGCATCAGAACAAAGAGAATACATTATTGAGAGTGTGGACTACACAGGGGTGGACATTACATTCAATGTTCGCAAAGAAGAATACGACCCCAAGTATTATTCATTAGCACAAAGACTTACCACACTTACACCAGACCAAACAGGTGTCTCACTAAAAATAAAACACAGAAAGATAGCAATGCCGAAAGACTGTATTGAGGTATTGGGTCTTGGTCTTCGTGGCTTGGGTAATGAAACAAGACAACCATTCTACAACATTCCAAAGTTTTTAGATGAGAACTTAGCCATTGACTTAGACGAGACAGGAACACCCACAGACTGGCTCTCTATTGACCCTGTGACCGTTTTACATCCTTCGGTAGAGGCAACCATAGACACGACTGTAAGAACGAATACAGTAGCATTCTCAGGCGACTATGCGGCTGCTTATTCATTCCAGAAGGGTGGAAACATTTATGCCCAAGAAGGTGTTACACCAGAAGTGGTATTATTAGAAAGTGCCCCACGATACATAGACATCCCAGCAAACAGAACTGCCGGTGATAGTATTCGTATTGAAAGTATGGAACTCTCAGATAGCAAAACAGGTTTGAGAAAGAGAGCATACATCAGACCACCAGAAGATACCTTTGACCATTACCTTATGGTTCAAGATAACATTCCAGAGGCAACATCAACAACAGATACTTCTGGTATTACCATTGAGGGAACTACCCTTACAGAGTTAGAGAGACTTGACGAGGGGCACACAGGAACACACCAACGAATAAGACTTTATCCAAGACAAGACAAAGATACAAGAGCAAACATTCGTTACCAGTTCAGACCAAAGAAGTTAGAGAACGACAACGACCAACCAGAGATGCCTGCTGATACACATTTATTTTTATGTTACATCACACTCGTAGACTTGTTCTCAAAGCACGGCAACTTAGGTATGGCTCAAATGTATGAGGACAAAGCAAAGAAAGAACTATTGAAGATAGAAAACAGATACTTATCACAGAGAGCAAGACTAAACATCAAGCAAGGTTTCAGACAATACAACGACTACTACAAGTATCCGTTCCAGAAGATAACAAGGAGAACCTAAATGAAAGCAGGTAATAGAACACTCTTTGAGCCTCTTGCTGGTCTCAATGAGATGGAACCACCAGAAGGTTTATCCGCACAGGAACTTGTAAACTTTCGTGTAGAACCACAGACAATGGGCTGGGATAGTCGTATTGGTTGGGAACCATACTACACCGCAGTCACAACAGAAGAAGATAATACTTGGGGACCATTTGACCAAGTAGGTCCTATTCATTCTGTATTCTATTGGACTACCAGAGCAGGAGCAAAGAACCATCTTGTTTATGAGAGTGACTACTTCCAACCAAATGTAAAGACCAGACTATGGACTTACCAAGGAAACCCTGCTGATAGTATTATCTTTGATGACGACAGACGAGTGTTAGCACCTAACCAAGCAGGAACAAACTACGAACCTTATGGTCGTTACCTTGTTATCCTAAATGGTAGAGACAAGCCTATCCTATGGGACGGCATCAAACAAAGAACATTAGGTTTCCAACAGAGACCATCACCACCAAACCCTTGGGATGTGGAACCAGTAGCAGGAACAGTCACAGTAGATAAGACAAACTCTTTTGTTCGTCCTTTACCTGATAGTTCTCTTGTTGTTGAGACTTCACAAGTTATTGACTGGGAGATACAATACGGGTTAGGTTCTCAGACAGAGAATGAGATAAACTCATACAGATACAAAGTAACTTGGGTTTATGAGAATGGAAGTGAAAGTCCTATCTCCCCTCGTTCTAACCCAACCACTTGGGAAAGTCAGGCACAAGGTTTCAAATACTTTGTATGGCTTGATAACATTCCAAGAGGACCAGACGGAGTTATTGCCCGTCGTATTTACAGAACTAAAAACTTAGGCTCATCACCTACCGCAGTAAATACAGATAAACAGACGGAAGAAGAAGTTTATTATTTCCTTGACCAGATAGATAATAACAACGATGAAACTTATTATGATACCACACCTGATAGTAGACTGGGTAGTTTGGCTCCACGGGATGACCATTCTATCGTGTTCCCTGCCCGCACAGCAAGGTTCGCCGCTACATACAAAAACTGTTTGTTCCTTGACGGGGGAGAAGGAGAGGGTGGAGTGGTCTATTATTCCGTTCCGGGCAGTCCAGACCAATACAAGGCTCTTGACTTCTTCAATGTAGGCACAGGTAATGCTGGTGATGTAACGGCTCTAAAAGCATACTACGACAACCTACTTGTTTTCCGAGAACGGGGGATAGACATTATTACGGGTGACCCAATAAACGGCTTTGTCTACACACCTTTCATTAGAGGGTATGGAGCAAAGTCACACAACTGTGTAGTTGAGGTCCCCACTATGGGAATGATGTTCCTATCAGATGATGGTATCTATTTATTGAAAGGTGGCTTGAAAGGTGGGTCTGACTTACAACTACAAAAGATGACCCAGCACCTACAAGAAACCTTTGATAGAATGAACACAGCAATGCTACACAAAGCCTGTGCTGCTTATTCACCGAAGTGGAAAGAAGTTCATTTCTATTTTCCTACTGATGGTAATACAGAAATAAAAGATGGAGTTGTATTCCATTTAGACAAAGGAACATTCTCAAAGCGAGAAGGCTTTCCTGTTTCTTGTATCACAGTAGACGAACACGGAGAGTTTATCTTTGGAACTCCTTATGGTAGAACCTCTGTAAACTTCCGCAACAACATTCAAGGTTTGTTCTGGATAAGCAGAAGCAGACACAACGGAACCTTCTATCAAGGTAGCGGAGACCAAGGTAGAGTAAGAGTAAGTGACCAACCACCAACCTTTACATACTGGTCAGCAGAACAGCAGTTTGGTTTTGACGGAGTAGAGAAAGCACCGAAGTATCTTTACCTCAAACTATTGATGAGAGGAAACAATAAGTTTATTGTAGAATGCTACAAGAACCAAGACATAAAGAACCCTATTGACTTAGGCGGTGGATACACACAACCTTCTGATGAAGAAGCACATAAAGTATTCAATGACCCAGCAGTTCTTATTGATGCTGTGCCTGATGACTTTGCTCGGTTTGATACAGCAGTATGGGAGAGGCCATCAGTAATGTATCTTCGTTATGATGTGGCTTGTGGTTCTGTAAATAGTTTTTCTTTCAAGTTGAGAGGAACAGCAGACATAACTCTCTGTGGTTATGCTATTGACTTCGGAGCAGACGGCAAGTTGGTGAGAGCAGTAAGGGGGCAGAACTAATGGGATACAGACCTAAACAAGCAGAACTTAGAAACAATAACATCGTTGACCCAAAAGACTACGACCAAGTTTATGATACTTATGTCTCTGAGATGAACGGAAACATTGATAGACAAAACATTCAGGCAGGGACAATAAACCCTCTTGACTGTGCTAAGAATGCTTTCTATTCTTACTACGATGGCTACACAAAGATGAATGAAGAAGAAATAATAGATGGTGTTGGTAACTCAGCAACCGCACCATTCTCAGATGTGCCCGGCATTTCTTATGGTTTGTATTCAGGTGGTTGGGCAAAGTGTGAGTTGGACTTGGAGTTTGATGCTATTGAAGGCTCAATGCTGTTAGAGTTTTCCTGCTATGCTTACAACAATGTCCAGTTGGGTGGAGGCAAGATGCTTGGTGCGGGAGGACAACCCAAGTCTGGTATCTGGTTAGCATTCCAAATACTTTACAATGGTAATGTTGTTGCCGAGATAGACAGACAATACAGACCATTTTGTAACCCACGAATGGCTGCTATTATTCCTTGTGCTACGGAGAAGGCAACAGTATCCGTTCGTTGGAGAGCAACAGCGAGAAACAACGACACAACAAACTATCCACTAACCAACTGCCCTGTGGCTTTTTGGTCTGGTGGTAGAATAACAGCAATAAACAAATACAGGTAGAATAAATGGGACAAGTAAATAACACAGCATTTAGAAGTAAATACAATGAGACCATTACATCAACAGAGATGAATGCTAAATACTCTGACTTTCAAACAGAGAGCAATGATGTTGATAATAATAACATCAAGTCTCAGGGTGTAGATAGAATAAACTTACAAGGTCAGGTTGTAAAAGCATTCAAGTCTTTCTCTAACAAAGCAACAACAACTACTCCTGATAGTGTCTATGCTTTCAATACCGATGTGGCCCGTGGCCCATTGGAAAGAAGCCAGCACCAACTACAACACGGAAGCGGTGTTGGCTATGGTTACGAGTTTGACTTCTCATCCAGTCCAATAACATTAGAGGTCGGAGACCTTATCCGTATCAACTATGCTTTACAATGGTGGAGAGTAGAGAACGAACAGTTTGATAAAGCAACAGGAAATGCTGGGGTAGTCCCAACCGCAAATACAAGAGACTATCGTTTGTGTTGGCTTGTAACACCTGCTTATCTATCAGCAGCCTATGACCCTCTATCTTCTTTCTGGAATATCTTTCCAAACAAAGTAAACTGGATGACTTTCTTTGAACAAGGTGGAC
>Ga0070745_1000863_pt1 | contig 17378 bp, 18 predicted proteins | sample VirMetDEL_Mar_4_FD_77438 | JGI IMG/M metagenome (GOLD analysis project Ga0070745, IMG submission 77438) | Aqueous microbial communities from the Delaware River and Bay under freshwater to marine salinity gradient to study organic matter... | ecosystem: Environmental > Aquatic > Marine > Coastal ...
AATTATTATTATTCTGTAAATGAATAATAGCATTTCTATTAAAACATTTACAATAAGGACATTTAAATAATGTAATAGATTCTTTTGAATTATTCATATAATATAAATTAATTATATGTTATGAATTTTTAAAATTCATTTTTTTAAATTTATATATTAAAAATCATCTGTTATATTAAATGAATTTTCTATTTGTGTTTTTCCAATACCTGATTTAGTATATTCTCCTACACGTCTCTCAAAAAAATTAGTTTTTCCCTGTAAAGATATTAACTCCATAAAATCAAATGGATTTTTACTATTAAATAATTTTTTATATCCTAATTGTAATAATAAACGATCTGCAACAAATTCTATATAAGTAATCATTAATTCATTATTCATTCCTATTAATCTACACGGTAATGATTTAGTAATAAATTCTTTTTCAATATCTACCGCTTCTTTTATAATAGAATTTATTTTAGATTGAGGTATTTTATTTTTAATCATACTATATAATAATACAGCGAAATCTGTGTGTAATCCTTCATCTCTACTAATTAATTCATTACTGAATGTTAATCCATGCATTAAACCCCTTTTTTTTAACCAATATATAGCACAAAAACTTCCAGAAAAAAATATACCTTCTACAATAGCAAAAGCAATTAACCTAATAGAAAAATTATTTTCTTTATCATCAATCCACTTTTTAGACCAATCTGCTTTTTTTTTTACACAAGGAATATTTTTTATAGCATTAAATAAAAAAGTTTTTTCTGTTTCATCTTTTATATATGTATCTATTAATAATGAATATGTTTCAGAATGTATATTTTCTATAAATAATTGATAAGAATAAAAAGATATAATTTCAGGTATATTTATTTCATTCATAAAACGCTTTCCTAAATTTTCTATAATAATACCATCACTTCCAGCAAAAAAAGCAAGTATATTTTTTATAAATAATTTTTCATTATCATTTAATTTATTCCAATCATCTAAATCCTTAGATAAATCTATTTCTTCAGGCGTCCAAAATGTAGCAACAGCATTTTTATATTGTCGCCATATTTCATTATATTTTATAGGAAATATAACATATCTATTTTCTTTATTTTCAGAAAAAAATATATCACTCATTAATTATATAATATAAATTTTTTATTCATTATTAATTCTATTTTTAGAAATTTCAAAATATTTAATATCTTTTTCTATTCCTATAAATTGTCTATTCATATTCTTACATGCGACGCCTGTCGTTCCACTTCCCATAGTAGGATCTAATATTATATCACCTTCCTTAGAATAATATTTTAATATCCATTCTATTAATTTTATAGGTTTTTGTGTGGAGTGTTTCCCTTTCTCTGATTTTATTTCTAATATAGAATTAGGTAAAGGGGGATCATATACACTGCCATTATATCTTATTCTTTGATCATAATTATAACATTCTATTTTACCATATACAGTATTTTCTTTACCTTCAGTTTTTTTTAGATATGAATTAGTTATAATAGTTGTAGGCAAAGGGGGTTCATATTTTCCTTCATTAAATAATTTATTATTGTCTTTTCCATACAATCCGTTTTTTCCTAAATTTCCTGTTCTTTCTTTAATAATCTTATGTTTATGACTAGATAAATTATAAAAAGGTAATTTCCTATAAAATACATATATTAATTCGTGTTTTTTCATAGGCATCTTTTTACAACTTAAAAATCCTACTGGACTGCTCTTAATCCAGACTAAATCATATCTAAAATTTTTAGGATTACTATTAATAAGAGTATTACCAAATTTAACATTACAACAAAAAAACATAGGACAGTTTAACTTACATATTCTATTAATCTCTTTCCAAAATAATTTTAAATCTAATACAATATCCCATTTACAACCAGTACAACCATAAGGCAAATCACAAAATAACAAATCTATTTTATTATCTTCTATATTTTTCATTTCTTCCAAACAATCTCCATTAATAATCATATTATATAATATAAAAAATTTTTTATATTTAAACTATATAATATAAATTAAAAATTTATATTATATAAAATAGTATTAAATTTTAAATCTCCCGTCCAAAAGATTTATTTAAAATTTAATACTTACAAAATATTCTTTTCTACTGCTTATAGTCATATTATTTTTATTTTCAAACGAGCACCTTGAAACTATATCACCATCATTATTAACAGTTTTTAATAAATCAAATGTATAACTTTCACCCTTATATAAATTTTCATATAGTTCTACTGGTGTAATATCTAATTCTTTACATCTTGATAATATACAACCATTAGGCACTCCTTTCATTCTAATATGATAATCATTAACTAATTCACCATTTTCATTTTCTCCTTCTAATACATCTAAATAACATTTTTTAGCAAGTCCTATAAATTTTTTAGAATAAACATTTTTACAACCATTTAATTCAAAATCTATGTGAAACTGTCCCATATTTTTCCCATTTAAATTATAACCATATTCTTTTTTAAATAATAATTCTAATTTAGAAACATCTTCTTCATATAAATGTATACTGTCAGTATCTTGATAAAATAATTTTATATTATTTTTTTCTGCTAGGCACATCGTAGAATTCATAATTCTTTTAGACATGCTTAATATTTGTATTCCAATATGGACCCTATTAAAATGAGTACTAATAGATTTTTTCATTTCAACACGATAAGATAAACCATTTTCACATAATTTTAGTTCTTTAATCCAATTATAATATTTTTTTATAAAATCTTCTTTATTTTTAAGACTAATATATTTTATATCACTATCAATTTCTTTTAAACAACATTTACCATATCCAGAATTCATTAATAATTTATAAATATTTTGTAAAGGATTTTTTAACTTTTTTAATTTAACTCTTTCATTAAATAAAAATTTAATACATTCAACAATTTTTTTATTAAATCCATCATTAAAATAATACCCATCAATTATTTCATATTCTAAACCTTGAAATTTAACACAATCTTCTAATGAAGTATTATCAATATATATAATTTTATTAATCATATCATTACTAAATACCCTAACACCTTCTTTATTAACATAAGATAATAAAGGAAAGTTTAATTTATTTTTAATATTATTAACTTTAATCCTAATATAATAACCATCAACACTTTTTAAGAATTCTTTATTTAATTGTTCTTTTTTTAATAATTTAGGAATACCTTGTAAAAATCCCATCAATCTCGCCATAGCACTAGGATATAAGCTTACAGCATCATAATCAGCAACTTTTTTTTTATTTTTACTTTTAAATTTTTTATTATTATTTAACATAGTTCTCCCACCAACTAAACAATTTTGAATAAATTGACGACATAAACCACCAATAGAATAACAATTATTATAACAACCTTCTTTAATTAAATAATTATCTGATATACTCGCAATAGTAATATAATGTTCTATGTTTAATCCACATACTAATAATATTTGTTTTTTAAATATTTCATATCCTTCTTTTAAAGTTAAACAATCTCTATAACAATATTCAGAAGAATATTTTATAATATCAACTTTATTATTAATTAAACAATTCCATTTTTTACAATTTTCTACATATTCATTTTTATTTTTTTTATTAATAAATTTTAAACATTCATTTAAATCTATAAATCTATCTTTTATATTTTTAGTTGTATATAAATCATAAGGCATAATTTCTTTTTCTTGATTAATGTTAGGAAACAAAGAACCAAAATTTTTAAGGCTTGATGTAATCATAGCATAACTATCTTTAATAACAATACTAATTTTTTTTTTAGTAAAGTTATAAAAATCAGCAGTAGCATATATAATATTTGTACCTCGTTCAATTGTTTTAACATTAAATAAATGTTTAAATAATCCAGCACGAAAATCATAATTAGCATTATGAGCGATTAATTGAATTTCAATATTTTTAACATCTACATATTTTTTATATAAAAATTTCATCATTTTTAAACAACAATCAACACCAATAAATTCTTTTTTATATTTATCACTAACACACCAACATAAATAAGGTTTATGATAATCTCCATATACATCTGTTTCAATATCAAAATAAATTTTAATTATTTTTTTATCTTTATAATTTTCATATTTATCAATATATTTTATTTCTTTTACTTCATTATTATTTAATTCAACTGCGTTTATTTCACCTAATTTATTATAATATGGTGTATTTAATATATTACTATTATTTGTTATTTCTTTTAAAAATGTTTCTTTTTTTTCATATAATAATTTTATTAATTGATATGAATTTAACCCACGTTTTTCATCTTTTTTTCCTTTTCTATAATATTTATACCATTCTTTTTTATGTTTAAGTTCTTCATAATTATTTAATGCGTATCTTGTTATTTTTGTTTTTTGTATAATAAAATAATGTTCGTCTATTAATCCTAAATGTATTTGAGGATTTTTTACATCTCCATATTTCATTTTATTTTTAACATCTTTAAGACGTGTAATAGTAATATATAAATTATGTTTTTCTGCTATATCTTTAATTTTACACATAGGAAGATGAGAGCATTTAATATATTGTTTAATTGAATTTAATTTATCTTCATCAACTAATTCACTATGTTTTAATGCTTCAATAAAACAATTATCATTATAATTTTTATAATCAAATTTATTATAAATTCCAAATTTTTCTAATTCAGGAAGTTTAAAATAAGTTATGTATTTAAAAAAAGCACCATTATCTTTTTCTTTACCAGGTTTTAAAATTTTTAATTTAAAAATACCATTATTTTCAAATATTAATTTTAATTCACTATCGCTATTAGTAATATCTAAATTATCTTGTTTTCCACTTAATATATTAAATATTTTTTCTTTATTTTCTTCATTTAAAGCATATATTATTTTATTATTTTCATCAGTTAAAATAAATTTAATTCCATTACGTAATTCATTAAAAAATAATTTTAATCCTTCTTCTCCTAATTTATTAATATCAACATTAACAATTTTAGAATAAGTATTATCAGTATATAAATCATCTACTTCTTTCATTAATTTACTAAAATAAAAATCAAGTTTATTATTAATAATATTTAAACCAAATTTAATATATTTCTTTTTTAATACTTGTTTATTTTTATATCTACTATCTAATAATATTTCAGGTATAGAAGCATTAGGGTTTTTTTCAATAAACTTAATATATTTTTTGCTTAATTTTTTATTATAAAAGGGATTTCCTACAAACTTCATTTTATTATTAATACTAATATTTTTATTTACATTTTCCATATAAATTATTTATGTTGCTTATTTTTTAAATATTATTTAATTCATTTTTTTTATTTATATATATATTATTTGTAATAAAACATACTTAAATATTATACAACATTAATATATGTAAATGGTTGCTACGAAATATATCTATAAATATCAAGTAATAAGCGATAGACCAGATTTTAAATTAAATAAAAAATATGTGTCTATTAAAAAAATAATAGAAGATCTAAAAGATTCTCCATTAGAATTAAAATCAAGGACTTCTATTTATGGAATAATGTATGATAAAGGTTATAATTATAAATTTCATGATGTAAAAATTTATAAAATTCATGAAAAAATAAAAACGAAATTAGTGCGTGTAATTTTAGAAGAAAATTAACATTTAATTATTTTTAATTTATTTTTTAATTTATTAAGTGTATCTAATGTACTCTTAATAAATGATTTAAATTTATCAGTGAAAACATTCATTATTATAATTTAACAACATATTTTTTTATGTAATCATTATAATTTTTAATATTTGTTCTATGGTTTTCACATACACAGAATAAATAAGGTTCAGATGTCATTAAACCATTATATAAATTTCTTGCTCGTTTCTTTCCTTCACGTGATGAATCATTTAAAAAAAAATTTTCATTCATTACTGTTTCCAATTCTGTCATACTACTAATATTATTAAAAATAATATAATCGGCGTTTGTTCTACATACCAGAGGAATTAAATTAATTTTTTGAGTAATAATTATAAAACTTAATGATAATGGTTTATAACTATAATGCCTACCACGCACCGATAAATTAGCGAGTTTTTCAGAAAATTCTTTATTTTTATATTGCATAGCGAGATCATCTAAAACGACTAAACTTTTAATTTTAAATTTATTAGGTGGGTCAGATATTTTATTAAAATCATTCATAACTTGATAATTTTCTATTATATCATCTAATTTATTAATTTCATTTGCTCCATATCTAAAAGGTTTTTTTATATTTTCAAATCCTGCATCCGTACCTGTAAATAAAAAAGCACAATCTAATTTACCTGCTTCAAATTGTTTATTTATCATATCTTTTACAATTGTACTTTTTCCCCCTCTACGTTTAGCACATACTATTGTAAAATGTGAGTTTACTAAGTCCGCAGGATTAAAATAAGATATATTTTCTTCTTTTAAAACATTTTCCATATATATATATACTTTTAAAAAAAGTAAAATTAAAATTCTATTAATTCACCATCCTGATAATTTCCTATATATAAACCTTGTACATTTTTAAAAAATAAATTTGTATCTATTTCTTTCGGGTTTTGAAATAATCCATCTTCATTTTCAATAGTTTCAAATATTGCTTTATTTTCATCAATTTGCCTATTTATTAATTCATCTATTTTTTTATGATAATATTCAGTTTCATGGGCTTTTTTAGTTATTCTATTCATTTTAATAGAGCATCCTGCTATACAAGATAAACTAAAATTTTCATCATCAACATCATCACTAATAGGATTTAATTTTAAAATTTCACTTAATCCAAATGGTTTTAATAAATCACATTTATCATTATAAGAATTTAATTTTTCTATATTATTTTGTAATTGTTTTATAATAAAATTTAATTGTGCTTCTGTTATATTTTCTACTATATTTACACTATTTAAACAATTATAAAAACTATATAAATTTAATTGTAAATATTGAGGTGATAATATAAATTGTATTAATTTAGAAGTTAATAATAAATCTTTATTTTCTAATAAAATTTGTATTTGTTCTTTACTACCTCTTAATATTTCATATAACAATAAATTAACATCATTATTTACAATATTGCCAGTTAAATCAAATGAGCGACCTACATGAGTATAACCTGACATTATACGAGATTCAGCCATTTGCTCTATATCAAATTGTTTTTTAAAAGGTAGATATGGCACAGGATCTATACCATTCCACACTCTAATATAATCTTGTATATTTTCATTAAATAATGTTATATATTCAGGTTTATTAAATAATATTCGTGGTTGTCCGTATGTAATTGTATAAATAATTTTTTTTTCATTTGTAATTTTTTGATTAGAATTAGTATAAATATATGTAAATAATTGAGCACAAGCGCCTCCTAATGAGTGTCCTGATACAACAATATTATTTATACTATTTTTTAATTCTTTTATTTTTTCAATTAAAAAACCAAAACTTTCTTGAATTGATTTAATAATTCCTAAATGGAATTCAATATTACTATATTTTTTATCTAATACATCATCAAAAGGGTGATGACTATATAAAAAATTACTTCTTGAATTTATTTCAAAATTAAATATACTTGTTTCGCTTGTAGTTATATCTGTTATAATATTATCAAATGAATCAGTACCTCTAAAAGTTATATATAAAGTTCTTTTATAAATATGTAATAAAATAGGTACTTTAAATTTATCTATTCCAAAATAAAAAAATCTATCTCCTTCTGTTATAGATTCAGGATTATAAACCTTTTCACATAAATCTATAGTTATTTGAAATAATTCATCAATATTATTAGTATTTTTTATAATTTGTTCTTTGTAATTAGTTGCATAAGTAATATCAGCGGTTTGCTTTGATGATTCTGTTTTAGGTTCTCCTTCTTTAACAGGTTCATTAGTAAAACCTGTTTTTATAGTGTCATCAGTATCAACTAATTCAAAATTACGCCTTCTACGTGTTTCATCATTGCTTCCTCTTGTTAATTTTTCTACTACTTGAGTAGCCATAATAGAAGCAGCACCCGCTCCACTAACTTTTTTAATATTATTTTCTATTTCTTCTGTATTTTTATTTTCGGTTTCATCTGAAAAATCAGGTTTATCTTCATCAGTTAATTTTTCTTGTGTTTGTATAATTTCATCATCGCCGTCAGGTATTCCTTTTTCATCTTCTTCTGCTTCTTTATCTATTTTTTTATCTTCTGCTTTTGCTTCTTCATTTGCTTTTTTAATTCGCTCGTTCATTTTTCTAATACTTTCTTCAGCTATTCTAAGGTTTTCCTGGGTTATTTCTTCGTTCCGTCTAATTACTTCTGGGTCTGCTGCTTCTCTAACTCTAATAATAGCATTATTTTCAACTTTAAATTGAATTTTAGGATCTAATTTATTAAGACTTTCAACTGTTTTTTGTAAGTCTTCAACAATTTTATTATCTTTGACACTATATTGTTTATAAGGGTCTAATTTATTAAGATATTCTACATTTGCTTCTAAATCTTCTTTAATGTTTAATCCATCTCTTTTATATTGTTTAGATGGGTCTGCTTTATTTAATTCTGCTATTTGTATATCTAAACCTCCTTCCTGTAATTTAATTAATGTTTCATTATAAGATTTTTGTAATTCTGCTTTTTCTCCTGCTGTTTTAGAATTATTAATTAATTTACTTATAGTTTCTAATGTATCTGATCGTATTTTATTTAATCCTTTTAATTGTTCTATATCAGTCTGGTTATTTACCCTTTTAATTTCTGCTTCAACTTTATCTTTTAATTTAGGGTCTATTTTATAACCTTTACTTAAAGCAGTTTCTTCAACTTGTTTATAATTTAATAATTTTCCTCCCTTAGGGTTTCGTAATCCTAATTTTTCACCTGCTACACCCGCATAAGAAAAAGCGACCATAGTCGCTATACCTAAGGCTATTTCAATAGGGTCAGCATCAGCACTTACACTTAAAAATTTATCTGTGCTTCCTGATGTAGCACCCCTCCAAACGTTCTCGTTAAATGTAGCCAGTCCAAGAATTCCTTTTATCCAATTTCCTGCGGTTCTTCTTGAAGCACGTGCTTCTTGTTCTCTTTGTATTTGTTCTTGTTGTTCTCTTTGTAAGCGTTCGTAATAATCTAAACGCACCATTATATATATATATATACTTTTAAAAAAAGTAAAATTAAAAAAGTAAAATTAATAATCTAATTTTGTTAATCTGACTTCTATGTCCATCGTTTCACCAGCTGATTGGTTTGGATACAAAACAAAAATGGGCTGTGATTGTACAGGAGTATTAAGATGATCTATCCTTATGGTTGGTCTTGCTTGGTTAGTAGGTTTCGCTTGATAATTAAAAGCCGGTTCGGTTATATCTATATCCGGAGCCGTTTGTATAGATAAATGATAAACATAATCGAACATTAAATCACACCTATTAAAATTACCGGCACTACTCAAAGCGGTTTGTGTTATAGTAACTTTATAATATCCTTCTAAAGCAGCGTTATACATACTAATACTTTGATTTGTATTTACATTAGTCCAAGTATCGCTTTGACAATTAAACGCCATATTAGTAAAATTAGATGTATCTGCTGCCGCTGCTATTGTAATAGTTCTATTTAATTTATATTGTATCGGTCTAAAATTGTATGCTCCAAATTGTATAGGTAGAGGATTAGATATAACTACTGCTGTTTTTCTAAAAGATACAATAGGATTATTGCTATTATCTCTAATCTGTGTTTCACTATTAGCATCATTTTGGTCTATTAATAAATTATTTCCGGATTCTGTAATATTATTATGTATTCCAGTAGTTCCGAAAAATATACCTTCACCTATATATATTCTCCCGTCTCCTTGTCCAGCATTTGCTTCTTCTATTAACATTAGATTAGTTCCGCTCTGATTTTGAAATTTAATAGTTCCATTAGTGCTTCCTATTTTAACTAATAAATTATTTGTTTCTGTTCCTGATTTAGGTTTTTCTATAACAAAATCAGAATTACCATTTACACCTAAATTTAAAGTAGTAGATACTATTTTACCTCCTGATGTATTATTTCGTGGGTCTAATACAATATTAGGATCATTTCCAGCTATAAAATCGCTTGATAGTATTGTAGATAATCCCCCTGCTTCACCTGCTTTTATTTGTAAAATTGTATCAATTGGATCCGCTGGGTTGCTTGGTAGTTCTTGAGATATACTCCAACCTTCTTTACCTTGGCTATTGTTTTCGCTCGTTCTTGTATAAAATTGTCTCGCTCTTACATGATTATCAGAGCCGTTTCCACAATTAATTTTATCAACTTGTATTAATGTATCTACATTAGCATTTTTGCTTTGTAAATCACCATTCTTATTTAATGTAATTTGGTTAGTTAATACAGGCGGTACAGCTCCGTCTGTTGTTTGTACTAAAACAGTTTCCCTAAAAATATTATTTCCTGTAAAAGTAGTATTATCACCTGTTGCGACTAAACCTTTATATTCCTTATAAGTTTTATCAGGTATAGCAGGGACAACATTAGGATATTTTTTATATATATCTTGACCATCAAAATAAACACTACTGCCAGAATGGATTGTTCCAGAAGCTGCCGTTTGAATATTACCATCTGAATAAAGTCCGCCTAAGCCAGTAGACATAGATTTAGAAGCAGTAATAATTCCCTTACTACCTCCCCCTTGTTGGTCATTAGCGGTAATATTTCCTTCTATGATAATATCACCCTGTCCGCTTATAGGTAATTGACTACCACCACCACCAGATGGAATAACTCCATTAATTTTTACTTGAAAACCATTTATAGATGAAATATCGAAATCTTCGTTTCCATTACCTACAACCATATTTTTTTTACCTATTTTAAAAGTTTGATTAATAAGACTCATTTATAATATATAATATAAAAAAATTAATATAGATATTTTAATTTTAAAGTTTTTTGAGGTCTTTTAAATGGATTTTGTTTATTAAATTTAATTGCTCCTGTTGCTTTATTACGTTCTTGTGGTGGAGGTATTTTTAATTTATTATATTTCTTTTTTTTACTTTCATTAGGTTGCTCGTTTTCAGTTGGTAAATATCTATAAATTCCTTCTCGTTTAGCTGCTAGACCTCCGTCGGGTGTTTCTTTTACTTCGAAATTACCTATATCTTTTGATTCATCATTATTATCAATTTTTTGACTTCCACCAGCATCTATTACAATATCCGCAGGTTTTAAATTACTAAATACATTTTCCTCTAATAATTTTTTCATTTGATCCCTAATATAAGATTCAGCATTAATTACTACTCCTACTTTTTTAGAAGAATCAGATGAAATATTAGGTTTTAATTTACTCGCTATTTTACTATGTAATTTTATTAAATCATCTTTATTATTTTTATCTAATTTACTAAATATTTTTTTCTCATTTTTTAATTGACTTGGAAATTCTTTTAAAAAATATTTTATATCATCTATTAAATCACTAATTTCTTTTCCTTGTGTTCCTAATCTTGATTCAGGTATAGAATCCATTTTACTTTTAAAAGTTTGTATATTTTTTTTAGGTTTTCTTTTTGATCCTTCTTCTTGTTTTTCTTCTTGTTTTTCTTCTTCTTTTTCTTCTTCTTTTGTTTCTTCTTGTTTAGTTTCTTCCTTTTCTTCTTCTTCTTCTTCTTGTTCTTGTGCTTGTGCTTGTTCATCTCTTTGATCAGGGGACATTACAGGGGGAGTTCCTAATTGTTCTTCTTTTTTAGGTGCTGGTGCTGGTGCTGCTGCTGGTTCTTCTTCTTTTTTAGTTCCTTTTTTAACTGGTGATTTTTTAACGCCTTTTACTGATACTATTGGGCTTTCTGGTTTTTCTATTTTAGGTTTTGGTTCTTTTTCTTTTCTTTCGTTTTCTGTTAAAGCATTTTCTACTGATACATAAAAATTAGGTTTATTATAATCTTCATCTGTCTTTTCTTTTAAAGTTTGAATAAATTTATTATTTAATTCAGCCATAGAATAAGAATTTATAATATCTGTTGGATTTTTAGGAGGATCTTGACCTTTTCTTAAACTTATATTTTCTTTCTTTAAAAAAGTTGCTACTTTTTGTAAATCTTGTAATCTGGATCTAACTGCTGTTTTTCTTCTATTCTTTCTTTCCTCGTCGTTTAATTTTTTATCTGTTAAATTAGGAATATTAATTTCATTACCTCTAAAATTTTTATATTTTAAAATTTGGTTTCTAATATATTGTCTTTTTGATTGGTATTCTGTATTAGGTATATTTTTTAAATTTTTTAATAAATTTTCTAATTTTTCATCTTTTATTTCTTGTGGTGGTGTTTCTGTTTCTGTTTTTGATATTGTTTCTGTTTTTGTACCTCTAATATTTTTTTTATCAGACATTTTTTATAATAATATAATATATTTTTTTTTATAAAAAAATTTTTTTTTTATAAAAAGTTTTTTAATTAAATTTTTTTTTTATAAAAAGTTTTTTACATAGAAAAATTATTTTTAAAATAAGGAAAATCAGGATTATTTTTTAAAGAATTATTATTTTTTATAGTTAATTTAAGAGGTTTATTTTTTAAAGGTTTTCTATTAACATTTTTACGTACTTGATTACCTGAAACATTACCGCCTTTACGTAGTCCTTGGGTATCTGTTAAAGGTGCTTCTTTTTCTGTTATAATCATTTTTGTTAAATCAATATTATTTAATTTACGTTTTCCACTGGGTACATATTTCGAAAAATAAAGCATTTTTAAATATTGGTCTTCTGTCATATTAGATTCTTTAATTCTTTTTTTAACGCTATTAGGTAATTCAACCGTTTCTATATCTTTACCTGTTGGAGGATTTTTATATCCACTATTTGACGCACGCCTAATATTATTATTTAAACTAATAGTTTTCATATAAATTATAATAAGAAAAAAATTATATTAATACCCCTCATATTTATATAAACTACTAAACTGAAAATATACATCTATACTTTTAACTTGTCCCGCATTATTACCGAAGACATTAACAGATTCACGATCAAAATTTTTAGTTGAAACAGTAAAACCACGATTAATATCTTCTGATTGAAATTCCATATCATAATAAATATTATTAATAGGTTTGTATTCATCTAATCCTAAAAGAATATCATTAAAACCTAAATTATTTGTTATTGGTTTATTAGTTGTTGTATCTATTGAAGTGCCTGATGATATTTCAAAACCACTAAAATGAGATGGACTAAAAATAACACCTCCTTTTAAAATCGTTGAACTTGCCCCTGCTGTTAAAGGAACCATACGCACAACAGCACGACGAAATATAAAACTTTGTGCGTGGATTGTTGTAGGTATTTCTATACTTTGGTTATTTTCTGTAAGTCTGTAATGAAGTATTGCCATTTATATATATATATAATATATACTTTTATTTAAAAAAAATAATTTTAACCTTCATTTAAATTAGATAAAAATTTATCATATTTATTTAATTGTGCTTTTTCTATTGGTTGTAATTGTGTGTTTTCTATTGGTAAATCTTTTATATCGTTTGATGCTAATTTTTGTGCTTTTTTACTAATATTTAATTTAACTGGTTTAGATTGTGGTTCTACTTTAAAACGGTTTTTAAATCCACCATCATCTATTTCTTTATTAGGTATATTTTCAATTTTTTTATTTCCATTTTTATTATTAATTTTTAATCCGTCATTCATACTTTTTAATAAATTTTTTACATTAACTTCATTTTTATATTCTGGATAAACATTAGAAGGAATTGGATTTATTTTTTTATCTAATGAATATTGTTTTATTCCATTCATATGATTATATATTATTCCTGATCGGTTATTATATCCGTTTATAAAAGATAAATTCATTTCTATATATTATATTATATATTAAAAAAAATGAATAATGAAACATTTTATTATAATGAGCCTATTAATAATAAAGAAGTATTTATTTATGAGCCGAAAGAAACTTTAACTACTTGGGGAATTTTTATTAGTAGTTTATTATTATCAGGAGGAGCTTTTATAAGTCAGATTATTACAAGCTTACAAAAATCTAAATGTGTTAATATAAAATGTTTAGGTAGTTCTTGTATAAGGAAATTATCTAATGAGGAAAATGTTTAAAATTTTTTTCTATATATATATTATAAATAAAATATGTCTAATATTATTCTAAGTTCTAATAATAATAGTGCCTTAATACAAAGTCTTAATGAATCTGAATCTCGTGTTATTCCATCTATTTATAGCACGAAAGAAATTTATGCCCCTTATTCTACTAATTGGTATGTTATTGATAAAAGTTCTGGAAACACAGGAGACGGACAGGCTATAAATTTTGACCTCCCTAAATATGGATTTCTTCAACAGATGCTATTTAGTTATACTAAAAATATTGTTAATGATCAAACACCCGCCCCAGGTACGCCTGACACTGTTGCGCATCAGACGCCAGCAGGAGATATTTTTAATGTAATTGACCGTGTAGAGTTGCTTAGTTCTTCTCGTATTCTTTTAACTAAATATAGTGAGGATCTTATTGCGGAATTTAGTGCTTTAAGTTCTGATCAGTTATATGCTATATCTTCCACCGCTATAAAAGAAGGGGCAGCTGATGGTGTTAATAATTCTATTAAATTTGTAATTCCTCTTACTTTTTTCTTTGACCTTAATACTATGCCTAATTTATCTTTTAATGAGCCTATGAGCGTAAGAATTACTTTTAGAGATACTAAACAATATTCAAAAGCTAGGACTGCTAATAGTTTAAGTCCTACTGTAAGTATAACTAACCCCCAGTTAATGCTTCGTTATAAAATGTATGATGAAGCCGATACGGCTCAGGTTCTTAGTGAAAATTATGATTCAGAGCAGTTAAATCAACTTGTACGAAGACAATATAGAGAAAATCCTCAGACTTTTGTGGCTACTGGTGCGGGTACTACTCATGAATTTGAAATTATCCTAAGAAACGTTGATGTTGTTAATGAATTTTATGTTTTGGTTAGGTCTAAACTTACGGCGCAGGTTGCTGGTGATCATGTTGCTGATGCTGTTAATAATCTTGCTGAAATTCAAGAATTGACTTTAACAGCATCAGGACAGGAGCTTTGTAAATTAACTAAGGAGCAGCTCCTTTATATGTCCCTTACGGAAAATGGCTATCAAACTAATAATAGTTCATTGGGATCTCAGTCAGGAATTCTATTATCAAATGTTAATAAAATTCAAACGGGTCTATGGTGTCATGGTACTGGAAGCGGTAAATGGTCTAATGGTTGGTCTCTTCGTGAAATGAATAACGTAGTGATGAAGGTTAAATGTAAAGTCGCACAAAATTATACATACACCTGCTACGTTCAGGAAACTACAAGCGCTATTATGAGTACTTCAAGCGCTACTGGACGCGTTGCCATCGCACTCGCTAATTAAATAATATATTATATATATATAATATGGGAGCTTATAATAGTAAATATGAATTAGAAGATTTTAGACCTAATAAAAATGAATCATTTTATTATAATATACATTATTGGGATGATATTAGTCCTAAAAATTTTGATTATTATTTTAATCGCCCTACAACTAAAATAAGTAGAAAATATTACCCTCAATATGAAAAGGGTTATTTATTTGGATATAATAATAGAATTCATTATACTAATTATATTGATGATGAATCCGAAGGAATAGAAAAATCTTTTTAAAAATAGGGGATAAAATCCCCTATACCCCTTTTGACTTTACTTTTTTTAAAAGTATAAAGTAATTTTTTTTTCTTGAACTTTAACAAATTTTTTATTATCTTTTAAATCGTGTTTAATTTTATTTTTAATTAGTTCTTCTAATTTATTATTATTTTTATTTAATTTAATAAATTTAATATAATCTAAATATCTATTATCTATTTCTATTGGATAATAAATATTAAATTTATTTCTTAATTCTTTTTTAAATTCTATTAAAATTTGGTTATATTCTTCATTAACTATTTCATTATTGTTTGGTTTAAACATTATAATTATAATATATATAAAATAAATATATGAATAACGAAACTATTATATTTACAGATATTTATAATTATACTAAATTTTTATGTGAATTGTTTAATAATGTTTTAGATATTTGTAAATCTGGGATTTAATTTAATAAATCCTATTATGTATATAAGTATAATTATTAATATTAAAAATATCATATATTATATATGACTAAATTAATTTCAATAACAAGGACATACGGAGATAATATTAAAGAATTCAAAGCAGAATTTTTATTAAAAAATGGTAAAAGGAAAAATGTTAGATTTGGTACGAAAAGTAATTATGTTTTAAATCCTAATAAAACACAACAAGATAGAATTAATTATTTAAAACGTCATCGTGTTAATGAAAATTGGAATGACCCTTTAAGCCCTGGTGCTTTATCTCGTTATATTTTATGGGGTAATAGTAGGAATATAGAAATTAATATAAGAGATTTTAAAAAATTATTTAATCTATAATTCCATATTTTTTTATATGTTTTTTTGTTTTAAGATGTCTTTTATAATTAACATTTAAAACCTCTTTATTACAATAAGAGCATTTAACTTTTTTCTTTCTTTCTGTTCTATTTAATTTAAATAAAGCATTTCTAAAATTATCTGATTTAGATTTTTTAATATATTTATTATTGCATTTATTAAAATATTCATTTAATTCATCTATTACCATTTCATAATTATCTTTGGTTAAAAAATAAGTCATTGCTTCATTTATATATTCTTCATTTAATATTAATGACTCATCCATTTTAATTATAAAATATTATATTATTTTTAAATAATAATATTTAAAAAATAAATATAATATTTTATTTATAATGCTTAATAATAGTTTAAATACTATTAATAAGACAAAACAAACAAAAATTACACAATATTTTAAAAAAGAAAAAGAAGATAAAGATTTAATTTTAATTAATGAAAATTTTAAAGAGCGTATGGAAGAAAAATTATTTAAAACTGCTAATGATTTATTATATCAAAATAATTATTGGTGTAGATGATATATATTTTTAATTAATAGAATCTACATTTAAAATTGTTGCTTCAATAATAGGAGGTCTATCGTTATAATCATATTCTAAACTTTCATTATTATCATCTGACACTTCAATATATTCAACTCTTATTTTAATAGGATTAATATGATTATTAAGAATTTTTAAATTTATTATATTAATTTTTTTATTTATATATTCATCAAATAAATCGTATATTACTTTTTTATTTTTATTATCATCTTGTTTAATATAATTATTATAAAAT
>Ga0070745_1000864_pt1 | contig 17377 bp, 14 predicted proteins | sample VirMetDEL_Mar_4_FD_77438 | JGI IMG/M metagenome (GOLD analysis project Ga0070745, IMG submission 77438) | Aqueous microbial communities from the Delaware River and Bay under freshwater to marine salinity gradient to study organic matter... | ecosystem: Environmental > Aquatic > Marine > Coastal ...
CAGCGTGGTGGCTTGTTTTTTGGACTCAGCCGTTGGCTTCCACGTAGGCTCGGCGCTCGAAACCTCGCTCGCCTCTGCGGCCTCGGCTGCGGCTGTGGGCTCGACGCGCACAACCTTCTTTTTTTTGCTTGACTCAGCCACAGTGGCCCTCCCCAGTCGTTTGTTGCCATGAGCATATCGATTCGGGAGGGTTCGGCGCGACGCGGTGCACGGTTGGTGCCTCGTTGAGGCATCGCGATTGGCTAGTCAATGATTCGTTCGGCACTAAGAGGCGAGATTAATCTAGCGACCTTGGCGCTTGCGCACTCCGCGCTGAGCGCCCTTCACAGCGGGAGCTCGACCTTTGCCTTTCGAGGCTTTTGCTTTGCCGCCGGGAGCCGCAACTGTGGCTCGAGCGGCCGCCGCGGAGCGCTCACGCTCGTGGCGGGTTTGCGCGAGAAGTTTCTCACCGGCATCCGTCAGCGTCGTCGTTGGTGCGTTGTAGTCGAACAGCGGGTAGCCGAGTTCTGCTTCGAGATCTTTGACGGATGCCACGACCGTGGCCCGCGACAACCCGAGCTCGCGAGCAGCGTGAGCAAAGTGCAAGTGTTCTGCTGCCGCGGTGAATGCGCGTACGTGTTTGCCGTCCATGGGGCCCGTCTGGTTGCCCGCTCGAAAATCCGGGGACTCTTAGGCTACGCGGTTGGCCAGTGTGTTGTTTCGGAAGCGTTGGCCGAGGCTACGCGGTGGCGCGCGGTGTGTGCTCGTCGAACCAGTCGAGAGCTTCGTGCCACAGGGGTTCTGCGCTCGCGCGAAAGTAGCCTATGTGTCCGAGTGGGGGCAGGCTGCGCGCGGCCGGTTCGATGTCGATTGCTGTGATTGGTGCGTTCACGTAACCGCGAAAGAAGGCGTCGCGTGAGCGCGGTGGCACCCACTGATCGTCGGTCGAATTGGCTGCGGCGATGGGGGAGACCACCCTCGCAAAGAGGTCGTGAATCTCGGGCATGGCGGGGTCGTCAAAAAAATGGTGTTCGCGCATGCACCAGTTTTTCCACTGTGTGTACACACCGAGTGGAACGTCTTCACCATTACCGACGAGACTCCACGGGAGGTATCCGTGCCGGCGCGCGAGGGTGGGGGCGACGATCTGCCAGAGGGTGCGCACGCGGAGCGCTTCGCGGCGAGACATGAAGCCGTGCCATCCGGTGCCCGTTCCGAAAGTGAACATGGCGTCGATCGTTTCTGGTTCGGGCAATAACCCTAGAGCTTGACCGCCAAAGGAGTGGCCGACGAGCACGGTGGGGCGGCCCGGAACCCGAACTTCGTCGATGACTCCGGCAAGGTCAAGTCGTGCCCAGTCGAGAAAGCTCGCGTCGAATCCGCGCAGGGTTTCTGGCTTGGAGGCCCCGACACCGCGATAGTCGAACGTGTAGGTCTCGAAACCTCGGGATGCCGCGACTCGCGCAAACCGTCGGTAGAGCCCTTGCGGCACGGCCGTTGCGCTCGCAACGACGAGCGTTGTGTGTGCGGCCGGGTTTCTGTCGACAAAGTCAGTGTGGACAGTTTCAGTTTCAGCGAATCTTGCTGCCGAGAATCGGGTGGCCGCGAGCGGATACCCGTCGCGGGCTTTGACGACGAGCGACTCACCGCTTCGCACAGCCTCGGCACCCACCTTTTCCATGCCCCTAATCTAAGACTCTTTTCAGCGAGCGCCCCTAGGCTGAGTGCACATCAATTCTTCTGGGGGTGCAGCGGTGGCCGACGATGACGAGGCGCTCGTAGAGCGCGCTATGTTCCCGCTCGGTTCTGTGTTGTTCCCGCACATGCCACTTGCTTTGCGTGTGTTTGAGCAGCGCTACCTTGACATGCTCGCCGAGATTCTGAGGGACGAGCCTCCAGAGTTTGGGGTTGTGCTCATCGAGCGTGGTAACGAAGTGGGTGGCGGCGAGAAGCGATATTCCCATGGCACTGTCGCTCAGATTCGTGAGCTTGATGCCGCTGAGGGTTTTGTTGCCGTTGGGGCCGAGGGCGCCGACCGTTTCGAGGTTGTCGAGTGGCTCGAGGATGCGCCCTACCCCCGCGCGCTCGTGCGACCGTTGCCGAGGCTCGAGTTCTCCGACGAGCTTGCAGGGACAAGGGAGCGCGCCGAACGCATTGTGCGTCGCACTCTCGCTGTAGCAAGCGAGTTTGCCGATCAGCGGTATTCGTCGGCGGTTCAGCTTGCCGATGACCCCGTCGAGGCAGTGTGGCAATTGGCCGCCATAGCCCCGCTCGGTTCTTTTGATCAGGAACAGCTGTTGCGTGCAGGATCACTGCAGGTTTTGCTCGACGGAATCATCGAACACACTCTCGCGGCTGAAGAAGTTGTGCGTATGTCGATGGATTTTGATGATCAACCGGATTCCGACTGAGTCGTGCGTCGGTTAGCCTGAATTCATGCGGAAACTGCAGCAAGAGATCATCACAGAACTAGGCGTTTCGCCCGTCATCGATCCGGCCGAGCAAGTTCGCCTGCGGGTGGCTTTCCTGAGCGACTACCTGCGCTCTACAGGTGCGACGGGCCTTGTGCTCGGAATCAGTGGTGGTCAAGACTCGAGCCTCGCGGGGCGACTGTGCCAGCTTGCTGTCGAGTCTCTTCGCAGTGAGGGAGTGGATGCTCGCTTCACAGCTGTGCGCTTGCCCTACGCCGTGCAAGCCGACGAAGAGGACGCTCAACTCGCGCTCGAGTTCATTGGGCCGGATCGAGTGGTGACCTTCAACATCCACCGCGCTGTCGACGGTTTCGCCGCGGAGTTCGCCGACGCTGCGGGCGAGCCCATCACCGATTTCAACAAGGGCAATGTCAAGGCGAGAGCGCGCATGGTCGCACAGTACGCACTTGCTGGCCAATACGGCTACCTCGTTGTTGGCACCGACCACGCAGCCGAAGCAATCACGGGTTTTTTTACGAAGTTCGGTGACGGCGGGGCTGACGTCTTGCCGCTCTCTGGCCTCTCCAAGCGCCAAGGCAAGTCGCTTTTGCAACACCTTGAAGCGCCGGCCCGACTCTACGAGAAGGCACCGACGGCAGATTTGCTCGATGGCAACCCCGGCCAAACTGACGAAGCAAACCTCGGTCTGCAGTACACGCAACTTGATGACTACCTTGAGGGCAAGGATGTCGCAGCTGACGTCGCCGAGACCATCGAGGCGCGCTATCTGTCGACGCGCCACAAGCGCCACCTTCCCGTGACGATGTTTGACCAGTGGTGGCGCGACTAACTTCCGGTCCTAAATTTTGTGACACGCGCGAAACACTGAAGTTGCTAGGCTGAACCCACAATCAAATATCGGGCCGCACATATCGACATGCGGGAGAGCCGAACGACACCGCCCACCAGGCGATACTGCTCGGCACCGAAGGAGCAAGCACTCCCTGCCAATCTCTCAGGTCACCTGTACCGCACCTCGAAGGCCACTCTGAAAAGCGAACTGTCAACTACAGCAGTTCCACCCACGGTGAAAGCTGGAAGCGTCACATCGCTCTGGTGAAACTCTCAGGTTTATGACAGAGGGGGAGTTCTTGAAAAGCCACCGTGCTTTCGACAGCCATAGTGCTTGTGAAAGTTGCTGTGCTTTTGACAGCCATCGCGCAAGGAGAACTCTGTGACTGACTCGTCACCCCGATATTCGCCCCTCAACGACATTCACGTCTCGCTGGGTGCGTCGTTCACCGACTTTGCCGGTTGGCAAATGCCCGTGAGTTACGGCTCCGACCTCGCCGAGCACCACGCCGTGCGCACAGCCGCCGGAATCTTTGACATCTCCCACATGGCCGAAATCGCTGTGACCGGCCCTGACGCCGCAGCGTTTCTCGACTTCGCGCTCGCGGGAAAGCTCTCCGCTATAGCGCCCATGCAAGCCAAGTACAGCCTCTTGCTGAACGACGAGGGCGGCATCATCGACGACCTCGTCGTCTACTCGACCGGCGCGAGCGAGGCGAGCGGCACTGGCGGGGCCACGAGCGGCACCAGCGGCGGGGCCGAGTACCTTGTGGTGGCCAACGCGGGCAACCGCTTCGCCGTGGTTCCCGCGCTGCTCGAGCGCGCGGCATCCTTCGACGTCACTGTCACCGATCGCAGCGACGAGGTGTCGCTCATCGCCGTGCAGGGCCCAGTCTCGCGCGCGATTCTTGAGGCAACGGCGGGGCTTGAGATTTCCGAGGGCCACACGGCGCTCGCCGACCTCAAGTACTACTGGTCGACCGAGGCGAGCTTCGCGGGAAGCACGGTGTTCATCGGTCGCACCGGCTACACGGGTGAAGACGGTTTCGAACTCTATGTCGACGTGGCGGATGCCGCAGCCCTGTGGTCTGCGCTCGTTACAGCCGGCGCACCCCTGGGTCTCGTTCCCGCGGGTCTCGCCAGCCGGGACACTCTGCGTCTCGAAGCCGGAATGCCGCTCTACGGTCACGAGCTCGGGCTTGACACCTTCCCGGTGCAAGCGGGACTTGGCCGGGTTGTCGCCCTCACGAAGGACGGCGACTTTGTTGGTCGCACCGCCATCGAGCAGGGGCCGGATGCCACGGCTCGCCGTCTCGTCGGCCTCACGACCGAGGGGCGCCGTGCCGGCCGTGCCGACTACCCAGTGTTCACGGCTGACGCCGCCGACGGTGCCGAACCCGTCGGCATCATCACGAGCGGGGCGCTCAGCCCCACCCTCGGATACCCCATTGCCATGGCCTACGTCGACCCTGACGTTCTTGACGCCAACACCCCACTAACTATCGACGTGCGCGGAACGCGAATTCCCGCCACCGTCGTTCCCCTTCCCTTCTACAAGAAAGAGGCCAAATAATGGCTGACACCACCAACCTCAAGTACACCGCAGAGCACGAATGGGTGCTCGTTGATGGCGACACGGCGACGGTCGGTATCACCGACTACGCTGCCGACAAGTTGGGCGACGTGGTTTTTGTTGAACTGCCCAAGGTGGGTGCTGCGCTTGCCGAAGGCAGCATTGTCGGCGAGATCGAGTCGACCAAGTCTGTTGGCGAACTGTTTGCGCCGGTCAACGGCACCGTGCTCGAGGCCAACGACGCCGTGGTCGCCGACCCGAGCCTCGTCAACAGCGATCCTTTTGGTGCTGGCTGGCTCATCAAAGTGAGTTTCACCGAACTGCCCACGCTGCTGACCGCCGACGAGTACGCTGCGCTGGTCGCCGAATAATGCCATTCATATTTGCTGAACGCCACATCGGGATCGGCTCTGCAGCCCAGCAGACGATGCTCGATGCAGTCGGCTACGAGAGCGTTGACGCCCTCATGGCTGCGGCCGTGCCATCCAACATTCGGGTCGATGAGGGTGCGGTTGCGGCGGCCACGAGCATCCCGCCCGCAGTTTCTGAGCGGGAGGCTCTCGCCGAACTTCGGGCTCTCGCGAACCGCAACACCGTGCGCCGGTCGATGATCGGGCTGGGCTACTACGACACCGTGACACCCGCCGTTATCAAGCGCAACGTTCTCGAAAACCCGAGCTGGTACACGGCCTACACGCCCTACCAGCCCGAGATCAGTCAGGGCCGCCTCGAAGCCCTCATCAACTTCCAGACGATGGTCGCCGACCTCACGGGGCTCGCCACAGCCAACGCGTCGATGCTCGACGAGGGCACGGCAGTTGTCGAAGGGATGCTGCTTGCGCGTCGTGCATCGGGCTCGGCATCCACGACGTTTATTGTCGACGCCGATGCCATGCCGCAAACGAAAGCTTTACTTGCGAACAGGGCGGGAGCTCTCGGAATCGAGCTCGCGACGATCGAGCTCGCGACCGCGAACGCGGCAGAGCTCCCAGAAGCTTTTGGCGTGTTTGTGCAATACCCGGGAGCGTCGGGCCGCGTGTGGAACCCCGCGGCAGTCATTGAAGCGGTCAAGACCGCGGGCGGAGTCGCAGTAGTTGCGGCAGACCTTCTCGCTCTCACCCTCATCACCTCGCCTGGCGAGCTGGGCGCGGATGTCGCGGTTGGCACCTCGCAGCGCTTCGGCGTGCCCATGGGCTTCGGTGGACCTCACGCGGGCTACATGGCCGTGCGCGCCGGCCTCGAACGCCAATTGCCCGGTCGCCTCATCGGGGTCTCTCAAGACGCCGACGGTAACCCCGCCTACCGTCTCTCGCTGCAAACGCGCGAGCAGCACATTCGCCGGGAAAAGGCGACCTCCAACATTTGCACGGCGCAAGTTCTGCTCGCCGTCATGGCCTCGATGTACGCCGTGTATCACGGGCCTGACGGGCTCCAGCGGATAGCCCACGATGTCAATGGCATGGCTCAGGTACTCGTACTTGGACTCCCGGACACCGTGACGGTGGCACATGAGAGCTTCTTCGACACCGTGACGCTCCGCGTTCCCGGGCGAGCACACGAGCTCGTTCTCGCTGCGCAAGAACAGAACATCCTGCTGTGGTTCGTCGACGATGACACGCTGTCGGTGAGCGTCGATGAAACCACCACACGAGCCGACGTCGACGCTGTTCTCCAGGTCTTCGGGCGCGAGGGCAGCGTCTTCGGATTCCCCGACATTGAACTGACCAAGATGGAGGGCTATTCCGGTTCGTACCACCCGATCCCGAAATCCCTTCCCGAGGAACTGCGGCGAACATCGCAGTACCTCACCCACCAGGTCTTCAACACGCACCGCTCCGAAACGAGCATGATGCGGTACCTCAAGTACTTGGCCGATAAGGACTACGCGCTCGATCGCGGCATGATTCCCCTCGGTTCGTGCACCATGAAGCTCAACGCGGCGACCGAGATGGAAGCTGTGACGTGGCCGGAGTTTGCGGGGATCCACCCCTTCGCTCCAGAGGCCGACGTCGAAGGCTACGTCGACCTCATCGAGCAGCTCCAGGGCTGGCTCGCCGAAGTCACGGGTTACGACGCCGTTTCGCTGCAACCCAACGCGGGCAGCCAGGGCGAACTCGCGGGGCTTCTCGCGATTCGTGGGTACCACCTTGTGAACGGCAATCCAGAGCGCACGGTGTGCCTCATCCCGCAAAGCGCTCACGGCACCAACGCGGCCTCCGCAGTTCTTGCGGGAATGAAGGTTGTTGTTGTCGCGTGTGACGAGCTCGGCAACGTCGACCTTGATGATTTGCGCGCCAAGATCGAACAGCACGCAGGCAGCCTTGCGGCGCTCATGATCACCTACCCGTCAACGCACGGAGTGTACGAACACGAAGTTCGCACCATCACCGATGCCGTGCACGAAGCGGGCGGGCAAGTGTATGTCGACGGAGCCAACCTCAACGCGCTGCTCGGCTACGCGCGTTTCGGTGACTTCGGCGGGGATGTCTCCCACCTCAACCTGCACAAAACCTTCTGCATCCCGCACGGCGGTGGCGGCCCAGGTGTCGGCCCCGTAGCGGCCAAAGCTCACCTCGCTAAGTTTCTGCCCGGCGCGGAAGGCACAACCCACTTCACCGACCCGCACATCGTAAGTGCTGCGAAGTACGGGAGTGCGAGCATCCTGCCGATCTCGTGGGCCTACGTGCGCATGATGGGAACCGAAGGACTCAAGCAAGCGACTGCTGCCGCCGTGCTGTCGGCCAATTACATCGCCGTGCGACTTCGCGACCACTTCCCGGTGTTGTACGCGGGAGACAACGGCCTCGTCGCTCACGAGTGTGTTCTCGACCTTCGGCCGCTCAAAGAGGCAACGGGAATCGACAACAACGACGTCGCTAAGCGCCTCGTCGACTATGGGTTCCATGCGCCCACAATGTCGTTCCCGGTGGCAGGCACGCTCATGGTCGAACCGACCGAGAGTGAAGACCTCGCAGAGATTGACCGTTTCATCGACGCCATGATCGCCATCAAAGCCGAAGCGGATGCCGTGGCCGCGGGTCGCTGGCCCGCCGACGACAATCCCCTCCAGGGCGCTCCGCACACCGCGGAGAGCGTCATCGTGGGGGAGTGGACCCACGCCTACTCTCGCGAAGAAGCCGTGTACCCGCTGCGCAGTCTTGTGCGCGGCAAGTATTGGCCGAGTGTGCGCCGCGTCGATCAGGCGTACGGCGACCGCAACCTCGTGTGCAATTGCCCGCCGCCCGAGGCTTTCGCCTAGAGCTTGCTCGGTAGCACCGAACCTTCCCGCAGTTAGAACAGCTGCGGGAAGGTTGCCACCGCCCACGGGTAGCCGATGAAGACGGCCGTGTCGAGCAGAATGTGTGCCATCACGAGTGGCAGTAGCCTGCCGTAGCGCACGTAGAGCCAGCCAAAAACTATGCCCATCGCGACGTTGCCCACAAACGAGCCGATGCCCTGATACAAGTGGTAGCTACCGCGAAGAAGAGCACTCGCGAGGATGATTTGCCACGAGCCAAAGCCCAGGTCGCGCAACCGAGCAAAGAGGTAGCCGATGACAATGACTTCTTCAACGAGCCCTGCGCGCATGGCCGCGAGGATGAGAACGGGAATCGTCCACCAGTAGTCGTCGAGGGCCGTCGGCACAACGTTGACGGTGATACCGAGAGCGCGTCCACCCAGATACACGCCGATGCCGGGGATTCCGATGACGGCGGCGAGTCCAACCCCTACGCCGAAGTCTCGCCACGGTGCCGTGCCGTCGATACCTAGGCGGTGGAGTTTGCCAAGGCCCGGCCTCGAGGCATCCCAGAGCAGGAAGATGACGAGCGCAACGGGCACGAGAGCGAAGCCGACGCCGAGCAGTTGGTAGATGAGGTCGAAGATGGGCCGAGGGCTCAGGGGAGTGTTGATACTCGTGGACTGATCGCCGAGCGATTCTTCGCGAGTGAGCTTGTTGATGATCGAGACGATTGAATAGACGGCGGATGCCCCGAGCGAGAGCCCGAGCACAATCGCGATCTCCGACCACAGCCGCCCCCTGCTTGGCATCTCGGGAGCGCTCTGTATCTCGGTAGCGCCGGACGGCGCGGTAGAACTGCGTTTGTTGCTAGGGGCGGGTGTCTCGGTCACACCCCTACGTTAGCCGGAGGTTTCATGGCGCACGCTGGGGTTCCGCCGGGAAGCCGGTGCCTGTTTGCGGCGACGAAGCTGTAGCCGGCGGATGCCACGATGCTGAACGGGAACGTTGCCAACAGGTGCCCGAGGAAGCGGTATCCGAAGCCTCGCTGGGTACGCAGAATCGCGGAGAACGCGAGGTGCCCGGCGAATTGCCTCGAGGGGCTGATGTACCAGGCGTAGTTTTCGACGTCGTGGGTTGTGAGCCCGTAGGCGTCGATGTCGAGCCATTGGTAGGGCTGCGCCTCTGGGAACTGCGGCAACCAATCACGAAGTCTGTTCACCCATGTAGTACAGAACGCACAATCGCCGTCAAAGATCAGTAGCCCTGTACGTGAGGTTTTCGACAATTGTTGGGGAGTCATCATTCGATTTTACCCCGTTGTTCATGCTGTTTTCCTATGCGTTTTTGCAAATGGCGCAATATTTCGGCGTTTGGTGCCGGTATCGCGCAGATTTGTTGCATTCGACGCAAAAAAGACAACTATTCGTTACCACTGTGTAACGTTTCCCTCTACAGTTTGTCACGGGTACCGGCCCCTACTTAGGGTTACAAGTATCTATCTTGACTGCGTGGCTTGCGCTGCGAAGTCGAGTGTCCCTTTTCACAGGAGGAAAATTGAAAATCAAGCGCGTGACAGCCGGACTGGCTGTCCTCGCGGCGGGAGCGTTGGCCCTTAGTGGTTGCGCTGCGCCGTACCAGTCCGAGGTAATTGCAGATACCGAAATTACGGTGGCATGGAACGACCTCATCGACAACTTCAACGGAAGCAGCGCCTCAGGCAACAACACTGCTAACGCTGTCGTCCTGTACATGATGAACTCGTCGTTCTTGTACTACAACAACGAGCCAGCTCTCGTTCGTAACACCGACTTCGGTACCTTCGAGAAGACCAGCGACGAGCCGCTGACGGTGAAGTACACCATCAACGACAACGTCAAGTGGTCGGATGGCGTGGACATCGACTCCGCTGACCTCCTCCTCTCGTGGGTCACCATCTTCGCTGGCGTCAAGGATGCGGACGGCGCACCGCTGTTCACCCACGCCAACCCGCGCGCTGACCTCGCTTCGGCTCTGCCAGAGTTCGACGGCCGCACGCTCACACTCGTCTACGACAAGGCATTCGTTGACTGGGAAGTTCAGTTCGACCTCGGTGTTTCGGCTCACGCAACGGTGATGCTCGCGTACCCAGAGATCACTGACCCAGCCGAGGCTAAGAAGCAGTTCGTTGAGGCTGTTGAGAACGACGACGTAGAGTGGCTCACCCCGGTTGCCAAGGCCTGGAACGACGCGTACCAGTCCCCGAGCACCCCGGACAACGCTCTCGTTGCCACCTCCAGCGGCGCATACGTTCTTGACGAGCTCGTCGAGAACGAGTACGTCACTCTCAAGGCCAACCCGCTGTACACCTGGGGCCCTTCGCCCAAGTACGAGCGCGTGACCGTTCGCCAGATCGAGGACTCGACCGCTCAGGTTCAGGCCATCGAGAACGGTGACGTTCAGATCGCAGCCGGACAGCCGACTCCCGACGTGCTTCAGCTCGTTGAGGGCCTCGACAACGCCGACTTCGTAACCGCTGACGAAGCGACCTACGAGCACATCGACCTCACCTTCAACAACGGTGGTCCTTTCGACCCCGCCACCTATGGTGGAGACGAAGCCAAGGCTCAAGCAGTTCGTTTGGCTTTCCTCAAGACGATCCCGCGTAACGAGATCGTTGAGAAGCTCATCAACCCGCTCAACCCCAACGCCGAGGTTCGCAACTCGATCCTCGTTATCCCTGGTGGCCCTGGCTACGACACGATCACGGCTGAGAACGGCTCCGCCGACTTCGCCGATGTTGACATCGAAGGCGCAAAGGCACTGCTCGCCGAGGCTGGCGTTTCGACGCCTGTTGAGGTCAAGTTCTGGTACCCGGAGGGCAACGTTCGTCGTGGCGCCGAGTTCGAGTTCATCCAGCAGTCCGCTGCACTCGCCGGCTTCAACGTTGTAGACGACTCAGAACCTGAGTGGCTCTTCACCGACAAGGAAGCTCTCCCGATCAACCCTCACGATGCGGTTATCTTCGGATGGCAGTCGACGAGCCTCGCGCTCACGGGCTCTGACCAGTACCTCGGTACTGACCAGCCGAGCAACTTCGGTGGCTACTCGAACGCTGATGTGGACTCGCTCCTCAAGGAGCTCGAGACGGAGCTCGACCCCGAGCGCCAGGTCGAGATCCAGTCGCTCATTGAGCAGGATCTATGGGCTGACGGTTACGGAGTGACCATCTTCCAGTTCCCCGGTGTAACCGTGTGGAACAAGTCGGTCACCAACGTTGCACCTAGCGCGTTGTCGCCCACCTACTTCTGGAACTTCTGGGAGTGGGCACCGGCAGACGCCGAGTAACCACGCACAACCCGCATAACAGTGAGCCGGGCGCTACGCGCCCGGCTCACCTATGCTGATCGGGCTTACTATGGGTCGAACCATAGTTAGCCCGATCCCGCGAAGTGATTTTGCTTCGTGGACTACGCTTCACCACTTTACGTTTCAACGCTCAACGCTCCACGCTCCACAACCGTCTCGAAAAGAGGAACCCCGGTGCTGACATTCGTCGCCAGGCGCCTCGTGGCCACATTGCTTGTTCTCCTCGTGGCTTCGTTTATCGTCTACGTTCTCGCCGCAACATCCGGTGACCCTCTCCTCGAGTTGAGGGGCAGTCGCGACCCGTCAGCTCAAGACAAAATCGCGTACTTGACTCAAGTGCTCAACCTCGACACACCACCCGTGCTCCGCTACTTCGGGTGGCTCGCGGGCGTCGGCGGTTGCTTCGTCGGTCAGTGCGACCTCGGTATCTCTGTTGCTCGCGGCGAGCAGCCCGTCGTTGACGCAATCGGCGCAGCACTCGGCTCTACGCTCCAGCTTGTTCTTGCTGCCACGATTCTTGCGATCATCCTCGGTGTTGCTATCGGAATGACCACGGCACTTCGTCAATACAGTGGCTACGACTACACGGTCACGTTCTTCACGTTCGTCTTTTACTCTCTTCCGATCTTCTGGGTAGCAGTGTTGCTCAAAGAGTTCGGCGCCATCAGATTCAACGAGTTCCTCGGAGACCCGGTCATACCGTGGTGGGTGATTCTCCTCATAGGCTTAGGCACAGGGTTTGTAGCTGCCGCCGTCGTTGGCGGTGAATTGCGCACGAGAGTGCTGTCATTTGTTAGCGTCGGCGCCGCATCCGCGGTGCTCTTCGCGCTTCTTGACCTCACTCAGTGGTTTTACAGCCCCTCCATCGGCTATGTCGGCATCGGCCTCATCACCATCGCCATCGCAGCTGTTGTGCTCTTCACCAACACGGGCTTCCGCGACAAACGTGCACTCATCACAGCGGGTATCGTCGTCGTCGCCGCCGTAGCTGGCTCCGCCGGGTTCCAATACTTGTTCTTCTACCTCAACACCCCATGGACCATTCTCATCGTCGCGGTCATCATGGCAGCGGTGGGGCTCACAACAGGTCTTCTCATTGGCGGTGACGCCAAACGAGTTATTGCTCGGGTTGGCGCTCTCATCGGCGGGCTTTCGGTTCTTCCGCTCGTGCTCGACCAAATGTTCTTGCGTTGGGACGAATACGTTGCGCGTATTCCGCTCTCCAGCGGTGTCATTGCCACCATTGGTGCGGGTACACCCGCTATCAGGCGAGTGGATGACACGTGGCTCAACTTGCTCGACTCGCTCACGCACATGCTTCTCCCGACCATCGCTCTACTCATCATCTCTTTGGCCGCGTACACGCGCTATGCACGCTCGAGCTTGCTCGAGGTTATGAACCAGGACTACGTGCGCACAGCGCGCGCCAAGGGTCTGGGAGAGCGCACTGTTGTCATGCGCCACGCCTTCCGCAACGCCATGATCCCCATTGCAACGATCATTGCCCTCGACTTCGGTGCAGTTATCGGTGGAGCGGTGATCACCGAGAGAGTCTTTGCGTGGCAAGCCATGGGAGCGCTGTTCAATGAGGGCGTTGGCAAGGTCGACGTCAACCTCATCATGGGCTTCTTCCTCGTGACGGGCATTATGGCCGTCCTTTTTAACATCATCGCCGATGTGCTGTATTCGGCACTTGACCCCCGCATTCGAGTGAGCTGATCATGAGTACTTCGAAGACACCCCCGCCCGTGGATCCCACCACCTCAGCCACCGAGTCGCAAGGCGCCGAGCTCTCCATCGAACAGAGAGCGACTGTTGGTCTCAATCAGGGCACAATCGTTCGTCAAAGGTTCTTCAGACACCGCGGCGCAGTGATCTCCCTCTTTGTCCTCGCCTTTCTGGTGCTCCTCGCGTTCACGTCGGTTGGAGTTATAGTCGGCGGCTCCGGTGAACTCGTCGTCGACTTCACCAACAACACTCTCGTTGTTGATGGCTATCGCATCGCAGGATGGTGGCAATTCGACTGGTGGTCCCGTCACGACATCATGTTGCCCGGTGGCGCCCCGACAGTAACTGTCTGGCCCTTCAGCTTCGGAGACCACCCCTTCGGTCAAGACAACACGGGTAAAGACGTGTTCGCTCGAGTCATGCGCGGCATGCAGCAGTCGCTCATCGTCACCTTCATCGTGGGGCTCCTCTCTACGGTCATCGGTGTAGTCCTCGGCGCGCTCGCCGGCTACTACCGTGGCTGGATCGATGCGATCATCATGCGAGCGACCGACGTTGTCATCATCATTCCGCTGTTGCTTCTTGGCGCAGTTCTCGGTCGCACTTACGGTGGAGACGCGATTTCGTTGTCGATCATTCTCGGGCTCATCACGTGGACGGGGATGGCGAGGCTCGTGCGAGCCGAGTTCTTGAGTCTGCGCGAACGCGAGTTTGTCGACGCCGCCCGGGTTGCGGGCGCGAGCGATGGGCGCATCATCTTCCGGCACATTCTGCCTAACACCGTCGGCGTGATTGTTGTCAATGCGACACTGCTCATGAGCGCTGTCATCTTGCTCGAGACCTCGCTGAGCTACCTCGGTTTTGGAATTACCCAACCTGACATTTCGCTTGGCCAGATCATCAGCGAGTACAACGAAGCGTTCAAGACGAGGCCGTGGCTGTTCTGGTGGCCGGGACTCTTTATCGTCATTATCGCGTTGTGCATCAACTTCATTGGTGACGGACTTCGAGACGCATTCGACCCGCGCCAGCGTCGGGTGCCCAACAAGGGTGGGGCGTGGAGCGAGTTTGTGACCCTCGCAAAGGCCTACCTTCCCGGTGGTCGTCCGACAAGTGTTGTCGACACTAGCGACGAGCGGAAAGACCGATGACCGCGCTCCTAGACGAGCGCGCTCAGAACACTCGCGGCGATGAGCGCGGCAAGCGCCACGAGAGTGCGAACGTGCCACGTGGTGCGGAGCTTGGAGTATTCACTTGCGCTCGAGTCCAAGTGGCCAGCGTCACGCAAGGCTTCCCAACGCGAGCGAATGACAAAGGCAGCTTGACCGGAATCAGAGGTAATGAGGTCTCCCGGCCGAACGGTGCCATTGATGTACGTGGATTCCGGAAGGTTTCCACCGTCTTGCTTGGTAGCGCTGTAGATGGAGTGACGGCCTGGAGCGGGAGCCGCCCACGCGGTCACGCTGCCGTGAACGGTATCGAACGTCAACGCATATTTGGTGTCAATGCGCACGATCTCGGGCCACGCAACATCAATGGTGCGAAAGACGTTTCTCACACGTACACCTGCGTCGTCGACGTGAATGGCCGGGCGCCAAAACAACGCCCACGTTACGAAGCCCACGAGCCCCAACGGCGCCAACATCAAGAGCACGTCGAGCCATCGTCCGGCCACGGCGGAGACAACAAGAATTACCAGGAAGCACACGGCCACTCCAATAGTGAGGGCGCGGCCGAAGCGCGAGTGCAGAGTGAAGGGTGCGAGCATCCCACAATGTTCGCACGAGCACGAATGAACCAAGCTGAAAGGCGACCCAGCAAGTGAGTACTTCTTCGACACACCAGCCCATCCTTGAGGTGGCAGAGCTCGGCGTCGACTTCTGGGTCGATGGCGAGTGGGTGCCCGCGGCATCCGGAGTCAACTTCTCGCTTGAGGCTGGCGAGGTTCTCGCTATCGTCGGCGAGTCCGGTTCTGGCAAGTCCACGAGCACCATGGCTCTTCTGGGTTTGCTCCCCTCGAACGGTCGTTCCTCCGGTAGCGCGAAGCTCGACGGTGAGGAGCTCATCGGAGTTCCAGAGTCTAAGCTCCGCAAGATTCGCGGTAGTGGCATTGCCGTGATCTTCCAAGAACCCATGACGGCTCTCAACCCCGTATACACCATTGGATTCCAAATCGTCGAAGCACTTCAAGTGCACAATCCCCGGATGCTTCTCGCCGAAGCTCGCGAACGGGCCCTCGAACTGCTCGCCATGGTTGAGCTCCCCGACCCGCTCAAGGCTTTTGATTCGTACCCTCATCAACTTTCGGGGGGACAGCGCCAGCGGGCCATGATTGCCCAGTCGATTTCGTGTGACCCCAGGTTGCTCATTGCCGACGAGCCCACGACTGCTCTCGACGTGACTGTCCAGGCCGAGATTCTCGATCTGCTTCGCAACTTGCGCACAAGGCTCAATAGCGCGATCATTCTCATCACTCACGACATGGGTGTGGTCGCTGACCTGTCTGACAAGGTCATGGTTATGAAAGACGGCGAGGTCGTTGAGACTGGCGAGTCTGAGGCTCTGTTCTCGAAGCCCGCACACCCCTACACCAAGGCTTTGCTCGCGGCAGTCCCGCACTTGGGTTCTTCGGGTTCCACTCGGGAGTCGAAGGCCGGGCGCGACGTTGTGTTGCAGCTGAGCGATGTGGCAATTGAGTACCCCAAGCGCGGTCGAGTTCCGGCTTTCCGTGCCGCCGAAGGCATCAACCTGACGATTCGCCAAGGCGAGGTTCTTGGTCTCGTGGGCGAGTCTGGTTCGGGTAAAACCACCATTGGCCGTGCTGTTATCGGCCTCATGCCTGTCGCCGAAGGCGAAATGTCGATCGCTGGAAAGAGCATGGTCGGCATCTCCAAGGGAGACCTTCGTGCTATTCGTCGCGATATCGGGATTGTGTTCCAAGACCCTGGTTCCTCTCTCAACCCTCGTGTTCCGATCGGTGAAAGCATTGGCGAGCCTTTGCAACTTGCTGGTGGCTTCTCCAAGCACGAGGTGAGCTCTCGAATCGAAGAGCTTCTCGACCAGGTTGAGCTTTCACGCCACATGCGCAACCGCTACCCGCACGAGTTGTCGGGCGGTCAGCGCCAGCGTGTGGGTATCGCTCGAGCCCTCGCGCTTCGCCCCAAGCTGCTCGTCGCTGATGAACCAACATCCGCTCTCGACGTTTCGGTGCAAGCGCGAGTTCTCGAGTTGTTCCAGAACCTGCAGCGTGAACTGGGTTTTGCGTGCCTCTTTGTCACTCACGACCTCGCGGTCATCGACATTCTTGCCGATCGCATCGCCGTCATGCACCGAGGCAAAATCGTTGAAGAGGGATCAAAAGAGCAAGTTTTGCATAGCCCCAAGGACGCATACACGCAGCGACTCATCACGGCCGTTCCTTTGCCAGACCCGCTCGCGCAGCGTGAGCGGCGCGAAGCGCGAATCGCAACTCAGGGTTAGCTCGTGCGGTTGGGCACGTCAGCGCTAGCGTTTGGTTCGAGCGCTCTCGTTCTTCTTGCACTCTCCGGTTGTTCTGCCCAGCCCTCGGTCGTTGAGGGCAGTGTTGTCACCGTTGCTCTCGAACAACCCGTGACTAGCCTCAACGACCGCACTTCTGCCGGCAATTCCGACTCAAACTCGAGCGTCGTTTACGCGACAAGTTCGCGTTTCTTTTACTACAACGACGTTCCCGAACTGGTTCGCGATGAGTCCTTTGGTCGGGCAGAGCTTGTCAGTGAAAACCCGTTGACAGTTACCTACACCGTGAATGATGGTGTCGTGTGGTCGGATGGCGCCCCGATCGACGCGAGCGACTTGCTTCTGTCGTGGGCCGCCAACTCCGGGCGTTTTACTACTCCCGACGTGAAAACGTCGGATTTCTTCGATGCGATCGCGGGAGATTACACAGCAGAGGTCCCTACCGATGCCATATTTTTTGACGGCGCAAGTCGCTCCGGTTTGCAGTATGTGACCGATCTTCCCCAGGTCGGTGCGGATGGCCGGTCGATCACTCTCGTGTTCGACGAGTACTTTGCAGATTGGCAACTTGCTTTCGAAGTTGGAGTTCCAGCGCACGTTGTTGCCCTCGATGCCTTTCCGGAGATTCGTGAGGAAACCGGCGCGAGTAGCGACGAAGGATCTGCCGATGATTCCGACGGCACGCTCGCAGTGATAGCCGAGGCGAAAGCAACAGTTCTCGACGCAATTAGAACCGCAGATCTGTCGACA
>Ga0070745_1000867_pt1 | contig 17363 bp, 14 predicted proteins | sample VirMetDEL_Mar_4_FD_77438 | JGI IMG/M metagenome (GOLD analysis project Ga0070745, IMG submission 77438) | Aqueous microbial communities from the Delaware River and Bay under freshwater to marine salinity gradient to study organic matter... | ecosystem: Environmental > Aquatic > Marine > Coastal ...
TATACAACTGTAGCTGATACTGTAGTTCAATTAAGAGCTCAAACAGGTGTTGCCCTTAATTTTAGAAAAGTATTAGCTGAAGTAGCTCAAATCTCTGGTCAATTAGCTGCTCAATATAAAAATAATCCTAAACTATTGGCTCAAGCTGTTGTTCAAGCTCAACTATTAGGTTTAACTTTAGAACAAACTGCTAAACAGGCTGATTCTTTATTAAATTTTGAATCATCAATTGAAAATGAATTAAAAGCTGAATTATTAACTAATAAATCTTTAAACTTTGAAAGAGCTAGAGCATTAGCTTTACAAGGTAAATCAGCTGAAGCCGCAGCAGAATTAATGAAAGAAGCTGGTGGTTTAGAAGAATTCCAAAATTTAAATGTACTTCAACAAAGAGCATTAGCTGAATCTGTAGGTTTAACAGCTAATGAAATGGCTGATGCTGTTAAACAACAACAATTATTACAAGAAACTGGATTTGGAACTTTTGAACAATTAAAAGCCCAAGCTGATTCTATTAAAGATCAAACAGCTAGACAACAATTCTTAAATCAAGTTAGACAAACTGCTAGTGGTGAACAATTAGTTGCCCAATATGAAGAAGTTTCATTACAAGAAAAACTTAATGCTTTAGTTACTAGTTTACAAGAAAGTCTTGTTATGATAGCTGAAGGTCCTATTGGCGCTATATTAAATGGATTAACTAATATGCTTTCAACAGCTGGTGGTTTAAAAGTTCTTTTTAGTACTATAGCTGGAATAATGGCTTTTAATTTAGTTTCTAGTATAACCAGTGGTATTCAAGGAATGGTAGCATTTGCTAGAGTTACTAAAGCAGCTGTTGGCGCTGAAAAATCTTTAGCAACAGCAAAAGCATTAACAGCAGGCTTAACAAGTCCATTAGCTGTTGGTCTTGGATTAGCAGCCGCCGCTGGAGCTATAGCTTTAATCAACTCAACTATCCCAGAAGGAGAAAGTGTTAATATTAGTGGAGGTGGAGGAGGAGCAGGTGCTAATGTTAATACCCAAAACACTCCATCATATGCTGGTAGTAATAATGAATTACTTAATGGATTAAAAGAAGTAAAAGAAGCTATTACCGAACAAACTAGAAGATCAAGTACTGATAAAACATTTGTTGTCAATATGAATGGTGACCAAATGGGAAAATGGTCAACTAATGCAAGTCAAAATCAAACAGCTTTTAATAGATAATAAAAGTTAATATTTATAACAAAACAATACAATTATGCCAATTATTGATCAATTATCTAAACCAACCCCAGAAAACTTAAGTTTAGAGGGTAACAAATTAACAAACATTGTTCCTTTTGAAAACGAAGGTCAAGCATCTACTTCTGATATTCAAGCTCTTGTAGGAGGAGGCACATTAGTAGCTTCTCAAGACTTAATCTCAGGTAGATTATCAGCCCAAATCCCAGGTGCTAACTATTTTAAACCAGCATCAACTCCACCAGTATCAGTTCCTAATGGAGTAGAAGGAATACCTTTCTATCCATCTTTAGGTGGTGTTGGAGGTACAGGTACTTATAGGGATAGAGGGCCTATTGATGGTAGATATTAATGCCATTTTTAAAGGATCTATATAATGGTGTAGACACCTTTAACTACTACTACGGTGGTAAGGGAAATTTCACCCAAACTTCTTTACCTTATGGTAATGATATTAGAGGTGGAGGTGATAGTGGACAACCTTACGTTCAAGTCGGTATTGATCCTCCAGCCCAATTTGATCAATTTGATGGTGGATTAATTAGAGGTGGTTTTTTAAATACAGCTTTAGCAGTTTTTAGAGATGAAGTTAGATTAGGTAAATTTTTAACAGACATTAATGTACAAAATGGTGTTAAAGGTCCTTTATTTTTAACTAAACAAATAGGTTTAAATCGTTCAAATCCACAATTTGAAAATTTAGGTAACTCTACTTCAGACGAAAGAACATATAATAGAGAATATAACATAGCTAGTGTTAATTTAAATGCTGCTTCATCTCCTTTTGGTATACATTTTGATCAAAATGGCTTACTTGTAAATGATACTTCATATGCTGGAGACTATGGTAGCAAAAATCCCGGAATAGCTGCCCAAAATATGACCACTTTTGATAGTGGAGATAGAAAAGCTAATAGATTAGTAACATATTTTGATAATATGTCTAATGAACCTGGTGATTTTGTTATAAGATCTCAAAATGGAGGATCAGATTCATTATATGGTATTGGTTCAACTGTTATTAATAGAGTTAGAAACACAGGTCCTTTAAATGATGCTACAACAGATAAAGATGGTTTTAATGACTCAGGAAACTATGCTTTTTCATATTCAAAAATAAATAACTTTAATTCAGATTGGGATAATTTATTTAATACATCTCAACCTTTATTACCTAATTCTAGTCAAGATAATTTTAATAAAGATTTTAAAGATTTTAGATCTACTTATACAGCAGGTACAGCTGCTGATTATCCTGCTTATAATGTTGAAAATAGAATAGGTGTATCAACAAATAAAAATTTAGCTTATAAAAATAATCCAGGAGAAAACACTTATAATTGGCAAAGTCAAAAGGGAGCTGTTGATTCTATAAATACTATTAATATAACAAAAGCAGGAACATTTTATAATAATTCAGGAACTGCTACATCAGCACAAAAACCAGAATTATTTCAAAACGGTACAGATTATAAAGATAAACTTTCAGGTTTCTTTGGTCGTGATATAATTAAATTCAGAATTGAAGTCAACAACAATGATAAACCAGGAGTTAATAATAATGAAGTATTAGCTTTTAGAGCTTACTTAAACTCTATGGATGATGACTTTGAAGCTAAATGGAATGAATATAGATATATGGGTAGAGGTGAACCATTCTATGTATATGAAGGTTACTCTAGAGATATTTCTTTATCTTTTACTGTATTTGCCCATACTCCTGAAGAAATGGCTCCTGTATGGAATAAAATAAATTATTTAGCTTCTTCATTAACACCTGACTATAGTGATAGATTATTAATGAGAGGTAATTATCATTATTTAACAATAGGAGATTATGTCTATAGACAACCTGGTGTAATTACTTCTTTAAGATTATCTAATTTCTTAGACCATAATTGGGAAATAGCTTTAAATGAACCAGAACAAAGAGACTCAGGAGTTGGAACTGATAATAGACAATTAGAAATGCCTAAATCTTTTGTTGTAGGAATGTCATTTAAACCAATTCATACTTTTGTACCAAGAAGAAATACAATAGATAAATATACAGCTCCATTCTTTACCCCAGATATAAAAGCATATAATGGATATGGAGGTTATAATATTACTAATAATTATAATACAACAGATGAAAACGGTTTAATTGTTCAAAATGCTGAAACTATCCGTAAAAACAAATATTTACCTATACAATACACATCAGATAAAAAACAAACCCCTACAAGGGAAATAGATTTTAATTCTGAAGCCGCTAGACAAGCCACTCAAGATTTAGGAATATAAAAATGAATCGTTATCAAAATATAAATCAACTAAAAACATCTAAAGGTAAAAGATATTATTCTTCTACTAGATATCCTTTTATCCCTTTATCAGAAAATGATTTATATATTATAACAATTGATGGTGATAGATTAGATAATTTAGCTAATCAATTTTACGGTGATCCAACATTATGGTGGGTTATACAAGTAGCTAATCCTGAAATGTCAAAAGATTCATTATACCCTGATTTAGGCTTTCAATTAAGAATCCCAACAGATATAGTTCAAATTTTAGATGAGTTTGAAACATTAAATAGTTAAAAATATAAAAAGTTATGTCAATTTTTAGAGATACCCTTAAACCTGAAGTCATAGCTCAACTTAGGGCTCGTGAAAAAGTTATATCTTCCGAAGACTCAAATGTTAGAAATAATCAACTTGTTGGTTATATGTCTAAAAATTCTTGGGTTAAAATGACTTCTTTAGTTGATTATGATAGTTGGAAAGATATAGAAATTGGTTATAATAATATTGTTAATTATAAACAAACTGGTTATTATACAGGTAATGAATTATCTAAAAAATATGTTTTGTTTGGTGGTACTCCTTATACTAATAGAACTAATGATCAACAAAGTTTAAGAGGAGGTGTTGATAAGTTAAATGCCTTATATGGAAGTGATTTAGACATTCCCGCCTATCAAAACATTGGAGCAGTAAACAGACCATTAGGAATCAGACCAACCCCAGGTATATCTTCAGTTGATATATACAGTAAAAGTGCTTATGGTTCTTTAAGAGAAGCCCAAATTAAATTTTATTGTTGGGATAAACATCAATTAGAAGAACTAGAAATCCTTTTTATGAGACCTGGTTACTCAGTTCTTTTAGAATGGGGATGGTCAAAGTATATAGATTATAATGATTCAACCGCTGCTGCTTTAAGTAGTTCTCTTCAAAGTGGGGCAAATGTTAATGTTAGTTCAAACAATTTAAACATTTCTCCATTTACTACACCTTTTATAGATGCTTATTCCCCTAATTTAAGTCAAGAATTAGTTCTTAATTTAGTTGATGAAAAAATCAAAAAATCTAGAAGTAATTATGATGCTATGTTAGGATATGTAAGGAATTTTAACTGGACATTATTAAGTAATGGTGGTTATGAATGTACAACAACCTTAATATCAGTTGGAGAAGTAATATCTTCATTAAAAATATCATCAAACCCGAATGAAAGTACTTCTACTCCAAATAATTTATTATCTAGACCAAATGAAATAAGAAGTTATGAATATACAGATTATGAAAAAGTTCTTTTATCTTTAAAAGCAAGAGTAGACCAAAATGATTTTATTTCAGGATCATATACTGGTGTTGATTTTTCTCAAGTTCAAACATCAATAAATGATATAGGAAGTAGATTCCAAGATAGAGATATAATAAGAAAAACTTCATATAAATTAGTACCTTTATTTAACGAAATTTCATCTAATAATCAACCTTATATTAAAAAATATGACAGTACTGATGAAGATACTGTAAATCAATTTAATGAATATATATCTTTTAATATGTGGTTAGCTATTATGGATGCTTATTTTATGTTAAAAACCGATGATAAACAAGCTTATGTTTATTTTGACATAAATAATCCATCTAGTAACCCAACATATTGTTTAGCAGCTCCTGATTCTGTTTCTGTTGACCCTAGTGTTTGTTATGTTGATAATTCTAATGCTTTTCCTGAAATACAAGCTTTATATACCCAATATGCTTCAGCCGGTAATACTGGAATATTATCTAAATTATTAAAAGCTGATCAAAATGATAGAACAGATGTTAAAGATTTTTATTTAAAAAATAAAAAATTAGGAGTTTTAGAATATGTAAATATTAATGTTGATTTCTTACTAAAAACTTTTAAAAGTATGAACTCATCTACAAATAATGATGGTGTAGATGTTTTATCATATGTTCAAAATGTTTTAAATGGAATTTCAACAGCTTTAGGAGGTTTAAATAACTTTAAAGTATTTACTAATAATAATGTTATTAAAATTGGAGATGTTTATTATGTAGAAGATCCATCTAATAGAGTTACAAGTAAAAAATTCCAATTTGATTTAATGGGACTAAAAAGCATTTGTAGAGATGTCAAAATAACATCACGAATATTCCCAGAACAATCTACAATGATAGCTATAGCAGCTCAAAATAAAGGTAATATTGGTGATATTTACTCTTCAACACAAACTTTATTTAATGCTGGTTTAACAGATAGAATAGCTAAAAATAAAGATGTATCTTCAACCCCAGACAACTCATCCCATACTCCTGTAACTATATCAGGTGGTGGAGATAAATTATATAATAAATTATTAGCTTTAGTTGCTTATTTAAGATATTATGTTATAGGAAATGCTGATTTCAATTCATATTCTCCTCAATATTCAATAACATCTCCAAACAATCCTCCAGCTTCTAGTTCAGCTTTAAGAACATTTTTACTTCAATTTAATCCTGATATAAATTTTAAAGCTTTAATTCCATTTGAATTATCATTAACATTAGATGGAATTGGAGGATTTGTTATTGGACAAATATTTACAATAAATAAAAATATTTTACCTAGAGATTATTATAATAAAAAATTAGGATTTATTATTACAGGTATTAGTCATGATTTATCTAAAAATGATTGGACTACTACATTAAAAACTCAAATATGTTTATTGGATGATGGTAAACTTTCTAGTAATTTAACTAAATTAACTACTGCTTTAACAGAAGCTAGAAAGCAAGCATCTGTAGAAGCCGTTAATGAAGCTTTTTATAGAACTTTAAATTTCCTTATTATACGAGATTTTATAACATATCAAGCAATAAGAGCTATAGTTACTTATATGTTTGATGATATACCTGAAGGTGAATTAAATAAAAATGCGTCTACATATTTAGAAGGTAATATTTTACAAGATGAACCTATATCTAATGCCGCTGCTACTATTCGTGCTACAGATAGACAACTGGCATTAAAAAAATTAGCTCAAAATACTACAGGAGTATTAGATTACTATAACATCAATATTTTTGAATTTGGTCAAGCTAGAGGAACAGAATTTAACTGGCCTGTTAAACAACAATTAGCAGGAGGAGGTTCAACCCTTCCAGACAATTATGGTATATCAGAATTTGCTCAATATTGGATAGATAATACTTTAAATAATGCTTCTAATAATGATTTAAACGCTAATTTCAACCCAACACCAAATTCTAATTCATTAACTTTTAGAGAAGTTTTAAATCAATATAAAACAGAAATAGAATCATATAGAACAACATATAGTTAGGGATCTATTTCAGGATATTCTGGTTCATATTTCATTCCTGACTATTATACTCAAGTTAGAGAAGATTTAGGCACTGGTAATTTTAATAACGTTGGTAGAGATAAAAAACAATATAAAAATATTTTAAATGGATATAATGGTACTTATATAATTAATAATAGAGTTTTTAGCAAAACAAATGAAACTTATAATTTTTACGGAACTGGAGGAGTAGCTTCAACCCCAGTGACAACAGGTGTTTGGAATATGGATACTAATATTTTATCAACTAATTCTAGAGATTATTTACAAACAGTAAATTCAAATAATGATATAGCCAATTTATCTGTATTAAGATCTTTATCTGATGAAGTATTATCAACTATACCTAGTTCAAATTGGTTCTTTACTAATTGGTTAAGTAAATATTATCCATTATTTAGAGTCCAAAAGAATCCAGATATAAATGGTGTAGATAATTCAACAAATAGTTATGCTTATGTTGGATTAGATAGTGGTGACTACGGTGCTCAAACTATTGAAAAGTTTCAAGCTATGACTACAATACGACCTTTAACTAATTCTAACACTCTTCGACGCCCAGTTAATTCAAATATTCAATATAGACCTTAATTATGTATATACCTAAAGGAAAAATATTAGACAAATATTATTATACAGAAGGAAATGAATTTACAATTCCTTCAAACATTAGGTATAAAGGATATTACCATAAAGATGTTTATGGAAATAATTGGACTGGTAAAACACATGATAATACATCTGTTATACTTCAATCAATTTTACCCCAATCATACTCAGATGATAATTCTGGATATAACAGTGATACTTTAAGATATAATAAAATTAATAAATCACCTAATATATTAGGTCCTAATGCTAAACCTATTCAACCTAGTAACTTTATTATTGATAAAAGTGAATATGATATTGGGTTTAAAACACGTTATTTCATTAAATATAAGGCGTCAACACGACTAAAGTTTGATGAATTATCACAGTCTACATACAATAATCTCCTAGCGAATCCTTCAGAATATCATTCAATAATGTATATTTTAACTTCTTTATTATGGAGAGTTAGAGGACCTTTGGAAGACCAATATAAGAATAATATATTAATAAGACCAGGAGTTTACAGTTCAAATAAAAGATCGGTCAGTGAAGCCGAAAAAAACTGTCCTGGAATTAGTTTATATCTATCTAATTTAACAGAAGGTGCAATTATAGAACCTTAATTTGGCTTTTATAACTTTCTATGTTATAATTAGCTAAATGCATTATATAATAGAAACATCTGATCAACTTAAGTACTTAAAGTTAAATAGTTGCTATGATAGTTGTTTTATCAATATTATACCTAACAATGATTCTTTTCACCCTAAATTAACAGGTGTAAATTGTGTTTATTATAGATGCTCTCAAACTAAAGGTTATATTTTACCTATTAATCATACTGAATCATTTAATCTAGACTGGTCTCAAGTATTAGATTTTATAAAACAACATAAAATAATTCATGTTATAGATAAGAAATTTCATGATTATTTCATTCCAGAAACTGTACAATGTACTGATATAAATTTTAAATTAATAAATGATGGAAAAGATGCTATCAAAACTAATGAATATAACACAGTTGCTCACAACTATTTCTACAGACAACATTACTTTAGGAATAATGTTAATAGTTTAATCCCAATCTCAAAACATTATGAGAAATGGGAATCTATTTATCCTTTAGTTGAAGATTATTTAGACAATCAAGTTGATCAATATTTTGATTATGAGTATACAGGTGTATTTAAAACCATAGAAGAAAACGGTATTAAAATATCACCATCTAAATTTAAAAATTATTTTGAAACAACTCATGATGAATTTTCAATAACTAAAAATAAAATACATACTAAGTTTAATTTATATAATATTACAACTAGACCTAGTAATGCTTTTAATAATATTAATTTTGCAGCTTTACCTAAAGAAAATGGAGCTAGACAATCATTTATTCCATCAAATGATATTTTAGTAGAATTTGATTTTTCAGCTTATCATCCAAGTATTATTTCTAAATTAGTCAATTATGATTTAGGAGATAAACCATATCAACATTTAGCTGAAGTAATGGAAGTAGATGAAAATGAGGCTAAAGAAATAACATTCCAAAATTTATACGGAGGTATTAGACCAGAATTAAGAGACAAGCCTTATTTTAAAGAAATTAATGATTTTGTAAGTCAATTATGGAAAGACTTTAATACATTAGGATTTATATTTTTAGGTGGATTTAGAAAATTATCTAAAGACAAGTTAGATAACCCATCACCACAAAAGCTATTTAATTACTTAATTCAAAGTAAAGAAACAGAAAATAATGTTAAAATATTAACTGAATTATTTGAGTATTTAAAAGATAAACAAACTAAGATTGTGATGTATACTTATGATTCAATTTTGTTTGATTTTTCTAAACATGATACTAAACAATGTTTGGTTGATATTAAATCAATTATAGAAAAAAACGGTTTTAAAACTAAATTTCAACATGGACAAAATTACGGTTTCACAGATTGATGACATATTTATCGGGCGACCAATAAACCAAGAAACTGTGAGTAATAAACTGTTTTGCACCTTCGTCCAAAGAGAATATTTAGACGAGGCAATCGCCGATATAACATCCCAATATACAATTTTATATAATAAAATATTTGTTTTAGAGTCTAAACAAACTCAAGAATATATTTGTACTTATAATATTGATCGATCAACTTTTGATAATCAAATTCCTTATAATACAATTTTAGTTCATAGAAAAAAAGAAACAAATACTTTATATACTATAAACGCTCTTAATACCTTAATCAGATCATTAAATGAAGGAATAGCAGATCCTAATTATAAAATCGATTGGTTTGATTATAGGAATATGATTTTACTTACTCAAAATGATACATTAAGAAAAGTAGGTACAAAAATCTTTAAAATTATTGAACTCTAAGTTTGGCCTTCTAGAATCCATTAGTTATATTAGTAACAAATAAAGTTACAATATGAGTATGGATTTAAATGCAATTAAAAATCGCTTGCAAACATTGCAAAACAAAAAACCAGGTGGTAACAAAGAAGATCGTTCAAAACACTTCTGGAAACCAACTGTAGGAAAACAGGTAATTCGAATTGTACCTTCAAAATTCGACAAGTCTAACCCATTTAAAGAGGTTTTCTTCCATTATGGAGTTGGAAATCGTTCAATGGCTGCTCTAACAAATTGGGGTGAAAAAGATCCAATTGTTGAGTTTGTTTCACAACTTCGTAAAACTTCTGACAAAGAAAATTGGCGTTTGGCTAAAAAAATTGAGCCAAAAATGCGTATTTTTGCTCCTGTAATTGTTCGTGGTGAAGAAGAAAAAGGAGTACGTTTGTGGGAGTTTGGTAAAGCCATGTACATGGAATTGTTATCTATGGCTGAGGATGAGGATATCGGGGACTACACAGCAGTTGTTGATGGTCGTGATATCTTGATTGAAACTACAGGACCTGAAACTAATGGTACTATGTACAATAAGTCATCAGCACGTGTTCGTACTAAACAAACTGCTTTAAGTGATAATAATTCTCAAGTAAAAGAATGGTTATCTGAACAGCCTGATGTTACTACACTTTACAAAAAGTATGAGTTTGATGAAATGAAGGATATGTTGATGAGTTATCTTAACCCAGAAGCAGAAGCTGAAACATCAGAAGATTCTGAAAGTGAATCACCATTTGTTGAAGAAACTCCAAAATCAACCTATTCAGAACCCGCTCCTAAAAAGAAGAGCAATTTTGACGAAGACGAATTTGATTCACTTTTTAACGACTAATCTTTATGGCTAAGAAAAGTGAAACCTCAGCTAGTGAAGCGGTTAAAGGTGCTGTAAAAGGCACCTTTAGTCTCGATTCATTTAAGAAATCAAAATTTTTAAGCGCTAGTAGTGTTAAATTTAAAGAGCAGCAGTGGATTCCTTTATCTTCAGCCTTTCAAGACATTGTAACATTACCTGGTATTCCGCATGGTCACATAACTTTGTTACGTGGTCATTCGGATACAGGCAAAACAACAGCTCTACTTGAAGTAGCTGTTAATGCTCAGAAACGAGGTATTTTGCCTGTGTTTATTATCACTGAGATGAAATGGTCTTGGGAGCACGCTAAGATGATGGGTCTCCAAGTTGAAGAAATTGTTGACAAAGAAACAGGAGAAGTTACTGATTATAATGGATTCTTTATTTATGTAGATAGAGGTCGATTAAATACAGTAGAAGATGTAGCAGAATTTATTCTTGACCTACTTGATGAACAAAAGAAAGGTAATTTACCTTATGACTTATGTTTCTTGTGGGATTCAATTGGTTCTGTTCCATGTGAAATGTCTGTTAAGTCAAACAAAAACAATAATGAGTGGAATGCAGGTGCTATGAGTACTCAATTTGGTAATAATGTTAACCAACGTATATTGTTATCAAGAAAAGAATCATCACCATATACCAATTCATTAGTTTGTATCAATAAAATTTGGGTTGATAAACCAGCTACACCAATGGAAATGCCTAAAATGAAGAACAAAGGTGGAAATACTATGTTCTTTGATTCAACTTTAGTAGTTACATTTGGTAACATTACAAATTCAGGTACATCTAAGATTAAAGCAACTAAAGATGGTAAACAAGTTGAATTTGCTAAACGTACTAAAGTATCTGTAGATAAGAATCACGTTAATGGTGTTACTACAATGGGTAGAATTATTATGACTCCTCACGGATTTATTGAAGAAGATCCTAAAGCGGTCAATGAGTATAAAAAAGATCATGCTCATGAATGGCTTCAAGTATTAGGAAGTACTGACTTTGATATTATCGAAGAAAGTGAAGTTTCTGAAGACGTAAGAGATATTTTTGATACAACTGATGAATAAAGATTTTAAATCTATACTAGACAATATAAAAGCAGCAACTAAGGAGGACTTAAAACCAAAAGTCCTCCTAGTTGACTCTATGAATACATTTTTAAGAAGTTTTGCTGTTATTAACCATATGAACCCCCATGGGCATCATATTGGAGGATTAACAGGGTATCTAAAATCAATTGGATTTGCTATTAGGCATATTAATCCAACTAGAGTAATTTTGATTTTTGATGGTCCTGGATCAACAGTGAACAAGAAAAATTTGTATTCTGATTATAAAGGAAATAGACATATTTCAAGAATTACTAATTGGGAAGGATTTGAATCTCAAGATGACGAGAGTGAATCTATTGTTAACCAAATGAGAAGACTAATGTATTATTTACAATGTCTTCCTGTAGATGTAACAATTATCGACCGTTTAGAGGCTGATGATATAATCGGTTATATAGCGGGTAAATACGATGGAGATGTTACTATTATGTCATCAGATAAAGACTTTTTACAACTAGTTAGTGATAAAGTAACAGTTTATTCTCCTACTAAAAAATTGTTTTATACTCCTAAAACTGTTAAAGAAGAATTTGGTATTCCTGCTACAAACTTTTTAAACATGAAGGTACTATTAGGTGACTCATCTGATAATGTACCTGGTGTTAAAGGTTTAGGTATGAAAAAACTAGTTAAATTCTTCCCAGAATTAACAGAAGAAAGTAAAGTAGATTTAGATTTTATTATTAATAAAAGTCTTAATGGATCAGAAACAACAAAAGGTTCATTATATGGAAATGTTTATAATTTTAAACATCAATTAAAAATAAATGAACAATTAATGGATTTATCCAATCCAAACATCCCAGACGATGCTAAGGAAGAAATTGACGAAATGTTAAATAATCCTAAGTCTAGTCTAAACAAAGCAGAATTTTTGGAAATGTACCAAGAAGATACTTTAGGAAATGCTATACCAAATGTAGAAAATTGGTTAATAAGTATTTTTACTTATCTTTGTACTTCCAAAAAATGATAGTTATATTTAATAAAAGTTATGGTAAATAGTTTCAATAAATTATCACAGTATGGGCTACCGTTTCAGTTAAAAGTTCTAAATATTCTTTTAACTAATAAGTCCTTTATTCTAAACATTAGGGACACTATTAGTCCTGAATATTTTGACAATCAATCTTTACAATGGATTGTTAGTCAAACTCTAAAATATTTTGATAAGTATCATACATCACCTACATTAGAAGCACTTCAAATTGAAGTTAAAAAACTTGATAATGATGTTTTAAAAACAGCGGTTATTGATCAATTAAAAGAAGCTTACAAATTATCTTCAAATGATTTAAAATATGTTGAAGAAGAGTTTAGTACATTTTGTAAAAACCAACAATTAAAACAAGCACTTTTAAGTTCAGTTGAGTTATTAAACTCAGGAATGTATGATGATATCAGAATTTTAGTAGATTCAGCTCTTAAAGCAGGCCAAGAAAAAAATATTGGTCACGAGTATAATAAAGATGTTGAGTCTCGATACAGAAATGATATTCGTAATTTTGTACCTACACCTTGGCCAGTGTTTAATGAATTATTAGTAGGTGGTTTAGGTAATGGTGATTTCGGATTAATTTTTGGTAGTCCAGGTGGTGGTAAATCTTGGTCATTAGTAGCCTTAGGAGGTCAAGCTGTTAAATTAGGTTATAATGTTGTACATTATACTTTAGAATTGTCTGAAGGTTATGTTGGAAAACGTTATGATTCTTTCTTTACTGGAGTACCTGTTAATAATATTGATAATCATAGAGAAGAAGTTGAAAAGGCAGTTAGTGAGTTAGAAGCTAAATTAATTATCAAAGAATTTCCAACAGGTAGAGCAACAATCCAAACAATTGAAAGCCATGTTCAAAGATTAAAAGACATGGGTATGGAACCTGATTTAATTATTATTGATTATGTTGATTTATTGCGTTCAAAACGTAATTCAAAGGAACGTAAAGATGAAATTGATGATGTCTATATAGCTACTAAAGGATTAGCTCGCCAATTAGGTGTTCCAATTTGGTCAGTATCTCAGGTAAATAGAGCAGGTGCTAAAGATGACATTATTGAAGGTGATAAAGCAGCAGGTTCTTATGATAAAATTATGATTACTGATTTTGCTGTATCATTATCTCGTAAACGTCAAGATAAAGTAAATGGTACTGGTAGATTCCATATTATGAAAAACAGATATGGTATGGATGGTTTAACATTCGGTGCTAAAATTGATACATCTACTGGACATATTAAAATTGATGATTCAGTAATGAGTGATGATGAAATATCAAAACTTAGTAAACAATCTGAGGGAGATTTTGATACTTTAGACCGTCAACTTCTTAGTAAAAAGTTTTTTGAATTAGGTGGTGCAGCAATAGCAAGTTAATATTTATAGCAGACTCTATGGCAAAAGTTGTATTAGTAGCATGTGTAGCAACCAAATTAGATAAACCAGCAGCCGCTGAAAATCTTTATGTATCTGATTTGTTTAAAAAGAATTTAGCATATGCTAAACGTTTAACAAATGATAGTGATATTTATATCCTGTCCGCTAAACATCATTTACTTCCTTTAAAGAAAAAAATAGCACCTTATGACAAAACCTTAAAAGATTTTGACTCAGATGCTAAAAAAGCTTGGTCTGACAAAGTTTTAAGTCAACTAAAGTCTAAAGGTTATAATCTTGACAAAGATAAATTTATATTTTTGGCAGGAAATGAGTATAGAAAGTATCTTGAACCAGAAATGGCACATGTGAATGTTCCTTTTAAAGGTTTAAGAATTGGACAACAAAAACAAGCGTTATTGAAAAAATTAAAAGAACAATTTATTAAAGTTAAAAATTATATTTTAAAAGAATTTAAAGGAAATGGTAATTAAAAAACAAACATTAAACGAAGCTATTAAGAATTATCTTGATGATTGCTACTCGTATGGTGATTATGAAGAGTTAGAAATGACTCAGATTAATGAAGCTATTAATACCTTTAAGGTTATGATTAATGAGAATACAAATGAGGAATTTTCTGTTAAAACCTTAAAAGAATACAGAAATGATTTTCTTAACCCTCTAAATAAAGCAGTTTTAGATGATTTTATTTTATACCTTGAATCAGATCAAGATTTAAACTAATTTTATTTCATATGGATTTTAAAAATGTTAAATAAGCATTATGGTTACATTACCCTAAAAATTAATTAAGAATTATGAACACAACACAAGATATACTAAGCAAGATTACGGTCCATATGAAGTATGCCCGCCATCGATCCGATTTATCCCGTCGCGAAACTTGGGAAGAAATAGTTGACAGAAACAAACAAATGCACCTAGATAGGTTCCCTCATTTAAAAAATGAAATTGAGGAAGTTTATAAAATGGTGTATGACAAAAAAGTATTACCATCAATGAGATCACTTCAATTTGCCGGTAAACCTGTTGACATCAACAATGCTCGAATTTTTAACTGTTCATTCCTTCCAGTAGATGATTTCAGATCATTCTCAGAAGCAATGTTTTTGTTATTAAGCGGGTGTGGAGTTGGTTATTCTGTTCAATCTCATCACGTTGATAAACTTCCTGAAATTAAAGTTCCAACTAAAGAAAAACGTTATTTGATTAATGACTCTATTGAAGGTTGGGCTGATGCTGTTCATATGTTAATGAAAGCATATTTAAAAGGTGGAGCTCGCCCACGTTTTGATTTTAGAGATATCAGACCTAAAGGAGCTCATTTGATCACAGCTGGAGGAAAAGCACCAGGACCTGAGCCATTAAAAGAAGTATTATTCCAAGTACAAAAAATTCTTGATCGTAAAGAAAACGGTTCTAAATTAACTGCTCTTGAATGTCATGATATTCTTTGTCATTTAGCTGATGCGGTATTGTCAGGAGGTATTCGTAGAGCTGCTTTAATTTCTTTATTTGACTTTGATGATGAAGAAATGTTAACTTGTAAGTTTGGAAACTGGTGGGAAAACAATCCCCAACGTGGTCGTGCTAATAACTCTGCTGTAGTTTTACGTCATAAAATCGCTAAAGAAGAATTTATGGGATTATGGGAAAAAGTTGAAGCATCAAACGCTGGTGAACCAGGATTTTTATTCTCTAATGATAAAGATTTTGGAACTAATCCATGCGCTGAAATTGCTTTACGTCCATATCAATTCTGTAACTTATGTGAAATTAATGCTACTGATGTAGTTGATCAAGATGATTTTAATGAAAGAGCTAAAGCAGCAGCATTTATTGGTACTTTACAAGCTAGTTACACTGATTTCCATTATTTAAGAGATATTTGGAAAAAAACAACTGAGCGTGATGCTTTATTAGGTGTAGGTATTACAGGTATTGCTTCTGGTAAATTAGACAAAATTAATCTTAAAGCTGGAGCTAAATTAGCTAAAGAAGAAAATGCTCGAGTAGCAGCATTAATTGGTATTAATAAAGCAGCTCGTGTAACAACTGTTAAACCATCTGGTACAAGTTCATTAGTATTAGGTTGTTCAAGCGGAATTCACGCTTGGCATGATGATTATTATATTCGTCGTATTCGAGTAGGTAAAAACGAAGCTATTTACACATATCTTTCTTTATACCATCCAGAGTTGCTTGAGGATGATTTGTTCAAACCAAATCAACAAGCTGTAATTTCAGTTCCTCAAGCGGCTCCGGAAGGTGCTAAAACAAGATCTGAATCTACTTTTGATTTGTTAGAAAGAACAAAACGTTTTAATGTAGATTGGGTAAGAGCTGGACATAGAAAAGGTGAGAACTATAACAATGTATCTTGTACTATTAATATTAAAGCAGGTGAATGGAAAGAAGTAGGTGAGTGGATGTGGGAAAACAGAGATTCATATTCAGCTATGTCTTGCCTACCTGAAGACTTAGGTACTTATAAACAAGCTCCGTTTGAGTCAATTACTAAAGAAGAATTTGAACAATTATCAGCTAGTGTTCATAATATTGATTTAATTAATGTAGTTGAAATTGGTGACGATACTAATTTAGTTGACCAAGCAGCCTGTGCTGGAGGTGCTTGTGAGGTAGTTTAAATACTACTAAGTAATTACAAAAGGGGATCAAGTATTTGGTCCCCTTTATTATATTTATAATATATTAATCATGGATAATTTTAACTTAACTTCTTATTTGTTAAATAACCCTTTACTAAAGGAAAAAAACATATTTGAAAAGTTTTTAGATGGTGAAACCGAATATAAAAACTTACATGAATTTATTTCATCTATTAAAGAAGCTGATGAAGAAACTATAGATGCAGCTAATAAAGAAATTTCAGGTTTAAACCCAGAAGAAGAAAAATTAGTTACTGATTTTGCAGTAGATTTAGCCGGTAATCCTGATCAAAATATATCAAGAGATAAATTTGGTCCAATATTCAGGAATTGGATGGATAATAAAGGTGAAGAATATGGTGATTTAGTTAAAAAATATAAAAATAAAGCCAGAATGGCTAAACTTTTAGTAGGTGCTTTAGCAGCTACAGTTTTAATTAA
>Ga0070745_1000880_pt1 | contig 17215 bp, 24 predicted proteins | sample VirMetDEL_Mar_4_FD_77438 | JGI IMG/M metagenome (GOLD analysis project Ga0070745, IMG submission 77438) | Aqueous microbial communities from the Delaware River and Bay under freshwater to marine salinity gradient to study organic matter... | ecosystem: Environmental > Aquatic > Marine > Coastal ...
AATACTCTTCAGCAATTCTACTAATTACTTTATCTGCTTCTAAAATTGTTTCCTCATTCCAATCAGACCTAGAAAACATTTCTTTTAATTCTTCTTTTGTCATGCTTTTACTCTCTTTTTAAAGAAGTCTTTAAAGACATCCCATATTTCTGTGTTATCGTTTATTTTACCCGCTTTAAAGTTTGTTACACTTTTACTTAAATCATCATATTGATTCCATAAATCACTATATCTTTCTCTGGCAATCTCAATATAAATCATATATTGTATTTTTTTCAATAACTTATCCCTAAGTAAGTTACTACAACTAACAGCGTCAGCTCTATCCCATACATCACCATCTGAGGCTTGTGAGGCGTAAACATTCCACCCCGAAGAATACCTCTCGTCAATAATTTTATCCATTAATTCTAATGCCGGTAATACAATTGTACCACCACTTTCTCTTGAATTAAAAAACTCTTCTTCATCTACTTCTTTTGCTAAAGTATGGTGACGAATAAAAACCATTTCAATCTTTTCATATTGTTTTGTTAAAAACATATATAACAACATAAAAAATCTTTTAGCAATATCCTTTTCTTTTTCACCCATCGAACCCGAAACATCCATTATACAAAACATAACTGCTGATGTTACTGGTACAGGGTATTGTTCGTAGTTATTATAACGTAAGTCAACCTCTTCCATAAAATTAACAGAAGATTTCATCTTATTAAGCCTATCCAATTCTTTTTGTAATTCTTGGATTTCTAAGTCGGTTAATTTATCGTTTTTAAGTTTTTCTTCTAACTCTTTAATTTTTTTTTCAAAGAATATTGCTGAAGCCATTTTTCTACTCATTGAGTTTTTATATGACTTAACAACATTTAACCTATTCGGTGTTCCTGCGTTTGTAAAACCTGCTCTTTTTTGTTTAAAATCAACAACACTATTTAAGTGCTTTTTAATCATATCAGGTAATTCTAAATCATCGAAAAAATAATCTAAAAATTCTTCCCTACTTATTGTTATAACAAAATCATCCTCAGTAATGGTTGGGTCGTTGGAACCTTTTTGGCCTCCTTCGCCTTCACCTTCTCTAGGTTTTCTTATTTTATCCCCAGGAATATATTCTTTATTACCAGGATGAACATGTTTCTTATCACCACTTTTACCATCATAACTAAATTGTGGTTCATTAATGCCCTTAATAGGTATTTGTACCCCCTTTTTAGATGATGTTAAATCTTTAACATTATTATTTTTAATGATATTGGGCATAGCTTTCTTAATCTTATGCCCAATCCTTTTAAGTAACTTCTGTCTATTAGGAGAAGATTTACCTTTAGGGTTGTTTCTTTTATCTACAATATTAATACCCATAGTCGTAAATCTTTTTAATTACTCTTTCTAACTCTCAAATACCAATCAGTAAGTAATTTAATTTGTTTATTAGTATAACCTCTTTCTTTCATTCTTTCAATAAAATCAGAGTGTTTTTTCTCATCATCTTTAGATGCTTTAGTTGAGAATGAAATTACTGGAATTAAATCTTCAGTTTTAGAGAAGATTCTTTTCTCGATAACATTCTTAATCTTTTCATAAGATTCCCATTTTGGTGATTCTCCGTGTTTAGCTTTATGTCTTAAATAAAATTGTACCAAGTCATTTCTAAAATCTTTAGGGTTAGCAATACCAGCAGGTTTCTCAATTTTCTCCAATTCTTCATTTAAACTAGCTCTATCGAATTGTTGACCTGTTTCAGGGTCTCTATAATCATTATCTTGACACCAATGGTCAGCGTAAGTAATATATCTCTCAAATAAGTTTTGTCCGTAATCTTGGTAAGAATCAACATAGGCCTTTTGAATCTCGTCCCCAATAAACTCAGCGTATTTAGATGAAATTGTTGATTTTAAGATGTTTAAATAATAATCTTCAACGTCTTTTGGCATTTGTTGTTTAATAATTTCTTGTTCCAACACATAAAATAAATGGATTGGGTTTGCTGCAACCTCGTCATTATCATAATTAAATACTTTTGATAACACTTTAAATGCAAAACGAGTAGAAATACCATCCATACCTTCAGTGATACCAGCGAAATCTTTATACTCTTGTAGTGACTTAGCTCTAGGGTCAACTTCTTTTAAGTTTTCACCATTATAAATCCTCATTTTAGAGAATAGTGTTGAATTTTCAGTCTCAATTAACCTAGTCATCACACAAAATTGTGCTAACATTTCTAATGTCTTTGGTGCACAAGGTGCCTCTGACAATGAAGAATGTTGTAATAATTTCTCATAGATTTTAACCTCTTCATCCACTCTTAACGAATAAGGTACTCTTACGATATAAACCCTGTCTAAGAATGCCTCATTTTTCTTATCATTTGAGAATGTTTCCCACTCTGATTCGTTTGAGTGTGCCAATATAATACCCTGAAAAGGAATTGCTGGTAAGTTTTCTGTACCATTAAAGTTTCCTTCTTGTGTTGCAGTTAATAAAGGGTGTAATACCTTAATTGGTGCTTTAAACATCTCAACAAATTCCATTAAACCTTGATTAGATTTACATAACGCTCCTGAGTAACTATAAGCGTCCGCATCATCTTGTGGGAATTCGGCTAATTTTCTAATATCAACTTTACCAACTAAAGCTGAAATATCTTGGTTGTTTTCATCTCCAGGTTCAGTTTTAGAAATACCTAATTGTGAAGAAATAGATAATTTAATTTTTCTAACATCAAATTTTGTAACATCACCATCAAATTCAGCTAATCTTTTTGTAGCCCATGGTGACGGACAAGATGGGATGTATCTTTTTGGGATTCCATATTCTTCTTCTAATTGTTCCTTATAAGAATTAAATAAACCTAGTGGGCTTTCTAAAACAGGTGAAACTTCTCCATTAGCAACCAAAACATAAATTTCACTTTGTTCCATTAATTGTTTTAATCTTTCAGCTAAAGATGACTTACCACCACCAACAGGACCTAACAAATATAAAACTTGTTTTTTCTCTTCTAATCCTTGTGCTGCATGTTTGAAAAACGAAACTATTTGGTCGATAGTTTCTTCCATACCGAAAAACTCAGAAAAGGCTGGATATCTTTTGATTGTTTTATTTGAGTGAATCCTACTTAATCTAGGATCATCTTTTGTGTTAACCATTTCTGGTTCACCTATCACTTTTAACATTCTTTCAGCTGGTGAAATGTACGTTGTACAATCTTTTTGGCAAAGATTCAGATATTGTGTCATTGTTAAATCTTTACCACTAGTTTTAAAACTATTCTTAAAATCTTTTAATAAACTCATACTTTTAATTTTATCCTATTATAATAACATTTAATTGTTTCGTAAACCTTAATTTTGTATAAAAAAACATTAAACCCCTTAACAATAAATAGTTAATTTAATGTAAAAAAAAACCATTTTTTTTAATTATCTTAATTTTTGTTTATTTTGTAAATGTTTTTCTAACCTTTCTATTAGATGTGACATAATAATATAATGTGGATCTTTTTCACCACCATCTAATAATTCACCCATAGAATATTGGCATTCATACATATTCTCCAATAACTTTTGTTCCTTATAAGTCATTAATTCTTCCTCTGAGATAACATATTCCCTTCTTAATCTCTCAACCTCTTTTTTACCCTCTTCACTTATGTTTTCAAAATCCTCCATAACTATATATTGTATTTTTTTCTTACTCTGTCTGAAATTGGTATTGCCTCACCTTGGTCATCTATTCTAACAAAAACCATGTTTGTTGATAATATGACGCTTTGTTTGCCATTATAAACATTATGGCTTCTAGCTTCAAGCCTTAAATTCAAAGAAGTATTACCAACTCGTTCAACTTCACCATATATTTTTAATAATTGGCCTTCTTTAGCTGGTTTATTAAAAACACATTGTTCGATTAATTTGGTAACCATTCTTGGTGTGCTACAAACCTCAGAGGCAAATGCAGCACCAGCACTATCTACCCAAGATAGACATTTACCACCAAATAAATTACCATGTAGACCTAAATCAGAATTTTTAATTAAATGTGTTGTTAAATGAACCATAACAAAACTTTTTAAATAAATAGTTGTTTTTTTATTTATTTAAAAATTAAAAACGATTTAAATTAAAAGAAACACCACCAACAAAAAGGGTGATACCCGATGTTAAAAATAAATTTGATAGAAATTGTTGGTTATTATAGGTACTCCCATAATAGTTTTTGTTTGTTAAATAAGCGGTTGTAAATAAAACACCACCAACCATCATACCTAAACTAATTTTTAATTTAACTTTTTCTGAAATTTTTAAATTAATATTGCTTTTAAAACCACTATTTAAGTTAGTTCTTGAGCCATTACCAATAGTGGTGGAACCTGTTGTATAAGGTTCTATTTTAATTGGTTTTTCTTGTGAATAGGCTGGTAAGGCCAATAATAAAACCAATATTAATCTTGATACTTTTCTCTTAAATAATTTACCCATTGTTCTCTTTTTCTACCATTAATAAAAATCCACCCAAAGTTTAATTCAAAAAACTTATTCGTGGTAGTAAATATACGAACAAACAATAAATAAAACAAAATAAAAATTAAAATAATATAAGGTAAAATTGGGATCCAATATAAAAACCTAAAAAATGGTTTAACATCCCCGCTTATTGTACTAATAACCATCAAACTATATTGGAATATTATTAACCCAACTAAAACCGAAAAAATAAACATAAAACCTAAAAAACTTAACATACCTGAATAAAACTTTAAAAAAAATTATCTAACTCTTTTGGGCAATCATCTATTAAATGTTTTTTAACCCATTTTTTTAATAAACCAATTAATTTTTTCACAATTCTGAATTATATAAATTAACCAATAATAACCTAAGCATTTTAAAATGTTTAACGTTATTTAACTTTAAGCCATAAACATCAGCCAACTCTTTTAAATGTGGGTAAACCTCACTAATCTTTTTACTACCAATAAATTTATTTTCCATACTTAAAACTATTAATTTATTAAATAAAAATCAAATTATAATAGAAAAAATTTAGGTTATAAATCTAACATATAGTTATTTATATAAGCACTTATTTTATTATAAGAGACTCTAAACTTTTTCAATGGTGGGTTGAATATATTAGAACCTTCAAATAAGAACAAATCAACCATTTTTTCATCGTAATTAATATCTTTAATTAACCACATGTTCCTATCAGGGGTTAATTTATAAAATTTTTCTGTATAACCACCATAATAACTTCCTTGATTTAATGATTTAAAACCTAATCTATCTATTAATTCATTAAATTCCTGATATTTATCTAAAACTCCCTCTTCTTCTAGTAATTCCATTGAATCTTCAATGAATTTATTAAAATAATAGTTTATATCTTCTTCAGTACCACTAGTATCCCATTCTTCATAAAAACTATCCGACCAATACCCATCACTAATCACTGATGACACCTTTTTTAATAGTTGGGTTAAATCCTTAAAGTTATCTTCTAATAATTTTTCTTTTGGTATTGTTATGGTTAATCCGTCTCGCCAACCAGTTTTCCACTCAACACCAGTACCATCCAATAAATCCCAAATATAATTGGATAAACTAATCCATCTATTTTTTTGTACTTGGTGCCCTAATGTGGATAGGTAGTCTGATCGTAAGTTATCAAAAAGAGATTTTAATGGTGGGTATTTTAATTCATCTTCAATAGAATTCATAACATCATCATCAATAATATCTTCAATAGATTTTTCTGAACCAACCAAATTTAATATTTGTTGTAAACCTTCTTTATGTTTTTCATTAATTTGGTATCCAGAATAATTAAATTCATCAAAATCAAATTCATAATAATCATCACCACCATCGTAATTACGACCATAATCTAAAACAGGTTGTACATAATATCTATTATCATCATCAGTATCAACCTTTTCAGACCACTCATCATAGCTCATTTTGAATATAATAGAATCTTTATTTATGTTAACCATACAATCATCATCCGAATCAAAACAAATATCATCATTTTCAAACTCTGAACCCGGTTCAAAAGGGTCAATCTCTTTTGTCCAACCAAAATCATCAAACTCCTCTTTCAATATTTTTTTAATTAAATTTCTCATTATAATAATAAATATCTATTTGTTTAAATTAATTCTAATCTTCTAAAGGCTATCATTAAATTCCACAAAATAACAATAAATGTGTGTATTAATTCAGGTAAAACCAACCCATCAAATATAATAAAACATAATAAAGGCAACCCAATCATTAATAAAGATATTACAAAATGTTTTAACCATTCTTTATATTTTAATGTTTTTCTGTTTATAAAAGCCATCACAAATATAGCCAAGGGATAAGTTAGAAAATATATTGTGGCAAATAAATTGTGGACCAATCGATTCTCCAAATTAAAAACACTTAACATAAACAAAGAAAAACTAATCAACCCAAATAAAATATAAAGGGTTTTTTTATTTTTTAATCGATTATGTAGTTTAATGAAAAAGAAATTGTTAACGAATATTGATACAGCCAAAATAATATTAACAGAATTCCACAACAAATAATGGGGAGCATCATAACCACCCCAATTAGATAATTGCATTTTACTCAAATCGAGTTTTGTCGCTTCCCAACAAAAAACTAATATAATAAAAAACAATAAAACTGATATTGTTGTTTGGGTGCGTCTGACTCTATTAATTATATCAGACCTTTTTTTCATGTTTTATTTAAATAAACTGGTTAATCTCTTCTTTTAAAGTGGTTATAGGTAAAACACCAGAATGTCTCCAAACAGGTTCACCATTTTTAAATAATATTAAAGTTGGTACACTTCTAACATTATATTTTATCGCAATATCTTTATACAAGTCAACATCTATTTTTACCACATTAAGAGTTTCATTCATATCCGTTTTTAATTGGTCAATGATTGGACTCATCATGCGACAGGGTGTACACCAAGTTGTGTACATGTCAACTAGTGTTGGTTTTTCTGATTTAATTAATTCTTCAAAATTTTCCATATTTTTTACTTTTTACTTTTTACTACCACATCATATTGTTTTTTAATCCAATACTTATTTATACCTAATGTTTTTTCAGCGTGTGACCAACAATCATATGTTATACCATCAATTATTATAAACTTAGAGAAACCATTTTTACCACACTTACCACTACCATTTATTTTTAAAGTTTTTTTTAGGTTTTCAACCCTTTTACTTTTCTCCTCTCCACTCATATTTGACCAATATTTTTTTAATGATTCACTTCTTTTTTTCTTTTGTTCAATAGATTTATCACCATATATTTCATCATAGGTCTTATCTTTATGGTTGTTGGGTAATTCCTTTAATAATTTTATTGTATCAGAATCGTGTTTATAACCAATACAACCCTCACCACCTAATGTTAGATTATAACCAACATTAAATGAGTTGTATTCTTTAATATAAAACTTTTCTAATCTGTACATTTCGTTAGTGTCTTCACAAACATGTATAACTTCAACAGTAAAACTATCTTTACCGTATTTATTTAATGCATCACAGAATTTAGTTTTTGTTTTTTTACACCTACTAATATGTTCATTAAACCTATCTTTAACAGGTTTAATTGTACATCCAATATAACATTTATTATTATGGTCATTCGTTATTTTGTAAATACTACAATTCATAATAATAAATATCACCAAGTAGCATAAAATAACATTTTTATTTATTTATAAATATCTATATTATTGTATTAATTTCTTTTATTTTGTTTGGGTTTAATGGATGTTTAATTGTTTCAACAGAACAAACACCATCTTTTTTATTATTATTGCAAGAATAACAAGATACAATCATATTTTTTTCCTCCATCTTTAAATTATTATATTTTGATTTTGGATAAAAGTGGTCGGCTGTTGCAACATCATTACTGTTAATTTTTTCACACCATTCATAGATTTTTAAATTAGGTTTGCCACAATATTCACAATTTAAAGTACCATATATTGTTTCCATTTTTTTTAAAAAACCAACGTTGAATTGCATTTGTTCCCACTTTTCTTGATTATTTAATCGCCATTTTGGGTTTTTCTCACACATAACTACTTTATTTTTCCGTGAGCATATTTCATTTTATCAATACGTCTCATAATATCATACCCTCTTTTATTGAAATACTTCTCACTATATTCTAAAAAATCACTAAACTCATTAAACTTCTTGAAGAATGGTATATCATATTTTTTAATTAAGGATTTCCAAACTTTATCTAAGTTATCGATTTTATCTTTATAATTTTTTGCCTTAAAGTTTAATAACTTTTTAGCGACATCTCTATAACCTCCTTGGTCGTACTCTGTTTCTAGGTAAGCTGGTGTCTCCAGTTTAGAACCCATATAATAGTATTTTATGATATTAGATATTTCACCAGGTAATGAACCTGAACCCAACACCAATTTTTCAAAATCAGGTGTGTAAATATTTTTAGCTTCCCACCCATCTTTAATACCTTTATAACCTTTACTGATTCTATTCCAATCATCGTAAGCATGTTTAACTTCGTGATTGATTGCTGAAGATTGGGTTGCTGATTTTGGCATGTTTAGATAAACAACATATTCACCTTCTTCATTAATACCTGAATTTCTATGGTCATATTCTATTCTTTTGGAATTTGTGTTTATAACCCATTTATCCACCGAAAATTTTTCATACGTCTCAGGAAAATCTTTACCATAAATTGTGATTAAACCATTATTAAACTCTGTTTCTTCTTTGATGGTTTCGGTTAATTCTTCTGATACGGCATAAACATCACCATATTCTTTTGATATAAATGGTAAACCATCAAACATAACGTCTTCAATATAAGTTAAAACCATATCAAATTGTCTTTGGTTTAATTTATTAATATCGGTTTTTTGGGATTCTACATCTATATTACCATCTTTATCTAAATTAATAATAAAAACTTCATCTTCAGTGAAAAGGTTTGATATATGTGTTGGTAAGAATAAATCTTCTATATTTAATGTTGCCTCGTTTGTTTTATCACCTTTGACATTCTCGAAATGTGTGAATATATCACCATAATAATCACCCATGGTTGTATAAGATCCAAAAAAATCATCGTTATAGTTGGGTTTGTCTTTTTCGGTTATTTTTTTAACCTCGTCTTGTATGATTTTGGCCCATTCACGAACCTCAAAAGAAATTCCACCAACCTCTTTTAATAACTCTTCCTTTATGATTTTTTTTATCTTCATAATAATAAATATCAAAAAAAACTTAAATTATTTTTTTTTAATTTAAGTTTGTACTTTCAAATATTTTATTTGCCGAAGCAGCAACAAAACCACCAAATAATTCACCATTATCCAATGGATATCTATAAGCAAACTCATAAAAACAAGATGGTACCTCATAATCACCTTCAATAAACGTATAATTATATTTATCAGCCATTGTTGATGATTGTTCCAAATAAACGTCTTTGTTTCCTTTAATCAAACCACCTGATGTATTAAGTGTATAATTAGATTCTAATAAAGAATTATTCACCTCTTCTAGTGTTTTGTACCCATTAAGTTTATTAACGTCTACGGTAAAGTGATTAGGGATATAACCATATAAATAAAACCATGCAGCGTATTCACTTTCTTCCGCCAATTTTTTATATGTTTCATAAGATGGTGTTGACCATAATCTACCACTAGTTAATAAAGTTAATGGTGTAACCTGTGTAAAATCTATATTATCAATAATAGATTTCATTGTTTGTTGTAATCCCTCACTAAACTCTTCTACTAGTAACTGACTAATAAAAACTTTTGGGTGGTTTTCTGTTGGGTGGTAAAAGTGTTTTGCGTATAACTTTTTTTCTGTAAAGTGGTATTCTCCACCTTCCACATATCCCAACTCCAATAATAATTGTGATACCTTTTCGATATCTACCCTTTGGTCATTTAAAGTCCTAAGTGCTACATGATCATTATGAACGTCTTCACCTTTTGATTTGAAAAACTCCAAAATATTATTTGCTGATGGGGTGATTGTTGAATATCTATCCCACATTTTTGTGAATAAATCTTCCGCTGTTAAATTATTATTTTTTTCCATTTATTTTATAATTGTTTTTAATATAAAAATAAATATTATCCCAGTCCATTTGTAGTTCTGGTAATAAACATTTTAATAAAAAAAAGGAACTATTTTTTAAGTTCTGTTTCAAGCTCTGTTTCATTTATTGGTTCTGCCTTTTTAATACCAATCCCTGCCTTTTTTCTAATAAGTTCAGCAATAATAATTAGCATTTGTGGTGTTAAACCTTGTTCTAATACTAAATTAGATTTTGGTATAAACCTATAAGAATTATCTATTTTACCTAAAACAATGGTAAAGGTTGAATCACAAACAACATTATTTAATTCGTCAATATAAATTTTATCCGTATAAATTCTATTAGTGTTTGTTTCAGTTATTTTTTTTGTGTTAGCCATATTATTTATTTGTTAATATATTTATTATTTTTTTAAATTTACTTGTTTTATCTTGTTTTTTAGGTCTGATTGTTAAACCCTTTTTATCATTTATTGGTTTATCCCCAACATAAATATTAACGTGGGTATGTTTTTTATCTTGACCATAACTCAACTCAATTTTATTAAAATCTTCTTTTTCTGATTCAATATTTATACTAGAAAATCCTTTTGGTATTAAATTTAAACCTTTTTTATTCCACATAACATCAAAATATTTGTTAATGTCATCAAAATATTCTTTTTCTATTGGATATAGGATTTCAGAGGGTTCCACCCAAAAAGATTTGCCAACAACCCCTATTTTATTGTTAAACCATTCTATTACCTCATAATAACCATTAGACATAAAACCACTAGGTAGGTTAATTATTTTTACCAACCTCCCATCAACCAATTTAATTATATCGTGTTTATTATACATAGTTTTTATTAACAAAAAAAACAAGGTCTTTAAAGACCTTGTTATTGAGCGAGAAGATCAGAATCGAACTGTCATCTTCTATCTGGAGGATAGATATTTTAACATTAAACTATTCTCGCTTATTAAGGGGTTAAAACCCTCTTTTTTATTTTATTTATAGAAAAGTAGAGTCATCTATTTATAAATAGGTCCTAACTGATATTTTCCGTAGTTATTTAACTCATCCATCTACCTAATCTTTAACTTTTTTGTGGACTCCCTTCCTTTTATATTATAAAACTAATAACAATACCTTAATCTGTCAATAGTTTATTTCATTTTTTTTTAAAATTCTAAATTATAGTAAATAAAATCTACAGATTCTTGTATTGTCATTTCATCTGTTTTTATAAACATATTAGGGTTTATTGGTTCCTCGTATGGTGATGTTATCCCCACAAACATTGGTATTTCACCAGCTCTAGCTTTTTTATATAAACCTTTAGGGTCACGAGCTTCACATATTCTTAAATCAGCTTTTATATAAACTTCAACAAAGTTTTCCTCACCAATAATTTGTTTGGCGTTTTTACGTTCCTCAATAAATGGTGATATAAAAGCCGTGATAACTATAACACCAACATCCAACATTAAGTTTGATACTTCAGCAATTCTTCTAATATTCTCTTTTCTATCCTTACTAGAAAATCTTAAATCTTTATTTAAACCCATTCTAACGTTATCACCATCTAAAACATAAACTAACTTGCCTTCATTATGTAATTTAAGTGCTAGTTCATTAGCTAAGGTTGATTTACCTGAACCAGACAAACCAGTTAACCATATTACCTTTGGTTTTTGTTTTAATAGTTTTAACCTATCTTCCTTTGATACTTTTTGTTCATGTTTTGTTAAATTATTCACTACTATAAACCTTTGTTTAAGTTAGACAAAAAAGATTCTAATAGTTGTTTAGCCACACCTTGGTTCCAAAACCTTGTTTGTTCATAACTTTTTTTATTATCAGATAGTTTAAGATTATAATCACCATCTTCTTTGTTTACATAAGAAACCATATTATCATTTAACAAAATAGTTTCTAGTTTAGATATTAAAAATTTTATTTTATCAGTATATTCTTCTTTTGATAACGTGTTTTGGGTAGTTAAGGTGTCTGTATAATTGTCAGCAAAATTAACACAAAATTGTATAATCGGGTTTTCAACCCCATTTGTTTCTTCTGTTAAAACATCTATATTATTATTAACTTCCTCCAATAACTCCGACATCATATTATCCAACATAAAACTAGGCCCAACACGTTTATAAATTCGTCTGCATACAGGTATAAATATTTCATCCATTAAGTCACTAACTTTTTTAGGTATTTTCCTTAAAGTTAAGTTAGATAACAATAGCTTTGTTGCGTTATCATATATTTGTGCCAAATCTGCCTTTTCGATTACTGGTATACCCTCCAATAAACCTAAAGATTCCCAACGTTCTATTACGTTTAATATTTCAACATTTTCTTCCATAGTTATAATTTTAATACATTTTCTGTTGTAATAAATTTTACTGGTGTTGCCACTTCTGTTTGTGATTGTATCTCGTTTGGATATGGGTTAGGTGTTTGTTCTATGATATTAGATGTATTAAATGGCATCCCATTAAAGTTTCTATTAGCGTCTTCAACAACCATAACCGAATAACCTCTTTTTAATAACCCTAAAACAACAGGACCAACCTCAATACCATATACCAAGAAAATAGGTCTTTGCATGATTGGAATACCTAAATTATGTATTAAAGATTCTGAAAAACTATTCCCCTCAAAAAAGTCCATAGTTTTTTTTGTTAAAACAACATTAGTGTTATCATGTAATTCATGAAAAGACAAACCCTTTGTTGTATTCCAATCAACAATATAATAATCATTAGGTGATGTTTCTTTTAAGAATTTAGCACCCTCTGTATCCATCATACAATGTTTAGGGTATGTTTTTTTATAATCAGGTGTTTCTGACAAAAATTTAGATTCAGGATGATACCAACCAACAGAACTAATAACTTTAGCCCCCCTAACTCTTGCGTATTGTGTAATATCATTTAAGTTATTTAATATTGCTTCTGCTGAAGGTATTTTATAAGAACCACCATCAAAAAAATCTCTTTGTGTGTTAACATTAAAGAATATTGGGAACAAATTTTCTTCCATTATAATGATCTTAATTTAGCTTGTGTTATAACATCAGCCATATCTCTTAATAAATTACCATTCTCAATTGCCATAACAGCTATTAAAGATTTTGCATCTATTAATTGGTATGGTGGTTTAAGTTTATGTTCTTCGCCTTCCAACATATTTAATTTAGATGGGTCATCAAAAAACAACATACCACCCAAACCTAAAGTTTCAACTTCAACAACACTAATATCTTCGTCATCAATACCACCACCTTCGTTTACTTGTTCACTAACTTCAACATAAAAAATAGACATAATCTCATCTATTCTTCCAGGTGATGTATAAACATCTTTTAGGTGTTTAATATAATCAACTTTATAACCAGTTTCTTCCATTATTTCTCGTTTAACAGATTCTTCAGGTTTTTCACCCACATCTATTTTACCAGCAACAATTTCTAACATATGTGCCTCAGCACCTGGTCTATATTGTGACACAAAAATATATTTATTTTTTATGGTATCTTTAATGATTGCTGAAACAGAATTACCTGTTTTTAATACTTCTCTTTTTAACTCTTTTTTACCATCGGTAATCAAAACTTCCTCAACAGGTGTATACCCATCAAAAACTACTTTTCTATCCGTAATTTTATAATCTCTAAAAATATTTTCCATAATATTAAAAATTAATTGGTTCCTCTCCACTTTGGATTTGTTGTTTGCTAATTTCTTTAGCCATTTCTTCACCAAATTGTTCTCTTAAATTATTGTAAAACTTTTTTCGGTTTTCTTCTAACCTTTTCCTTCTTGCTTCAACCTTTTTTTTATGATTTTTTCTGTGCCTACTCTTTGTTGCCATACCAAATTTTTTATTAATAATTATTTGGTATAAGGATACTAATTTTATAATTAAAGTTAAAGCCTAAACCTCGTTGTTTCTTCTAAAACTTGATGAATATTGTGCTTTGGTTAAATTCTTTTTGGCATATTCAATAAAAACCTTCATTAAATCTTCACCTTCTTCGGGTGTTAAATTACCATCTTTAATTTCTTTTTGAATATCATCAGACATTATTTGGTCTAATGGTTTTTTTTCTTGTTTTGCTCTTCTATAAAACCCATGAACTAATGCACTAATCTCTGTTGGGTCCATGTGGTGTTCAAAAGTTGTGCTGTATTCAGCTGTATTTACATTATTTTTTGGTTTATTATCAAATTTCTCTTGGGTATAATGTTCTATTTCATGTCTAATATCCTCATTTATTTTATAAAATAATTGTTCATAATATTTTTTACCCTTTGTTTTATCGATTACAATATCCATTACTAAAACATTATCTGTGGCAATATAAGTGTGAACATAAAAAGGTATTGTTTTTTTACCATATTTAATTGGTTCCTCAACCTTATTTATCCTCAAATCTAATTCAATATCTAAACCTGATTCGTGTATATAAGATTCTTCACCATTTATATCATAAGGCAATTCATAATCGGTATCTAATTTAGAATCAGATGTATTTATAATTTCCATTATATCTTTAACGATTTGTCTTGTAAAACTATCGTATCGTCCTTCTTTAATTATGTTTTTCATTTTTTATTATTTTTATAATAATCTAATTCATCTGTAAACAACCAATATTTATCACCTTTTTTTCTTCTATAAAAAACATCTGAACCACCAATATCACGAATTTGGTATTCCCATTGGGTTTTCTTAATTTCTTCTAATATTATTTGTTTTATTGTTTTCATAATAACTAATAATATAAATAATCCCCAACCATTTCGTTAAAGTATTTACTAACTTCTCTATGGTCAGGATATTCATCAAATCTTGGGTTTAGTTCTTCTTCCCAGTATTCTTCGGTCATAGAAAATCTAACATTGTCAAAGAAATTACCATATTCAAAATCACATTCTCTATCATAATCAAAATCACAATGATTCTCAAAATAAGAGGAAATAACATCCCAAAAAATATCGGTTATATCAAACAATAAGTAGTTGTTTGTTTTTTCAGTTCCATCATATTTTTTAACCACCTTTGATTCCCAATTACCTTCACCGAATAAATCTGTTATTGCTTCATGTGCGGCTTTCCATATTTGATTTCTAGACACATCGTTGTAAGCCGTTTCATAAGCTCTCTCTAAATTATGTTTGATTTCCTCAAAATCATCACTATCCCTTATAATAGTTCCCAACACATCAGAATCACCAATCCAACTTTGTAATAAATCTTCAGTTAATTCTAATTCTTCACCATCAACTTCTATTGTTCTATAACCAGACATGTCATCACCAACATATTTTTCCCTTATGTGGTCAACAACTTGTTTAATACTATCAGGATTCATTTCACCCCAAACCTCATCATACCAATTTTGAACTACACCATAATAAGGTTCATAATAATCATCTTCAGCTAAAACAGCTTTAGCCAAACTTCTACCCATATAACCGTATTGACTATCACTATCTTCAAACATTTCAGCAAAATCTTCCCAATGACCAACTTCCATGAATATTTTTTTACCTTTTACCACTATATCACTAAAATAGTGGTTAACTAAATACCATTCTAATAGTTCAGATTTTTCATCTATTTCTTTATCAGACAATTCTCTATATATTGGGTCATCATCTTCGTCATATTGACCAGATTCAGCCTTACCTGTGAATATTTCGGCAGCTGTCTCCATCCAGTCGAAGTTTTTTAACGCTTTATCATAAGTGATAGTTGATGTCCAATCAAAATCGTTTATTTCTTCTCTAATTATTTGTTTTATTGATTTCATATATTATATAAATATCTAATTAAATGGTTAATAATAAATAATAACAAAAAAAAAGAGGGTATAAAAACCCCCTTCCTTAAATATAAAATTATGGTTAGTTAGGGATTACTTGTTTCTTGAATTTACTCAATACAGAAGAATCTACCAAATCCTCACCTAAATATTCATCCAACTCACCTTTACCAGTAACAATACCATAAATAACAGCATTATCTCTATATTGTAGTTGTAATTTAAGTTTAGATAATTCATCATATGATTTTGGATCGAATTTATCCACCTTATAAATAGGGCTAATCGGTTCTTGTGTTTCACTATTACCCATATAAATATAAGTTGACATAGAGTTGTATCTTTCCCAATCAGCATCAGACATATCCCATTTATTTATTTTAGCTCTAATATTTGGTGATACTGTCCTTAGGTGTGGCTTAAGTTTTGATGCCAATTCTTGTTTTTCTTCTCTTGTTGTGTTATCATCAACAAATTCTAATATTCTATCAGAGTTTAATAATTTAACCAACGATACGAAATCAGTTTTCATTAACTTTAACATATTTTCGTTACCAATTCTATCTAATGTATAATTAAATAATTGTAGGTTATTAAGAGCCATAAGGTCATTAGAGATTATTTTGTATAACTGACCATCGTTAGCCAATTCTTTAACCCTCATAATATTATCAACAGTTAAAGTTGATTTAACCCCATTTAACATATCTTCTAATAATCTTTTGAATATATGTTTTTTAGCTTCAACAAAGTGTTTATCAATAACCGATAACACCTCAGCTGTGATTTCAGGGTTTTGTGGTGTTGGTGATGATTTATCAGGAACATCCCAATAAGTATTTTTACCACTAGCTAATTCTTTTTGGATAGCTATTTTATAATTATTATCTGATGTTGGTAGGTTTTTAGAAGTAACGAAATAAAACATGTTATTTTTAGAATAGTTGTTCCAATAGTTATCGGTATTTGTCATAGCAACACACCATTTAGAACCTTGTCCGAATTTACATGAACCTTCCCAGTTTCTTGGTGCAATAACATAAACATCATCACCATCATAAACCAATTCACCCAAACCTTTAAGTTCTTTCTTTGATGGGGTATCACGTCTTTTTAGTTTACTCATCATCTCTTCAACATCACCAATAGTTTTGTACGAATTAATATCAAAAGAGAATTTTTGTTTTCTAATTCTACCTTCCGCTTGGTCAAAAGCTTTAACAACAGGAATAACTTCACTGGTTGTCTG
>Ga0070745_1000883_pt1 | contig 17137 bp, 22 predicted proteins | sample VirMetDEL_Mar_4_FD_77438 | JGI IMG/M metagenome (GOLD analysis project Ga0070745, IMG submission 77438) | Aqueous microbial communities from the Delaware River and Bay under freshwater to marine salinity gradient to study organic matter... | ecosystem: Environmental > Aquatic > Marine > Coastal ...
CTTCAACGCTGGTGTTAAGCGCAATCTGATCATGGTTGGGCGAACAGGTACAGGTAAGACCCATTTGTCATGTGCGATAGCTCGCAATGTTTTGGATCAGCGCAGCTATGTTCGCTATGTGACTTCTGAAGACATGGCACACAAGATAGCCAATGCTTGGACTAAAACCGATGACAGCGAAGCAAGCGCTGTGTGGCGTTTCACTGATTATGATCTTTTAATTATTGATGAATATGGCTTGCATGATCAACACGAAAGCCGATTGCAACTTGTGCACAAGGTTCTTTATTCGCGTTATGACGCAAAAAAACCAACGGTCTTAATTTCAAATTTATCACTTCATTCGACTGAAAATTCACAAGGTTTGAAAAACAACTTGGGCGACCGATTGTGGTCTCGTTTCCAACATGACGGATTAACTTTGGTTGAGTGTAACTGGGCAGATTCACGTATTGGTGGCAATCATGGCTAATCTTAAAAAAGGCGATCGAGTAAAAGTTGATTTCATAAACAACCCAGAAACGATTCACGCTGGTATTCGCTTCACTGGTTACGGTGTTTTGGATCGAGTTGAGGATGGGCGAGTGTTTGGAAGATTGGAGGATGGGCGGACGTTTATGTGTCTTGAGGGTGATGTTGTCAAAGAACGTCCTATTTCTCGCAGACGTAAACGTAAATTAAGTAAGAAAGGTAAAAATGTTTATTGGTCTAAGCATCTTGAATCTTATGTTTATGTGATGGAGCAAAGCCAATGAACGCGATCAATTTCATTCAGCAGCACGGTGTTGATAAGGCGAGGGAAGTTGTTGAGGGTGCGCCTGAAGGTGCTACATCCGTCGTTGGTGAAATGTATTTCAGATTCACTGACAAAGAATATTGGTACTGGTCATTCAGTGGATGCAAGAGCAAAGGAAAGTCAGAGCAATATTTCTACTATCAGAAAAGATCCATTGATCTTTCCGACCTCAAGCGACTCGTTGAGAGCGTGGGTCTTATTGAGTCATACAAGGGTATTGATGAGGCAAGGTGGTATGTAAAGCGATGGTTCAAGCTTCATTCTGCTTGTAAGCAAGTCGCGAATGCGAAGACATATATCACTGATCAATTGAGTGCATTACAACAAGCCATTGCAGACTACGAGGCAATCTATTTATGACCTCAATGAGCGTCGAACAGTACCGCCGTGAAATTCTCAAGCAATCCGATAAGCCTAAGGCGACTAAACGCAATAAGTTCAACGCTCAGAAAGTTGAATTAGACGGCATGACATTCGACAGCAAGAAGGAACATAAGCGGTACATCGAGCTTAAAGCGATGCAACAGAGGGGAGAGATCTACAGTTTAGAACATCACACTAAATTTGAACTTGCGCCAAAGATCAAACTGGAAGGAGAGAAAAGGGCAAAGCCAGCACTGCGTTATTTTGCAGATTTCACTTACTACAGCATCACAGGTGAGTACATCGTTGAAGATGTGAAGTCAGCAGCGACAAGAAAGTTAGCGAGCTATCGCAATAAAAAACATTTAATGAAAACGGTTTTTAATATTGATGTACGAGAGGTTTGATTGATGAATGCGACTGTAAAACAACAAAAGATTAATTGGTTGAACCGCTCTGCACACCAGTGGCTTGATCAATATGGCATTTGGGTGAGATCTGCGGATTTTAAGCATTCAGCCAATCCGATAGCGGTAGCGATGGATCAAGCGGATATAGCTCGAATCCGCAGCAGTAAGATTTCAACACCATGTGAAATTACCGATTTTGAAGCAGTTGAAGTGGGTAAGCTTTTGGCAAAAATGAATAACGACAGTCGGGAGTATCTAGCTGAGCGTGCATGGTTGTTGATTCTTAAATATGAGAATGATTGGTCTTACCAGACAATTGCTAATACCCACAAAGTGAGCAAGGCAACGGTGCGTAGAGAGATCGATTTAGGTCTTGCGTATTTGGATGGTGTTATTGAGTTAAAGGCAGAGGTTTGACAATGTTTTTAATTCACTGTAATTTAAATATGCACCCGCAAAATCGGGTGCTTGGATTGACCTCCAGTTATCAACATTCGGCTACAGCCGCATTAGCGGTTTTATTTTGCCTATAGTTTTCTGCACCCTGTAGAAAATGCCCGTTATGGCGGGTTAGGCGGGAGCACTTCGGTGCGCCAGTCCGAATGCTGGTAAGGTCAATCCTGTCTAATCTGCCACCCTAATTGCTTGACCTCAATTTTGGTGGTGAAAATTCCTCTCATTCGGAGTATTCACTATGAATGCAATTTCTAATTTTACTTTTCACAATGATTATAACGTTCGCATTATCGATATTAATGGCGAATTTTGGTTTGTCGCTACCGACGTTGCAAATGCTTTAGATTATCGTGATGCTGGTAACATGGTTCGTAATTTAGATGATGATGAAAGGGGTACTCACAATATGAGTACCCCCTCTGGAGACCAGAATTTATCTATCATCAATGAATCTGGACTCTATTCAGCAATACTTAAAAGCCGTAAGCCCGAAGCCAAGAAATTCAAGAAGTGGGTGACATCCGAGGTTCTCCCAGCCATCCGTAAGACAGGCAAATACGAAGCACCAAAACCAATCGAGAAACGCGACTATATTAACAATAGCGACATGCTAAATATTAAGCGTTTGATTTGGGCTTGTACGCATCATATCAGTCATGGCGAAGCATTTAAGTTTGGTATTTGGCACTCACTACGCAAAGTCACTGGTGTGCCAAGCCCCGCAAAATTTGAGGTTCAACATTTACCGATCTTAGCGCAAGAATTTCAGCGTATTCTTAATATTGTTGAGCCGTACTTTGAGGCAAGACGCGAATGTGAACTCGCCTTGATTAAACGTGTTATCCGTGAACGTGGAGACCACAAGGTGGTGCAGGCAATACTGGATGAGATGAAAGCATCCGCAACCGATTTCAATGAGACACTGCAAAAGCATTTGCCGATGGTGTTTGATCAGGACTGTTTGAATTTACTCAATCGCCGACCTAATGGTTATGATCATAGCGATTGCAGTGAGCGATTGATATAATTCACACTTGACTGTGTAACACACTTCGTTTAGATTTGTGATATGGTGGACGAAGTTATAGCGATTCACCGAGAAATTAAGCCTGCATTTATATGCGGGCTTTTTATTGTCTGTAAAAAGGCAATTATATCCTGCAAGTGTGCCAGCTTGCAGAACATGCCTTGAGTAAACGCCTAGATGTTGTAGGCATTCTGGCTAGGGCTTGGCAACCCGACCTTTAAAGAGAGTGAAAGCAAGTAAAGCAGACCGTGCATGTTAGGTTTGTGTGATTGTGAGTAGTGCGGGCCACAGCGTAGACCACTGTGGCAATCCAGATTTATTTTGCCGAACGGATTACGGCGCATGAAGCTCTGCCAACACACTAGTTATTGGCAGGGCTTTTTACTTTCTTGTTTGGAGGTCCTATGCATCAAAACATTGATATTGAAATACGGCAAACTGAACAAGAAATAAAACACCTGGGTAGTTGCACAACAAAAGGCCTTACAGATGAACAGATCGCTCAACAAGATGAGCGATTTTTTTTGGCCATTTCAAAATTAAAGTGGTTGAAAGGTCGCCGTGATATCCGAGTTTGACTATGAAAAATGAAATTGGTTTCGTGGTAAAGGCAAGGCCATATCCACCCGAACATATTTTTTTGATGGATACACCAGACTTTGTTCCTGCACCAGAATTATGGCAGTGGATAAAGTCTATCTTTCTTAATCCCGAACATAAGCTATTTAATCCTGATCATGTACATTTGGGAGCTTTCTACTATCCACAAATCGCCGTGATGTGGGCTAAAGGAGGATTTCAGAAACAAGGTCGGTTTGTAGTTGGTCAAACTGAAAAGATCATGATTAATGCAAGTGGATGGAAGAAAGAAAGGCAGGAAGAACAGTTTTATCAATGGTTCAATGATTTACCTGATTACTTGATCACGATTGATGCGACTTATGCCCAGCATGCAAACGATGTTGATTTCTGTGCATTGATTGAACATGAGCTTTATCACATCGCCCATAAGAAAGACGAATGGGGTATTCCATCCTATAACCGTGAAACGGGTAAGCCTAAGCTGACGATTCAAGGTCATGACGTAGAAGAGTTTACGGGCGTAGTTCGCCGTTATGGTGCTAATAAGGAAGTACAAGAAATGGTGAATGCTGCAAATCAACGGCCAACTGTGGCAAAGGCTGATATCTATCATGCTTGTGGGACTTGCTTTCTAAGAGTGGTTTAAATTTTTTTGCCATTCTACCTTGATGTACCTTGATGGAATGGTTGAAATGGCACGTATTACAAAAAAGGTGAAACTGTTCATCGTGAGGATGCTTGCTGAGTTTGAAACCCCGACAAGTACATCTAAAGCAGTTAAAGATATTTTTAATGTTGAAGTGAGCCCACAGCAGTGTGAGCTATATGATCCTACAAAAAGAATGGGTCAGGACTTAGGCCAAGAGCTTAGAGACAAATTCTTTGAATATCGCCGTATAGCTAATGAAGAGCTAGAAGCGATTCCAATTGCCAACAAGCGTTACCGTCTTCAGCTATTACAACAGCTTGTAGAGAAATACCCTGATAACCCTGTGTTGATTCCAAAATGGGCAGAACAAGCCGCAAAAGAGATGGGTGGGTTATTTACCAATCGTCAAGAGGTAACTGGTGCAAACGGCGGGCCTGTAGAAACAGTTAATTCAAATACAAATGTGAATAGCTATCTGGAGGCAAGGAAAATGGCTTTAGATGATTACTAAATCAGATTACAAGTTAGCAATCCAAATTGAAGCCCAAGAAGATCTCTATTTCTTCTCGCGCTACATGTTTAAAGAGCGTCGGAAATATAAATGGCTTCATAACTGGCATCATAGAGTTGTATGTGATGCTTTGATGAAAGTATTTCGTGGCGAAACCAAACGATTAATTATTAATATCCCGCCTCGCTACTCTAAAACAGAACTTGCTGTGATTAATTTTATGGCGTGGTGCTTTGGAAAAGTGCCTGATAGCGAATTCATCCACATTAGTTATTCGGCAACCCTAGCGGCTAACAATGCATTTCAAACACGTAATTTAGTGCAGGAAACGGCGTTTAAAAACGTATTCCCTGACTTTGTACTTCGAGATGATAGTAAAGCTAAGGATGACTGGCGCACCAAAGCAGGTGGTGTGTGTTATGCACAAGGTACAGGGGGTACAATTACAGGTTTTGGTGCAGGTAAGTTCCGAGACAGCTTTGGTGGGGCAATAATTATCGATGATCCACATAAAGCAAGTGAGGCGACTTCAAGCACAATCAGGAAGAATGTAATTGAGTGGTTCCAAAACACACTTGAATCTCGTACCAACTCTCCAGAAACCCCGATTATTGTCATTATGCAGAGATTACATGAAGAGGATCTGGCTGGTTGGCTATTAGATGGTGGTAATGGTGAGGAATGGGAGCATATCTGCTTATCAGCTATTCAGCCAGACGGCACAGCATTATGGCCAGAAAAGCACACTATTGAGCGTTTGCGTATCATGGAAGAAACATCGCCGTATGTTTTTTCAGGGCAGTATCTGCAACGACCATCACCGCCAGCAGGCGGTTTTTTTAAGCCTGATAAAATTGAGATTGTTGATGCTTTACCTACAGACATTGTTAAAGAATGCCGAGCATGGGATCTAGCAGCAACAGAGAATGAAGGTGATTACACAGCGGGGCCTAAACTGGCGAAAGCACCAGATAACACAATCTACATCACGGACATGGTGCGTGGTCGTTGGGGACCTGATGGTGTGGAAAATACTATTACCCAAACAGCGCAGATGGATGGCAAAGGCGTTTATATACGCTTGCCTCAAGACCCTGGTCAGGCAGGAAAGTCCCAAGCAAAAAACTTTGTCGCTAGGCTTTCTGGATTCAAGGTTAAAGCTGAGCCTGTATCGGGTGACAAGATTACCAGAGCGCAACCATTTGCAGCTCAAGTTAACGTTGGAAATGTGAAAATGCTTCGTGGCGAATGGAATAAGGCACTGATTGAAGAATTAAGAAACTTTCCAAATGCAAAACATGACGATCAGGTCGATGGTTGTAGTGATGCATTCAATGATCTAAACGAATCTCGTCAAGCTAAGAAACCTGCAACTGCAGGAAGTCGTACATTTTAATTAAGGTATCAAAATGGCAAAGTCAAAAAACAAGGACAAAGCGCCTAAAAAGGCTTTGTCTAAAGGATCTTTATATTCTCAAGAAGCTGTAAGTCAATTTTATAAATTGAGTAAGCAAATTGATTTAGATGAGACATTACGCAAAGCTGGTATTAAACGCCATCGATTAGCAATTCTTCTTGATGACGATGAAATCTCACAAGCAGTCGAAACGCGAGTAGATGCATTATTGGCAACGCCGTGTCGCTTTGAGCCAAGTGATACACCAGAAGCCATTTTATTAATGCAAGAAATTAAGGAATGGTTTGCAGAGATTGCTTCTGGTTCAATAAATGCTTTGTTGTTTGGCTATTCAGTTTTAGAAGCTGTATATGATCAGGCTGATGATGGGCAAATAGGCTTTCAATGGATTGGTGAAAAGCCAATGGAATGGTTTGAACCTAAAAATGATGGCCGTTTGATCTATCGACAGGATGGTTCGGGTAAAGAGACCGAAGTTGATCAAGTCTTTAAATTCTTCATGACACGGCGAAAAGCAACATATAAGCAGCCATACGGTAAAGCATTACTTACCGTTGTGTATTGGTTGGATTTCTTCCGTAAGAATGGATTTAAATTTTGGGCGAAGTTTTTAGAGCGTTTCGGCACACCTATTCTAAAAGGGAAATGTAAAAACTCTGAACCTGATGACATGAATCAAGCATTGTTAAGTGCTCATGCTCAAAGTGTCATTTCGATTGATGCAGAAGATGATGTTGAGATATTGGCGGTATCTTCAAATGGGAATGCTGGCACATCATTTGAAACCTTTAACAATACGATCATCCGTCAAATTCAGAAAGTGATTTTGGGTCAAACTCTTACAAGTGGAACTGATGGCACAGGGAGTCGTGCATTGGGTGAAGTCCATGACAATGTTCGCAAAGATAAATTGAATGCGGATATTCGATTGGTGACACCTACATTTCAGGCTATTGTTGATGCGCTTTGTGCCTTAAATGGTTGGGGCGAGCATGAAATTATCTTGGGTGAGAACTCTAAGCAGCTCAATAAAGATCAGGCTGAGCGTGACGTAAAGCTTAAAGATGCGGGTGCAGTATTTACCAATCAATATTTTATCCGTGAGTATGGATTGCAAGAAGGTGATTTGGCAGAGCCTTTACCAAGTCAGACACCACAACCGCAATTTAAAGCAATTCCAAGCAAGCCTTTTAGTTTTGCTGCAAGTGTTAAGGGCCTTACACAAGAGCAGCAAGAGCTTGATGAGCTGGCGGATCAAAACTTTAAGTTGTTATCAGATAACGACCTGAAAGATTTGATTCTGAATAGTGAAAGCATTGAAGAACTGCAAACAAGTCTATTTGCTATCGCTAAGACTGCTGACAAATCACAGTTTAATGAAGTGCTAGATCGAGCTTTGTTCGCTGCTGATATTTTGGGATATATGCATTCAAAAGAGGGGCGTTAAATGGACAATATGACGCTCTTACAAGCTATTGCATTTGCTCGTTCAAGAGGTGTTTTACTGCCTGCCGACTACTATGCACTTGATTTAAATACGCGCCAATATGCTTCTACTGTGAGCCATTTGGCGGGTCTTGATCAGATTCAATCTGTATTGGATTCAGCTTATAAGGTTTTGGAGAGTGGCGGTACTTTTAGAGACTTTCAAAAACTGGTTGAGGAGAATGGCATTGAGTTGTCAGAGGTGCATTTAGACAATGTGTTTCGCACCAATATTCAAAATGCTTATGCTCATGGCAGGTGGTTACATCAGCAACAGAATAAAGATAAACGCCCTTATCTTGAATATTTTGCAATCAACGACAAAAGAACTCGTCCAAGTCATTTAGAGTTAGATGGCGTTATTCGACACATTGACGATCCGTTTTGGCAGAAATGGTATCCGCCAAATGGGTATAGATGCCGATGCACGATTAATGCAATCACTGAAAAGCAAGCTATCCGAAAAGGAATAACATCCAATGAGGATTTGCCAAATGTTGAGCCTGATACGGGTTGGGCTTTTCAGCCGTCTAACTATGATAAGCAGCCAAACGAGATACTTAAATCGAAAGAAGCAAGTAAAACGATTACGCCTGATGCTAAAACAGAAGTCATTGATCTTCGAAAAAAAACGTTGGTTGATACCGAAGTTGACCAGATTATCAAGACAAGCATTTCAGATTTAACAGATGAGAAGCAAGTAATTATTGATGAAATGGTCGATAAAGCAGTTCGATTAGACCCGAATATCAGACCGAGTGACTTGCGTATCACTTTGGATTTAGCTGATGAAAAAGAAAACGCTTTGACGACAATTCTGAAACAGGCGGAACTTCAAAAAGATCAGGATGGAACAGCGGGCAAAAGCATTTGGGACAAAGTTGTAGGTGCATTTAATCGGCTGTTCACATTAGCAAAGAATACGGCAAGCAAGCTCACTGGTAATTCAATTCGCGGCATTGATGATTTGAGTTTAACTGTGGGAAGTGTAATTGGTATTCAAACGCCAACATTGTTCAAACAAGCGCAAAAGGTTGGCAAACAGATCGCCATTCTTGATGCAAAGGGTGTGGCGCTAGACTTGAGTAAGATTAGTGGCATGAATGGCGCACTATTGGCTCCTGATTTGAATTTAGAAGTCGTTAGCAACACAGATGAGCAACTCGTACTGAAACGAACTAAAGAGCAAGCTACACGCTATTTCATAGCGAATCAGACAGTATTTAGTCTTTACTAAACCTTTCAACAGATACAACGGCCTTTAAGGTCGTTTTTTTATGGGTGAAATATGCCAAAAAACGAAGAAAAGCAAAATCAATATTGCTTTCAACTTGGGCAGGTAAACGTAGATGCTCAGGAAGAAGGCAAGAAAAAGCGGACGTTCTCAGGTGTTGCCTATAGCGGCGAAGTGATTACTGACCATTGGTACTGGAAGCAAGTCATTTTTGATCTTGATTCAATGCAGATCAAGGGCCGTATTCCCGCACTACTTGAGCATTCGTCTTATCAACGTGCAGGCGCAATTGAGAGCCATGCAATCAGCCATGAAACAGGTCTAACTGTTAGCGGAATCCTACTTAGTAATGAGTTTGGCGCACAGGTGGCAAGTGATTCAGATGACGGCTTTCCGTGGCAAATGTCAGTTCGCATTGAGCCGTCAAGCATTGACGAGATTCAAGCAGGCAACACCGTAACAGTGAATGGCAAGTTATTACATGGACCAATCACAGTTTTTCGTGGTGGTCGTATCAGAGAAGTTTCGTTTTGTGCCTTGGGTGCAGATGAAAACACCATGGCTGTGGCAGCAAGTCACAATCCAAACAATCCACAAGAGGACACCAACGTGACCGAATTAGAACAAGTAAAAGATGCCTTGAAACAGGCAGAAACAGAACGTGACACAGCACAAACTGAACTTAAACAGTTTAAAGCACAGAAGCGCAATGATGATATTGCAGCACTGGAAACTGAATTAAAAACTCAATTTAGTGCCGAAGATAAAGCAGCATACACGGCGATGGATGATGCAAGTTTTTCATTCACAGCTAAGCAATTGCGTCAGTTTTCAGGGAAAAACAGTCCTGCAAGTAATGGCTCAAGCAATTTATTTACCCATCAAGCGAAATCTGATGGAAATGAAAAACAAACCTTTGGTGCTGGTTCTCTCGTAGACCAAGCAAAACAACGCAAATAAGGGGAAGCAGAAATGGTTCAAACAGTTACAGACAGCCATGTAGCAGTAAGTGATGTAATTGCATGGGAATTAGAGGGCAATCATCGTCCAAGTCGTGAAAATGCAGTCATTGCTGCTAGTCAAGACTTATCAAATGGCACAGTGATTTCTTACAACGCAAGCGGTCAAGTTCAAATCTTTGCTGGTGCGACTGATGAAGTTGCAGCAGGCATCTTTATTGGTGATGCAGTGACAACAGGCGCGGGTCAAACAGCAAAAGGTGTAGTTATTGCGCGTGATGCTCGATTTGTAGATGGCACATTGATTTATAAATCAGGCTTAAGCAACGCCAAAAAAACAGAAGCTTTAGCAAGCCTACAAGCTTTACACATTACACCAGTTCGTGCAGCTTAAAGGGGCTAAAACATGGAATTAGATCAATCAGTATTTAGTACAGAAGAATTATCTTTAGCTATTACAAATTTACCGACTCGAATCGGTAATCCATCGGACATCGAATTGTTCCGACAAATCCCTGGCACTACAAACAGCTTTGGTGCTGAGTTTATGACAGAGACTAATATTCTTGTCCCGACAACTGCTTGGGGTGGTGTAGCGCCTAAGAATAGTTCGGGCTCTCGTATTGCGAAGTCATGGACAATCCCACACATGCCGCTTGAAGATGTTGTTTTAGCGTCAGATGTAATGGGTGTGCGAGCATTTGGAAGTACAGCTGCTGAAACTGTGCAAGGTAAAGTACTAGACCGCTTACAAGCAATGAAAAACAAGATTGATACAACTCTTGCATTTCGTCGCTTGAAAGCTAAACAGGGAATTATTGTTGATGCTGATGGTTCAACAATTATCAATTACTTCACTGATTTTGGTGTAACACAAACTGAAATTGATTTTGACTTAGGCACAGCCACAACCAATGTAGCTGCTAAGTGTCAAGACGTAATTGATGCAATTGAAGATGGCTTGGGCCAAGAAATCTATACATCAATCGAAGTTGAAGTGGATCGTGCGTTTTATGACGCTTTAGTGGCTCATAAAAACGTCCGTGAAGTTTTCTTAGGCTGGTCTGCTGCTGAACAAAAGCTAGGTCGCTCAAATTCATCAGGATTTGAATTTGGTGGGCTTAAGTTTATCGTGAATCGCCAATCAGTCGGTGGAACTCCGATTTATGCAGAAAAAACAGGTTCAGCATACCCACGCGGTACTCAAGATGTATTTGTAACCGCATTAGCGCCTGCTGACTTCAATGAAACAGTGAATACCTCAGCATTGCCTTATTACGCTAAGCAGCGCACGAAAGACTTTGATCGCGGTTTTGATTTGCATGTTCAAGCAAACCAACTGCCAACTGTCTTGAAGCCGAAAGCATTGGTGAAGGTAAAATCTACTACATAACGGTGGCTGCCATGTACGCAACACGTGATGACATGGTGAAGCGTTACAGCCTGACAGAAGTATCACAGTTAGAGCGTTATTTGGCGGGGGGTGAGTCTGTTGAAGCTGCAATAGCAGATGCAGGCTCAATTATTGACGGTTGGATTGGTGCTAAGTATGCCGTTCCTCTTGAATACCCACCTGACAATATAAAAATCTTTGTCTGTGATATTGCCCGTTATTTACTCTGGAAAAGCAAAGCATCTGAAGAAGTCCGTAGACGTTATGACGATGCGATGAGCTATCTAAGGGGCGTTTCAAAAGGCACAAACGTTTTACTTGTTAAAAATCCAACAACTCAAGAAGTTAAGCCTGCTGCTAAATCACCTACCACTATGCCAATTGGGACTACATATCGTGGCGGTGTCTTTAGCGATGATGTTTTAAACAAGATGCCAAGCGTCAAGTGAGGTGGTCATGGCAGATAGACAGGGGTTTTACTTTCAGGGTCAAGAGAAGATTCAGGATTGGCTGCGTAAAGTAGAAGCGAAAGCAGGAGACCATAAAGCCCTCTATGACGAGTTGGGCGATATTCTACTTGAGGGTGTTCATGACCGCTTTAAGCGAGGTGTAGCACCAGATGGCAGACCTTGGCAAAAATCATGGCGGGCAATTGCTCAGAAGGGCCAAACATTAAGAGATACGGGGCGATTATTAAACTCAATCCGTACTCGACTTAATAAAAATGGCGTTTCAATTCTCACTGATGTTCTATATGCAAAGCTGATGCACTACGGTGGAACCATTAGAGCGAAGAATAAGCCTTATCTTGTTTTTAAAACTCCCACGGGCGGTTGGGTAAAGCGTAAATCAATCACGGTTCCTGCACGTCCAATTTTCGGTGTATCGGAAGATGATGCACAGAATATGCTGACTACGATGGAGAGCTATTTGGAGGATTTATTAAAAGATGCCAAGTAATTATTTTGCGCTTGAGTCAATCATTAAAGCGCATCTGCAAGACATTGAGTCTATTCAAGCTGTATACACGCCTTTTTCTGTTGATGACATGCTTGAGTCTACAGCGGTTGCACCATCAATTAGCGTTATTTATGTGGATGATCGAGTGGGTGAGTCGGCAGGCAATGGTTCAGCAAGTATTGTTTATCAGCAATGGCTTATCGTTTTGTGTGTTGAGGAAGCAGGTTCACAGCTTGAAGATACAACGCTGATCCGTAATGCAGCCAGTCCTATGATTCAAGAAATCTTAAAACGTATGCAAGGTTTTAACCCACAAACTGCAGGGTTTAAACAATTTAAGAGAGCAAATGCTGGTGTGCAGCACATGTCTGCAGCGGGCAAGTTATGGTTACCGTATTTGTTCGAGTGTCAATTAATTAATAGCTTTTGAGGTCCTTATGTCCAAGCGATATAAAGCATTAAAACCAGTTGGCCCGTGGTCAAAGGGCGACACAATCGGGGATTTGCCACAAGTGCAGATCGAAAAACTATTAAGCGATGGTTTGATTATTGAAGTCAAAACAGAACCAAAATTAACAAAAGAGGTAAAAGCCAATGGCTAAACAGTATATTTCGTTGCAAGGTAAATTGTACTTATCGCCGATTGTTGCAGGTGTTGCTGGGGCAGCTCGTCATGTGGGGAATGCGCCAGATTTCGAGATCGAGTTAGATGGCGATGTGATCGAACATCAAGAGTCTACAACGGGTCAACGCACTACTGATTTTATGATGACAAGAACTCGTAGCGTAAATTTTAAAGGTACTTTGGAAGAAGCAAGCAAGGAAAATATTGCTTATATTCTTAATGGTCAGGCAACCGCAATTGCAGGCGGAACAGTGACAGCCAAGAATCTTGGCACGGTTGCAGTAGGTCAAGAAGTTGATTTGGGTGGCTACAATGTGTCGAATGTAGTTATCAAAGATTCAACTGGAACGCCAGTTGTTGTTGATGCATCAAAATATAAAGTTGATGCACCTTTCGGTACAGTAACTCTAAGTGATGTAACTGGTTTAACCATGCCATTAACTGCTGACTTTACCGCAGGTGCTGCTTCGGTTACTACAATCAATGACCAAGATAGCAAAGAGTACGAGCTTACGTTCCGTGGTATCAACACAGTAGACAATAGCAAAGTCGAAGTGAAGTTGTGGCGTACTAAAAAAGATGCTTCGGCTACATTCCCATTGATTCATGAAAAACTTGGTTCTTATGAAATCAGCGGCATGGCATTATCTGATGCAGAGAAAGGTAGCGACTCAAGTCTTGGCTTGTTTGGTCGTGTTGTGCAGATTGCAGCACCAGTTTAAGCAATACTTACAGGCACAGGGGCGCATTAGCGTCCTTGCGAAGCTATAACCGCTTCTCATGTGCCTGTATTTCAGGATTTTTTCTATGAATGACTTTTTTCTTTTAAACAATGAATCATTACCGCATGTATTCATTGATCAGAATATTGAGATTAAGCAGATACAGATTAAGAATCTAAACCAGTTTGCTTACTTTGCTGATCCGATAAAGCAATTGGAAAGTTATTCAGTAGAAACAATCAAGCCAATTATTCTTACAAGCATTATTCAGATCATGGGCCTTTGTTCTTTAATCACTTCACTTGATCCAGAGACTTTCTCAAAACATATCGGGAATCAGGATGCTATTGCTGATCTGATTTTAAAAATCATTCAGGTGAATGAAGCATATTTTAAGGAAGAAAAACCGAAAAAACAGCAAAGAGAAAATCAAAAGAAATATTCTTGGTTTGATTCGTTTCAGCGTCTTATTTCAAACGGTCACAGGCAAGATGATATTTTAAATATGTCGTATGGTGCTTTTACTGGGTATCTAAAGGCGGCTCAAAGATGTGAGTCGCAAAGATTAAAAACGATTGCTATAGCAACCCGTGCTGCCAGTGCTAAAAATAATGATTTTGATAAGTTTGTAAGTGGGTTGGATCATTAACTATGGTTTTTTATTGCCACATTCAATCTATGAATATATATTTTAATCAAATATTTATAATTATGGATTGATGTGATGTCTATATTGGAAATTGTTATAGCATGTGGGGTGCTTTTAATTCTTGTTTTGCAATTAATTTTATTGCTTAGAAAGAATACTGGTGGAAACGCCTCAGAAATACTCACGCCAATCAATCAAGCGTTTGAGCGTATAGAAAGATTTACTGGGCATGAGCTAGGTCGAAATCGGGAAGAATCTAGCCAACAATCTCGACTAACGAGAGAGGAAATTGGTGGTGCAGTCAAAACTGAGTTGCAAGCCTATGCTCAAACCATGCAACAAAGTTTTAAATTTGTGTCGGATGAGCAGACAAAATATTTAAATTCGCTTGTAGACAGGGTTAATGCATTAAACCAAGCCCAAGCAACACAAGCCGAGCAACTCAGAGAAAAAATTGAGACCAAACTGTCTAATTTACAGAAAGATAACTCGGAACAATTGGAAAAAATGCGTGTCACTGTTGATGAAAAATTACAGGGTACGCTTGAAAAAAGGCTTTCAGAATCATTTCAATTAATTGGTGAGCGCCTTGATCAGGTGCATCGCGGACTTGGTGAAATGCAAGCTTTGGCAAGTGGTGTGGGCGACTTAAAGAAAGTTCTTACAAATGTCAAAACGCGTGGTACATGGGGCGAGGTTCAATTGGGGGTAATGCTTGAACAGGTTTTAACTGTTGATCAGTATGAAACCAATGTTTCCACCAAGGGAAATTCCGAACGAGTTGAGTATGCCGTAAAAATTCCAAGCAAGCATAGTGATGGAGAACATATATGGTTGCCAATTGATGCTAAATTTCCAATAGAGTTTTATACACGATTGGTTGATGCGCAAGAAAATGCAGATGCTGCTGGAGTGGATCAGGCGTTAAAAGACCTAGAAAAATCAATCAAGCAGTGTGCGAGCGATATATCTAAAAAGTATGTGAGTCCACCACTAACTACAGATTTTGCCATTTTGTATCTGCCTACTGAGGGGTTGTTTGCTGAAGTTACTAGGCGTTCTGCATTGGTTGATTTAGTTCAAAGAGATTACCGAATTGTGTTTGCTGGACCAACTACACTATGGTCAATACTGAATAGTTTGCAGATGGGTTTTAGAACATTAGCTATAGAAAAGCGCTCAGGTGAAGTGTGGAATACCTTGGCTGCTGTTAAAACAGAATGGTCTAAATATGGAGAGGCTTTGGATAAGGTTAAGAAAAAACTTGACGAAGCCTCAAGTAGTATTGAGGCTGTTCAGGTTAGAACTCGTGCAGTGGATAGAAAGTTAAAAAGCGTTCATGAGTTGCCAACTACACAGGCTGATGAGATTTTGAGTTTGGAATAATGGTGTGAAAATGAATAGGTTATATATTATTTTGATTATTATTGTTCTGATAATGATTGGGGTCGTTTGGAAATCTAATAGTGATAGAAAGGCTAGAGAAGAAGCATTAGCACTTCAAACGCAACAACATAATCAAAAAATGGCACAGCTAGAAGCAGAACATCAAGCTCAACTAAAACAAGAAGCCCAAGAGAAGTCGATTAAAGAGCAGCAACGTATTGAATATAATAACCAAGTAAAAAACGATGCTGAAAAGTTGGAAATAGAGGCAAAGAGTCTTGAGCAAAATAAAGCTATTGAGAGTATTAATTTTATTGAAGAAAAGGTTCGAAGAAATCTTTTTGATCCCGAAGCTGCAAAATTCCGAAATATTAAAGGCAATTGTGGAGAAATTAATGCTAAAAACAAAATGGGTGGATATACAGGTTATAGGCGTTTTATCTACAACTCAGAGACCGATACTGTATCGATAGAAGAGGATAGTGATGGTTTTTATAATTCGAAAGTAATGGATATTTTATGGGAAAAGAAATGTTCATAATGTAATTTTGAAGTTATTGAATTAAGCCCGACCAAGAGTCGGGTTTTTTATTGTCTAAATTACCCAAGCCGATCTAACAAGTCGGCTTTTTTACGCCTACAGGAAAAGAGAATGACTTCAAACAGTTTAGATTTCTTATTGAACTTACAAGCCAATACTTCAGGCTTTGACCAAGGTATCAACGGGGCAAAGTTTGCGGTAAATGCGCTTGTAGGTGCTATGGCTGCGCTTGGTGTTGGTTTAGGCGTAAAGGAGCTTGCAGAAGCAGCAGACAGCTATGCCATGCTATCAGCCAAGATTCAGCAATCAACTAAAGATAGCGGAAACTTTGAGCAAGCGATGTCGGGCGTGCATCAAATCGCATTGCAAACAAATTCTACACTTGATAACACTGGAACGCTATTTACTCGCTTAAACACTGTCGCAAAAGACATGGGTAAATCGCAACAGTTTGCTTTGGAAATGACAAGTACAGTCACCAAAGCAATCCAGTTAGGCGGTAGTAGCACACAAGAAGCCGAAGCAGCAGTTACCCAGTTTATTCAAGCCATGCAGGGCGGTGTACTTCGTGGTGAAGAATTTAACTCAATCATGGAGGGTGGTTACGGTTTAGCAGAAGCCTTAGCAAAAGGCTTAGGCGTGACCACTGGTGAACTACGCAAAATGGCTGAAGCAGGTGAGCTATCGGCAGAACGTGTACTAACAGCACTTGAAAAGCAAAAGGCTGGCGTGGATGCACAATATGCTGAAATGCCTTTAACTATCAGCAATGCACTTCAAAAAATCGCTACATCTTGGCAAATCTTAATTGGTGAGATGGATCAAGCCAATGGTGCAAGTGCAACGGTAGCTCAATGGTTATCTACACTAGCGGATAATTTAGATATTGTTCGGGGTGTGCTTGATGATGTTGGAGATGGCTTTGTTTGGTTTGGCGACCAACTTAAAAAGATTGATCCGCAAACTATCGAA
>Ga0070745_1000894_pt1 | contig 17045 bp, 22 predicted proteins | sample VirMetDEL_Mar_4_FD_77438 | JGI IMG/M metagenome (GOLD analysis project Ga0070745, IMG submission 77438) | Aqueous microbial communities from the Delaware River and Bay under freshwater to marine salinity gradient to study organic matter... | ecosystem: Environmental > Aquatic > Marine > Coastal ...
CACCGCTTGGAAAGAGGCGCAAGAGGCAGCCCCAGAAGGCTTGGGAGATAGCATTGAGGCGTTTACTGAAGCCACTGGAATCAAGGCTGCGGTTAAGTTCTTAGCAGGCGAAGACTGCGGATGCGATGAGCGTAAGCAAAAGCTAAATGCCATCTTCCGTTACAACAAGCCTGAGTGCTTAACTGAAGAAGAGTATAACTTCTTAGCAGAGTTTTATGCTGCTGACAGAAACGTAATAAGTGGAGATGAGCAGAGAATGCTTATTAAAACTTACAACAGGGTGTTTAAAGCAAGAAAGCAGATTACTTCTTGTGGGCCTTGTCTGAAGTCTACATACGACCAGCTAAAGCAGTATTTTGAATTATATCAATAGATGAATTACAACAGCAACTTTAAGTACGACCTTGAGGCTGGACAGCGGACAGAACAGCTTCTTGGTCGTATTTTAGAGTATCACACAATAGAGGTCAAGGATGATAGCGCCAAATCTGCTAAGACTGGCAATGTATTTATAGAATACCGCTCAAGGGGCAAGCGTTCGGGAATAGCTAAGTCCCATGCAGATTGGTGGGCAATATATACATCTGAGGATTCATTTGTATTAATATCTGCCGAAAAGCTAAAGAAGCTATGCAGAAAGTATTATGAGATGAAAAAGATAGTAAAAGGCGGAGATAGCAATACGTCTTGGGGAATTTTAATACCAAGAGAAGAATTGTTGTAATTTTTTGCTTTATTCACAAATTGTTAATATATTAGCATTAATAATAACCAAATGGCGAAATGGACAGTTTCAGATGAAATGGACGAGCAGGGTCGCAAAAACCTATCCATTCAGCAAGGTCGCAAGAAAATGGCGATTAAGATGAATGAGATAGATGCAGACACGCTTGTACGTTTTATACTGAAGAATTTTAATGACTAAATATCTATGAGTGATAGAAAAAGCAGGCCAGTATTTTCTGGAGTATTAATGTATTTTCCAGATGCGATACTTGAGGTGGCCAGGACCTCTTATGCTGGCAACCAACAGCACCATCCAGACAAGCCATTGCACTGGGACAGAGGTAAATCAAACGACCATTTAGACGCACTGTCAAGACATTTAATACAAGCAGGGCAGATAGATGACGATGGAATAAGACACTCTGCCAAGGTGGCTTGGAGAGCATTAGCGAATTTACAATTAGAAATAGAAAAATCAGAACAAGATGCCATTACCAAAACCAAAAGCTAACGAGAAACAATCAGAATTTATCAGCCGTTGTATGTCTGACAAAACAATGCTGATTGAGTATAAAGAACAAGACCAACGCCTTGCTATATGTTATGTACAATGGAAGGAAAAGTAGGTAAGTATAGAGTCACCACATCATTCAGTGCGCTGTATTGGAGTTGGAACTTATTGCCTTCTATAAGCATTGCCTTTGATGAGGTAGGCTTTTATGTATCAGTAAGATTTCTTTGCTTTTCAGCCAACTTAGACATAGATGACGAGGTGAGGGAGCAGGAGTGGACTGAGCGCATTGAAAATAGATTTGTTTCACTTACAGACACAGAAGAAGATGATATTAGATAAGTTGGTTAAGAACGAAAAAGATTTGCTCTGTGATTCTGCATTGATTACCTTAGCAGAAACCGTGCTGGAGGCCAGAAAGAAGAAGCCAAGTTCTAAGCTTGTAGAGATGTCTAAGTGTATCAGCGAGATTGCTTTTTATGTCAACGACCTTAGAATGCAAAGAGATTCTTATCACTTATACATGAAGGCTAAGGACGACAAACTGTACGAGGCATTACAAGAATTACAAAAGCTTAAAGACGAATTTTACGATTATGAAGATAACACTATTGAACGGGGAAACCTTAGAGAAGACTGAGCTTCTTGAGAAGATGAAAGATGACTCATATTACTATGGGCATCTAGGCAAGCACGCTTTAAGCAGTTCTGCACTTAAAAGCCTACTGCAATCGCCAAAGGCTTACAAGAAGTCTTTAAACGAAAGAAAGACTATTCAGGAGTTTAGAGATGGAAGGCTTGTGCATCTATCTATTCTGGAACCTTATAAGCTTAAAGACCTTATTGTTTTAGAGGGAACCAAAGCCAGAAAAGAGTTCAAAGAAGCTACTGAGCAGCATGGCGAAGATATGGTCTATACTCAGTCAGAGATGGACAATGCTTACTGGACAGCAGATGCTATTAAGTCAAACCATTCTACGTCATACTTATTAGAAGATTGTTCTTATGAATTGCCGGGCGTTGATATGATAGATGGCTTAGCGTTTAGAGCAAAGGCAGATGCTATTAGCAAAGATGGCTCTACTATCATAGACATTAAAACAACAAGCAACTTAGGCGATGAAGGAGATGCTTTTTATTGGTCTGCCAGAAACTTTAAGTATGCAATGCAGGCTGCCTTATACCTTCGTGTGTTTAAGGCTTCTAACTTCATCTTTATAGTTGTGGATAAGAGTACAAGAGATGTCGGTATATTTGAATGCAGTGATGAGTTTATAAACACTGGCAACCTTCAGATTGACACTGCTATTGGTGTGTATAAGAAATACTTTCAGCAGAGCAACTCTGACGACCTAATCAAAAACTATGTTATTAGAAGAGTTCTTTAGCTATCAAGGAGATGATGACGAAACTATTGCCGAACACTTTTATGTAGCCACGCTAACAAGCTGGCTTATTAATAACGAACTTGAGATATACGATGAGATTCTATCTCACTTCGAAGAACGAGAAGAATATGTAATTTGTCATGGCATCAAGAAGGCTATAGACAAGATAGAATCCACAATAGACACTAGGTTCTCAGAGGCAGCTTCTGTAAGTGAGAACGAATCTGAGCGAGTCTATGAGATAGAAGAATACAAACGAATCAGTAGAGATATTTTTAAGGACATATTATTAGAGATTTATGACAGACAGATTGAATATATTAAGAAAGATAATTAAGACTGAGATTGGATTAGACGTTGCTTCTATTAACAAGACAAACAATTATGTGTTTGCAAGAGCAGTATATTATAAAATAGCCAGAAGCCTTAGAGGCGACAGTGGCGAATACATCTCTCTTTCTGCTATAGGCAGGACGGTTAATAAGGACCACGCTTGTGTTATACACAGCCTGAAGTATTCTTTTGACCAAGCAATGAATGAGCCTGAGTACAAGAGTTTATACAACAAACTTTCTTTAATGGTAGATGACCCTGAATGGAATCGCTCTAAAGACTTTAGAAAGCACTATAACACATATACTAAAATATCAGATATATGGAAGCAGGCAGACAGTGTATGGGAGCGTTATCTAAAACTAAAAGCCAGAGCAGCTAATAATCCAGTATTAGATATTATGGAAGGATTATCAGAAGAAGAAGTTAATGAGGTAGCTGAAAAGCTAAGCATTATGGTTAAAGCTATTAAGAACAGAGTCTATAGATAATGCCTAAGAAGAAGTCTTATCCATATAAAATACTGCCTCCAGCCATGCAGAATCCTCTCAAGGAAATGTCTTGGTGCTTTTCTAAGCATATGTACATTAGTTATCAGATACAAGGATTTAAGATTGGCGACAAGTGGGAGATGGGAGACAAGTATAAATTGATTGTAAGGCAGGGAACAAAGTACAGTGAAACAGATTATATCTACACAAAAGATAATGTAATGGAGGCGCTCTATGCGGCTTACATAAAAGCATACAACACAAACAATGGCGAAAAGGGACAAGAGTAACGAGATAAGAAGCACAGACGGCAGGAAGCACAACAAGCGACTGCCTTCTAAAGTAGAGATAAGAGGGCAGGCAACACAAAAGCCTGCACGAATGAATGAGGCAAAGAAGAAGCTGCTTCCTAAAATAGCAGAGCGAGTTGCTATCAAAGAGCTTGGAGGTGCCGCTGGAATATTTGAGCAGTTAGCAAATATAATTAAGTCTGGAGAGTCAGACGGCGTTAAGCTTAATGCGATTAAGATGTACCTAGACCACTTAGAAAAAGGAGAGTCTGGACCAGCGCCATCAAAGTCTGCACCAGTAATAAACTTTAGCTTTAATAAGGAGCCAGACGAAAAGACAATAGATATAGACGCAGAAGATATAGAAGATGAAGGCAGTACAACTGAATGAGAAATATGAGCCTTTATTCAAAGACCCAAGCAGATACTTTGTGGTTACTGGTGGACGTGGTTCTGGTAAGTCTTTTGGTGTTGCCGTGTTTCTTCTTAACCTAACATACCAAGAAGGACATAGGATTCTGTTTAGTCGTTATACGATGACTTCGGCACAGACTTCTATTATACCAGAGTTTGTTGAGAAGATAGAACTTATGGGCGTGCAAGATGACTTTAGGATAACAAAGGATGAGGTTATAAATCTGACCACTAAGAACTCTATTATCTTCAAAGGTATCAGAACATCGTCAGGTAACCAAACGGCTGCCCTGAAGTCTTTAAATGGCATTACGACCTTTGTATTGGACGAGGCAGAAGAGTTAATAGATGAGGATACCTTTAACAAGATAGACTTGTCTGTGCGGGTTCAGGAGCATCAGAACAGATGTATATTAATCCTCAACCCAACAACAAAGGAGCATTGGATATATCAGAGATGGTTTCAGAACATTGGAGTTCCTGAAGGGTGGAACGGAATAGAAGGCAATACTTCATACATTCATACTACTTATATGGATAATAAGGAGAACTTGTCTGAGTCTTTCCTTGAGCAGGTAATGGATATGAAGTTGAAGCGGCCAGACAAATATCAGCACGCTATACTTGGTGGCTGGTTAAGTAAGGCCGAAGGGACTATATACAAGCGATGGAAGGTAGGCGATTATCAGCAGACAGAGCTTACTTGCTTCGGACAGGATTTCGGGTTCTCAACGGATTTAACTACCTTAGTACAGATAAGCGTAGATAATGATAATAAAGTTATGTACGTTAGGGAGTGCTATGGACAAAAGAACCTAACCACATCTGAGATAGCGAGAAAGAATAGGCAGTTCTGTGGAATAGATTTAATTGTCTGTGACAACTCTGAGCCTCGGCTCATTAAAGAGCTAAAGGATATGGACCTTAATATTAAGCCGACCATTAAGAAGTCTGGCTCTATATTGTCTGGTATTGCCCTTATGCAAGATTATGATATTGTGGTGGATAAAGGTTCGCATGGTATCATCAGAGAACTGAATAACTATATATGGCAAGAGCGTAACGCAAAACCGATTGACAACTTCAATCACTATTTAGATGCAATCAGATATGCCCTGCAGTATTTGATACAAGGCAAAAGTTTAGGCAGGTATGTAATTAGATGACTATGAGTAAATTAGAACAAGCCTTTAAGGCAAGCAACACGAGAGATTTAGCTAATGCGCTAAGACTTGAACACAAAGACGTATTGGAAGCTTACGGAGTAATGTACGTTAGGTTACAACCATCTTACAGAAAATTTTATATGCCAATGGCAGCAGTAGACTTGGAAGGTCCCTATGCTACAGATATGCCTAAGATGTTTGTCTATAAGATGATAGATATGCTGTTTGAGAGTGGCAAACTAAAATCATTGTAGTATGGATTCGAAGGAGTTTTCGCTGAGAGTTTGCACTGTAATGGCGGCTATAGTGGTAGCATTTATGTTGTATGGAGTAGTTTCTTTAATAGCCTCTTTAACATAGTACCCTCTTTAACATAGTGGGGTTTGCTATTAGTGGTTTATTTGACTATATTTGAGTAGTCATACATTACGGCACTCTTGTTGAACAGAAGGAGCGTGAACAAAAGTAGCGCTCCTTTTTTTTGCGCCCGCAAATTTTCAGATGCCGCAACCTCCCTCTTTAACATAGTACCCTCTTTAACATAGTAGGGTCTTGAGCTTGGCCGATTTTTCTGGGCTGGCTGGGCATGGGCTGAGGCCTCCAGCGGCGGGAGCCAGAAATTCGCTTTTCCGATATTGTGCCTATTGTTTTTCATTTTTGCCTATTGTTTTTTGATATTAGGCAGTTTTGCAAATATCGCAATGATTTGGTGATATATGCAAGAATCTTTCAATAATTGTTTATTGATTGGGGGCGATATGCTGTAAAATATAGGTAAAATCGCTGCATTCTTTGCGAATCTTTCAGTTTTTGAGGTCGTTCCTTTTGCATAGTTTAAATGCGTGGGAGCCAAACCACCCCACCCTTAAATGTTTAACTATCTCAAAATCAATTAGTTATGAATGCAAAAATCAATTCTTTAGAGTTTCAGGCCGCTACACTGGAGGAGGCCAAGGCAATCAATGGACGTGTAAAACTTTACCACTCGTTTTGCACCGACTACGACAATGCAAACGCCCAGAACGTAGACCTTGAATGCACAGAGGGCGAAGCGGGGCCAATTAATGAATGGACCTATCGCAGGACTATGAACGGCACTAACGGCCCCGTGACTGCGTGCGTCACTATGTTTACAGCCGAGCACGGCTTTTTAACGTTGCCCGATTCGATTGGCCGCCCTCTGGTTGCTGGAAATAGCCAGCGCATTTTCAGAGATGCTCTGGACGTTGGTAGCATATTAGGCAACGGCGGCCTAAACTGCAACGAACACGGGTACATCAAGTACGGGCATTTGACTTATGCTCTAGACCATTCGCCCCTTAAATATGCTGGGGCCTTCGATTTCACTGGGGCCGACCTCTGCGAGTTTCTGCCAGCAGGCAAACCAGCCTTAAACCACAGCAACACCAGAGAACCGTACACGGGCTTCAACCAGCAGATGAAGATAGGCAAGGGCGTGCGCTACGTTCTGGACTGCCTCGGCTACGTTTACACGGACCAGCAGGTAGAAGAAATGGTAAACCGCATCAAGGCACACAATATGCCAGTGGAAATCAAAATGGCCAAGGAAACTGGGTACAGTATTTCGGAGGTCTACGATATGCCAGCAGCGTGCGGCAGTGGGTCTCTGGAGGATAGCTGTATGCGTGGCCACGGTGACTACTACTACGACCTTGACGAGTTTGACTGTGTTGACCTGGCGTACGCTTTAAACGATGAGGGCGAACTGCTCGGGCGTGCCTTGGTCTGGAAATCTCATGACGGCCCCAGACTTATGGACCGTATCTATGGGCAGGACAAAATGGTTCAGGCCTTTAAGAACTACGCCAAGGAGAATGACTGGTGGCACAAAGCCGCCCAAGCCTACGACCAGAAACGCGACTGGATTAAGCCAAACGGCGAAGAAGTTACCCAGAGTTTCACAATCGGTATCAGTATGCGTGACTCAATAGACAACGAGCAGGCCCCGTACATGGATACGTTTTGTTATTACGTTGACGGCGGCTTTTTAACCAATAGCACGGTGCGTGCTGGAGAATTTGGCAGCTACGGACACGAATTGCGCAACACGGACGGAACTTCGGACGAACGAAGCTATTAAACCACTTAAATTTTAAACACTATGGACAAATTGATTTACATCTTAGACAAGGTTAGCAAGGTGCTAACCACTGCCCTTTTTATTGCTATTCTGCTATTCGTACTCTGGGGCTTTATCACTTATTAATCACTCTAAATTTTAAACACTATGAACGCTACACTTTACAGAATCTTAAACACACAATCAGAAACGGGCCGCACGGGTCAAATGGTTGACCTTATGGCCGCCTACCTATACGAGGCGGGGGCATTAATCAAAATCGACAAGCGGGGCAATTTGTTTGCCACTAAGGGTACGCCGCCAACTGGGGAGCACTACCCATGCATGGCCGCCCACCTTGATACGGTCCACGATATAATTGACCCAGACAACTACACGGTGATTGAACTGGGCGGCAAGGCCGTTGCCATGGACTCCAGCACGCTGCAGTTTGCTGGCATTGGAGGCGATGACAAGTGCGGCCTTTACATTGCATTGCAGGTCCTGCGCTCGCTGGACTTTTGCAAGGTGGCTCTGTTCGTTGATGAAGAAAGTGGCTGCGAGGGCTCAGAGGCCTGCTCGCTGGACTTCTTTGCAGACTGCGGCTACATCATCCAGAATGACCGCAGGGGCGCAGTAGACGTTGTCCCAACTATTCTGGGGACCTCTATTGCCTCGGACCAGTTTTGTGCAGTGGTAGAGCCTATGCTGGAGCCTTATGGCCGCCGCTGGTGCGATACTGGAGGGCTGACGGACGTTTATGCCTTGGCCAATAGAGGCGTGGGCATTTCGGCTCTGAACATTGCCTGCGCTTATTACAACCCCCACCAGCTGAACGAGTACATTGATATACAGCAACTGGAGCGCACGCTGAGGTTTAACCTCGAGATAGTCAACGCCCTAGGCTCTAGCCACTACCCCCACCAGCCCCAGAGGCCTTCGCATTGGGTATACGGCAGGGACTATGACTGGGACGGCCCACTGTTCTCAGCTAGAGATAAGCGGACCCACCACTTGCCCAGCGACGACAAAGGCGACCCCATTTGTCAAGTCTGCGGAAACGCTGGCGGCATCTCTGGTGACCATTGGGGCTACTGGTGCGAGTCCTGCGGGGCGTACAGCTATGAACCCGCCGCCGATTGGGAGATATAGGCCTTCCAGTTAACGCCCCCGCCTTGGGGGCTTTTTTGTGCCCTCATTTTAGCCCCTCTACGGGGCTTTTTTTATGCTCGCTAGTGTCCTACACCAGACCCCTAGTAAAGTGCGCTTAAGTGGCTCCTAAATGCCCTTAGATTTGATTGCAGGTTTCTGGTAACTGGTTGAAAATGACTAGGGCTATGATTCTGGGGGGTAACGAACCCAAACGAATCCATGCCCTCTTAAACACGGTACGCCCTCCAGCAGGCTCAGTCGGCCTCTGGGGAGGCCTCTGGGCGGCCAGACCATAGGAAAAGGCGTAAATCGCATCGGCTAGGGGCTAGGTAACTCAATCCGATGAATTCAACGTAAAATGAATCGGTGGCGGCCTAGGTAACGCATTCCGAAGAATTCAAAGCATTTGATGCGACCCCTACAGGGGAGCAGCAGAATATTGTCTTAGATAAGAGTATGACCCCCTCCTATTGCTTTATGGTTTTTTAATGATGCTGGATAGTTTGAATGTTAGTGGGGGCCGTACGAAAGCAATAAAGGATAACTAACGCAATTACTAGACAGACTTGATGTAGCTGAACCAACAGGTGGTGTTCCTGAAGTTTGGGACCATAAGCTATCCTCGCTGTATAAAGATAACTAAAATACTTTTATCTGTTCATCTATAAAACTTATAGCACCATAAGAAAAATTGATAGTGGTAGGAAGCGCAACAAACTTCTCACCGAAGGTGGTACAATAATTAATATTAGAGTTATCTATATGTATGCCAAAGACAGTTGAACTAAAAATAAGAGTGCCTAATAGCTTATCTGATATTCCACTTCACGAGTATCAGAAGTATATGCAGGTGTTAGATGGTGTGGACGCAGAAAGCGAGGGCGCCAATGAGTTTGTTAACCTTAAAGCTCTTGAGATATTCTGCGGATTAGAGTTAAAGGAGAGTTATAAGATGCCAATATCGTCTTTCAGTGCGATACTGGATAAATTGGCCGTTTGCCTTTCTGAGGAGCCGCCACTTATAAAACGCTTTTGGCTAAGAGGCTCTAATGATGTAGAGGTTGAATTTGGTATGCAGCCAGACTTAGGCAATATGAGCTTTGGTGAGTACGTAGATTTAGACAACTATATGGGCGACTGGAAGCAAATGCACAAAGTAATGGCTATATTATTTAGACCGATTACAGCTAAACACAAAGACTTCTATGAAATAGAGGAATATGAGTCTAGCGACAAATATGCTGACTATATGAAGTATATGCCAGCGAGTGTTGCAGTGAGTGCTATGCTTTTTTTTTATCGTTTAGGAACGAAATTGTCAGAACATATGACACTCTATTTGTTGAAAAATCTGACTCCAGAGGAGCTTTCGCAAGTAGAGAGCAAGTTTTTGGAGAAAAATGGGGCTGGTATTCATCAATATATACAATCGCTTCGGGAGACCTCCTTAAATTCAGTCAAATCACCAAAGAACCAGTACGAAAGTGCCTAACGTGGCTTAGTTTCGAGAAAGAGAAGATAGACTTAGAGAACAAGAAAATAAAAGAATCATATAGATGATAACAATTTATGACATAATCAACCAAATGAAGACGTTTCTTAGGAATCACCCTATAGTAAACACTGTGACATTTGGAGATATTACAGATGTGAACCTCAACAAGACAGAAATGTTCCCATTATCACACTTTTTAGTGGGCAATGTGCAGTTCACAGAGTATGCTATGCGCATTAGACTAACTTTCTTGTTCTTAGACGTGGTTGATTACAACAAAGACCACAACAACAATGATTCAGGTAACAGAGAGGACGCTACAAACTTGATTGACGTATACAATACACAGCTTCAAATAGCAAATGCGCTAATATCTGACTTAAAACGTGGAGATTTATACAGAGATGGCTATCAATTATCTGGCGAGCCTATTTGTGAGCCATTTAAAGACAGATTTGAGAACGAATTGGCTGGATGGTCGGTTGATATTGATATAGACCTTGCTAATAACATCTCAGTATGCTAAAAGAAGTAGCCAAAAAGCTTTTTACGCTATATGGCGAAAAGATAGTTAAGCAGCTTGTTGGGCGACTTAACAGTCAGAACCTAAACGCTACTGGAAACGCAGCTAAAAGCTTGCGTTATGAAGCAGAAGAGGATGGATTGGAGATTTTTGGAGAAAGGTACTTCTTCACGCTAAATGACGGTAGAAAGCCAGGTTATTATGCCCCTGTATATGCAAATACTCAAGGGTATGGGCTATTAAGATGGGTGCGCACAAAAATGGCGCCGGGCGCAGATGAAAGAGAACAAAAATGGCTTGCTTTTGCTGTTGCAAAGAGCATACAACAAAAAGGAACAATAAAAAGATTTGGCAAGGGTGGAGTTAGCAACTATGGAGGCTCAGGATTGCTTGATTTTGTTATAAATAAAAACCTACCTATGCTAGCAGACCAGCTAGGCAAGCGTGTAGGAGAAGAAATGTTAAAAGAAATAGCTGACGAAGCAAGAAAAAACTTACAAAACTAATAAACAATGGCAATAGGAGTAAGAAGCCCGTTTTTTATATCGCGCACTCAATCTGGGGCAGCATCAGGAACGCTTACATTGACGGTAAATAGTATAGAAGTGTACACTATAACTAAAGAAACTGGCACTACATTCACCGTAGACATATCGGAACTGGTTAGAGACTATATTGAGCCTGCTTATGATGGCACACTAGATACAGACTCTCCTGACGTAGCAAACGTTAGTTGGTCGTTACAGTTTTACGATGCAAATCTATTGGCTCCTCCAGAATGGATATATTCAGGCTCTTACGTTGCGTATGATGGCTACAGATATTTTAGCGAAGGAAACAACTTCTCCTTTAACAATAGGGTGCTGTTATCAGCGTCTACTATATGGCTTCCTGAGAATACGGCGGGCACGTTTTATAAAATAGCATCAGATTCGCTATCTACCGTTGCAGTAGGCACTTCAGCCATCACCGTAGAGGGTATTACCGTTAAGCGGCATGAATGCAGCAAGTACACGCCCATTAAAGTGGTGTTTGTAAATAAGTTTGGAGTACCACAAGAGTTGTACTTCTTTGGTAAGACTACAGAGTCGTCTACTTCATCAAAAGAGTCGTATAAAGCGAATATTATTGACTCAACAGGTGCAATAAACAGCCAAAGACACCAAATCAGGTCGTTCGATGCGCAAGGAAAAACACTTTATACGTTAAACACAGGGTTAGTTGGCGAAGAATATAACGAATTTGTTAGAGAGCTAATGCTTTCAGAACAAGTATGGATGCACTTTGATGGCGTTATTCGCCCCGTGACTCCAACAACGTCTGATGTACAGTTCAGGACGTCACTAAATGACAAAATGGTTCAGTATACTGTAGAATTTGAGCAGGCTAACGATTTAATAGCGAACGTACGATAATGCGTGAGGTACAACTATACATAGGAAACGACAGAGTGGAGCTTTTTGGCGGAGATAACATATCTATCACAGAGTCCATCAAGAACGCAAAAGACATTTCTAAGGTGTTTACTACATTTAGTAGACAATTTGCAGTTCCTGCATCTAAAACCAACAATAGGATATTTAAGCATTATTACAATTACAACATTACAAACGGTTTCGATGCAAGAGTAAAACAAAATGCTCGAATAGAGGTAGGCACACTATCCTTCAAGAAAGGAAAGCTTAAGCTCGAAGGCGTAGATATGAGAAATAATAAAGCGTATGCCTATAGAGTTACGTTTTATGGTAGCGTGGTAGAGTTAAAGGACTTGCTTGGAGAAGATAAGCTTCCTTCATTAACAACTAATTTAGATATAGATAAGCCTTATAGTGCGGCTAATGTAAAAACAGCACTTACCTCTGCGGTGTCAGGTGATGGAACCACTATTCCGTTAATAACACACAGTCAGAGACTATACTATGATAGCTCCATAGAATCTGAGCAGTCGGGAAATCTTTACTATGGAGGAGTTAATCAGGGGGTGAAGTTTGACCAACTTAAATATGCTATTAGGGTAGATAAGATACTTGAAGCCATTGAGGCTGAATACCCAACCATAACATTCGCAAGCGGAAGTTTCTTTGACCCAGCCGAAAATACGGACATTACTAAATTGTTCATGTGGTGTCACAGAAAGAAAGGAGGGGTCGATATAAGCGCAGACCCTACATACAATCTTATTGATGGATTTAACCCATCAGAGAATTTTAGCTCTACAGTGCTTAAGGTTGATATGACTGGGAACGACCACATAGTCTATGTAGATGAGAGTGTGACGCAGATGAATCAGTTATTCTTTGAGACAACTACTTCAAATACGTCTGCTATATATGATGTTCTTATATATAAAAATACGGGTTCTGGATTTAATGTATTTCAAGAACAAAGAGAGGTTTCTGGAGGGGTTACGATACAAGTTATAGACACTTTTGTAGATGGAGTGGAGTATTATGCTGCTATAAGAACTTACGAAGAGCCAATTACGTTTAGTGGATTTGAATGGTCTGCCACCTATTCTGGAGGCGAAGATAGCTTCTTGGAGGGAACTAAAACATTTGCCCAATCATATAACTTTAATATAGCGCAGAATCTTCCTGAGATGAAGATTATAGACTTCTTATCAGCGCTTTTTAAGATGTTCAATTTGGTCGCCTATATAGACAACAATGATGAAATATATGTAGAACCTTTAGACGACTTTTACGACAGTACAGAAAGAGACATTACTAAATACATTGACGTTGAAAAGTCTCAAGTAAATGCAGCTCTACCGTACAAAGAGATATTCTTCAAATACAAGGATACTAAAACCATTTTAGCCGAACAGCATTTGCAAGAAATATCGGAAGTAGAATGGGGTGGGGTGGAATATTCTGACGTTGGCAACCTTAGTGGGGGCACTTACAAGATGGAGCCAGACTTTCATCATGCAAAATATGAGAAATTGCTTGATAAAGGGGCGGCTCTTGACGATACTGGCATTCAAGTAGGTTATTTTGTGACAGACAATGAAGAATCTTACCTAGGGAGTCCACTTTTGCTTTACATAGACAGCAAACAAGCTAATTACAATATAGGATTCTTGGAGAGAAACTCTAAAAGTGTGATAGCTACCAGTCAATCTATAAATATGCCTTCTAACACGCAAGATATAGATGATGAGACAAGTAATAATATACACTTTAATGCAGAGCTGAGCGAATATACGGGAGTTGAGGCTACAGAGACACTTTTTAAGCGCTTTTATCAGTCTTATATAGAAAATATATTTAGTTCCAACGTAAGGCTCGTAAAAGTTTCTGCCGTATTACCTGTTAAGGAGATGGTTCAAATACAGCTTTCTAATATTGTCGTTATAAATGGAGAGAAATACAGAATCAATAGTTACGATATGAATTTAACTACTGGAAGAACTGAGTTTGAATTAATCAATAAATATGATTAAGAATATAATAGACTTGCTTAATATGTCTGACTTTTATGTAAACGACCCAGACATAGACTTTGCAAAGGGCATCAATAAACTGCCCAGAACAAGAAAAGATGCAGCTAAATTTATAAAACGCAACAAGAAATGGCCAAAACAGAATTAGTAGTATTAAAGCTACAGCTTGATGACAAGGGTGTAGTTACAAACATAAATCAGGTAAATAAAGCTCTTGTAGCGGCAGGAACGAGTGCAAAAATAGCCCAGAAAGGCTTTGCCAGCATGGAAAGTGCCGCTGGTATTGCTGGTTCTACAGTTACGGAATTTGGTCGACTTATTTCGGATTTACCATACGGTATTCAAGGTATTGCGAACAACTTGTCGCAATTAGGCTCGATGTTCTCTTTGTTGGTTGTTGAAGCTGGCAAGATGAACAACAATCTCAGCACTAGTAAGAATGTGATTAATTTGCTCAAAAAGCAAATATTAGGACCTGTTGGTATTTTAGTTGCATTTCAAGGCCTCATTGCCCTTCTAGAGGTGTTCTCGAAATCTCAAAGCAAGGCTGATAGAGAGGTTCAGAACTTTAATGAAAGCGTATTCTTGCAGACAGAAGCTTTAGATATGCTGCAAGAGAGATTAGACCAAAACAATGGAAATCTAGAAGAGCAGCTCAGACAATTAAGCGCTTTAGCTTTAGCTAACAAAGATTATCGTAAAATATTAGAGAATGAAAACCTGACTATCTCTGAAAAAGTCCGCATAGGTGAGGTTCTTCTTCAACAACAGCGAGCAATAAACATTGCAAGAGAGAATTTAGCTAAAAGTCAGGCTTTGGTTAATAAGAACCAAGATAAAGGCACAATTAGTGATGAGCAACTTGCTGCGGCTAAAGAAAAGTTATCTCAAGCAACAAAGAAAAATACGAATTTCGGTAGTCAATTAGCTACTCAGATGGACTCTGTTGACGAGGCTACCAAATCTCAAGCGCGGGCAACTATAGACCTGTACAATGCGCAGCAAGATTTAGCCATACAGTCAGAGCTTATTATAAACTTGGAAAAAGCAAAGCAAAATCTTCTTGAAACTGGACAACCCTATGTAAAAGGCTCTATAGATGACATAAAAAACCAAATTAAAGAGCTTGAGGCTCAAAGAGATGCTTTTGCGACTACAAATGAGCAAATTGACTTCTATAATGACAAAATCGACCTTCTAACAAGTAAGTTAAATAGACTTATAGACGGTCCACCTCTTAAGGCAGAGAACATTTTACCAGAAGGCGGCATTGTGGAGAATCTTGCAGGAGTTCTTGTAAAAGACATTAAGGGCAAGGAGGGCATAAAGATTATCCAAAGTACCATATCTGAGCAGCTATTTGATGCGATTGACCCAGAAGCAATGCAAAAAGACCTTGAACAAAGGTTTGCTGAAAGAGGCGCTAAATTAGACTTAGACAGGCTTCTTGGACTCTCTGAGCAGGCTAAAAAGATAGGCGAGAAGGCAGAGCTTGTAAAGAACGTAGCTGGAGCCTTAAATGACGTTTTAAGCGCACAGGCAGACAGAGAGATTGCTATTGAAAAGAACAAAACAACTGCTTTAAATGACCAATTAAAGGCAAGGTTGGCTAATGAGAATCTCTCGGCAGAAGAAAGAGATAAAATTAATCAGCAAATATCCAGAAACGAAGCAAAGCTTGTAGAAAGGCAGAATAAGATAGCTAAAAAGCAGTTTCAAAGAGAAAAGGCTCTCAAGATAGTCATGACGCTTGCAGATACAGCTTCTTCTGCATCTAAAGCATATTTGTCACAGTTTTTACCAATTCCAGACCCAAGTTCTCCAGCAAGAGGTCTTGTAGCGGCTGGATTAGCTACCGCTTTTGGGTTGGCTCAAGTTGCTGCGCTTAGCAGGCTTAAGTATACGGAGCAAGGTATGCCAACTCCAGCACTAGTCTCTCAGGGAGGAGGAGGCTCTGCGGCACCACAAGCGCCATCTTTTAACGTAGTGGGAGCTTCACAGAGAAATCAATTAGCTGAAGCAGTTTCGTCTGCATTATCGGACAAACCTGTTAAGGCCTACGTGGTATCTTCTGATGTTAGTAGCGCACAAGAACTTGATAGACGAATAGTAGAAGGAGCATCAATCTAAAACGAATAGTAACTAATAAGTTATCCTTGTATGGAGATTTACGAATTGTTTATAGAAGAAGATAGCGAGTTCTCAGGAGTAGAGGCTATCTCAATCGTAGAGGAGCCAGCCATAGAATCTGACTTTATTGCGCTTAAGTCGCATAAGATAGAGATGGCTGAGATAAACGCAGAGAAACGCATTTTAATGGGTCCTGCGTTGATTCCTAATAAGAAAATATACAGAAGAGACGAGCAAGATGGCGAATATTACATCTTCTTTAGTGAAGACACCGTCAGAAAAGCATCTCAACTGTTCTTAAGCAGAGGAAACCAAAACAACTCAACATTAGAGCACGAATACAACCTAAAAGGTATGTCTGTAGTTGAGTCTTGGATTGTAGAGGACGAAAAGAAAGATAAATCAGCACTTTATAATCTAAATATGTCAAAAGGGACTTGGATGGTCTCTGTAAAAGTAAATAATGAAGAAGTCTGGGAAGAATTTGTCAAGACTGGAAAAGTTAAAGGTTTTAGTATTGAGGGATACTTTAGCGATAATGCTCAGCGACCTAAAGAACAGGTTGAAGAGGAGCTTTGCCAAGATTGCTTTGAGGAACTACAAGCGGAATATGCTCTTTTAGAGGCGGTAGCTTTATTAGAAGAGGTAGAATTAGAGTCTTATGGAGGCTATCCAGACTCTGCATCGAACAACGCTAAATTAGGAATCAAACGCAACAAAGAATTAGGTAATAAATGCGCTACACAGGTCGGAAAAGTAAGAGCTCAACAGTTAGCAAGGAGGGAGAAATTCACCGTACCAACACTGAAGAGAATCTACAGCTACCTAAGTCGCGCAGAGGCATATTACGACCCAGCAAAGCCAGAGGCTTGCGGTACGATTAGCTACTTGCTATGGGGAG
>Ga0070745_1000899_pt1 | contig 17023 bp, 14 predicted proteins | sample VirMetDEL_Mar_4_FD_77438 | JGI IMG/M metagenome (GOLD analysis project Ga0070745, IMG submission 77438) | Aqueous microbial communities from the Delaware River and Bay under freshwater to marine salinity gradient to study organic matter... | ecosystem: Environmental > Aquatic > Marine > Coastal ...
CCGTCCTGGAAGCTTGGTAGAGATCTGGAAATGTTTGCAAGCCTGTGTGAAAGCCGATGTTATCATCATTATGCAGGCAGCCAATACCGGACTGACGGGCGGTTCAACACCAAACGGCGCGGATTATGATCGTCCTATCGTCATCATCAGCACCATGCGTATTGACGACATTCAGTTGCTTGACCAAGGTAAACAGATTGTGGGTTTTGCGGGAAGTACCTTATTTGGTTTGGAGGACACCCTAAAACCTTACGGCCGAGAGCCACATTCTGTGATTGGCTCTTCTTGTATTGGTGCTTCTATCGTAGGTGGTGTGTGTAACAACTCTGGCGGTGCCTTGGTGCAACGTGGGCCAGCCTATACAGAAATGTCCTTGTTTGCCCAAGTCACACAAGATGGCGAACTGCAATTGGTGAACAACTTAGGCATTGAGTTGGGAAGTGATCCAGAAGAAATTCTTACCAATCTGCAAAACAAAATCTACCAAGAAAAAGACATTCAGTTCCCAGATAAACGTGCTTCTGACAATGAATACCACGAGCGTATTCGAGACGTTGATGCAGATACTCCATCACGTTTTAATAACGATCCACGTCGTTTGTACGAAGCATCTGGTTGTGCGGGGAAATTGGCGGTCTTTGCCGTGCGTATTGACACCTTCCCGATTCCAGAAAAGTACCAAGTTTTCTACATTGGCACGAATGATCCCGCGGTGATGGAACAAATGCGCCGTGACATGTTGTCTACCTTTAAAAACCTGCCTGTGTCTGGTGAATACATGCACAGCAGCAGCTATGACATCAGTAAAAAATACGGTAAAGATAGCTATTTGGTGATCGACAAACTGGGCACCAAATACATCCCGAAAATGTTTGCACTGAAACGTACGGTAGACAGATGGGCTGGAAAACTGAAATTCATGCCGAACAAGTTTTCTGATCGCGTCATGCAATATGCCAGTCAGCTTTTCCCCAACCACCTGCCAAAACGCATGGAAGATTTCCGTGAAAAATACGAGCATCACTGGATAGTCGAAACCAGCAATGACGGTGTCGCGGAAGCACAAGCCTATTTAGACAACTTCTTTAAAGAGAACGAAGGGGACTTCTTTGCTTGTACCAAGCGTGAAGCAGACCAAGCCATCTTACATCGCTTCGTTACTGGTGGTGCCTTGACCCGTTATCACATAATGAACGGCAAAGAGCTTGGTTCTATCATGACCATCGACGTGGCCTTCCCACGAAATGAGCGCGATTGGTTTGAAGAGCTACCGCAAGACATTGAAGAAAAAGTCGCCGTTAAAATGTACTACGGACACTTCTTCTGCCACGTCATGCACCAAAACTACATCATGAAAAAAGGCGTTGATGCCAAAGCGGTGAAGAAGCAAATTCTATCCAGCTACGACGCTCGCGGTGCAGAATACCCAGCCGAGCATAATGTTGGACATGAGTACATTGCTAAGCCTGCATTGCGTGAGTTTTACCAAAAAACCGACCCAACCAACAGCTTCAACTCAGGCATCGGTGGCACCAGTAAATTGAAAAACTGGCAAGAACTGAGTGACGAACACACAGGCTGTGGTTGTAAATAACAAAAGAGATATCATCTCCACAAAAAAGTCGTTCAACTGAACGACTTTTTTGTGGAGAGTTGTTTAACCAAGCTTTATAAGGTTACCGTTTCTTAAGTGTAATGGCGTTTTCAGGACAAGCGGAAACACATAATCCACATCCCTCACAGGCATCTATGTTTGTCATAAAAGCTTGCTTCCAGCCATGGACCGCCCCTTTTAGTTTCCCTACAAAAGAAAGTGTTGAGCGCTCAGACTTAGGCAATATATCCATAATGAAAACGTCTTTAGGACAAACCACTTCACAGTCTGCTTTGCCTTCGCACTTATTACGATTAATGACTGGCACAATAACCCCGGGTTCGTGCTTGCATACCTTGTTTGGCCGAGAAGCTTGATCGTTCATAATGGTATCCTCTAGTTATAAGGTCTCAAAAGTCTATGTTATGCGTTGGATGAGAGAGAATGCTGTAAAAGTCATTTCTACAAAACAACTAACGCCACAAGAATCCCGCAATCCGCTTGCCAAATAACAGTCCTGCATAAATTTTTTCAGCATGCTTGGTTGTGTCCATCGCGGCCCCAAAACAAACATGCATTGGTAGTAAATGATCTTCTCTTCGATGACAATCTCGTGCCGCTGGGGCAGACGCCCAATTCACTAAACGTTGCATCGCTTTTTGAGAATGGGTATGAACCAATGTTTCGGTTAACCAATCATCAAATTGTGCGCTGTGTTCATAGCTTCCATCTCGTTCGTGAAAGGACATACCTGAACCAATAATTAGAATGCCTTGTTCGCGTAATGATGCAATGGCTTGCCCTAATGCAATATGTTTCTCAGGATCCAGAGAGCGCAATAGCGACAATTGCACAACGGGAATATTGGCCTTTGGATACATCAGCATTAGTGGCACGAAAGTGCCATGATCATAGCCACGGTTTTCATCTAAAATACAATCAATTTTGTGGTCGTTGAGTAACCTTGCAATCTGTTGAGCCAGAGGCGGGTTTCCTGCAGCAGGATACTGGTATTGATAGCACTCTTTTGGAAAGCCCATGTAATCGTAGAGCATTTGAGGGTTTGATGAAGAAGATATCGCCGCGACGTGACTTTCCCAGTGGCCACTAATCATTAAAATGGCTTTGGGTGTTGGAAGTTCGGTAGAGATATTTTTTAAAAAACCGATTAAATCCCTATGTCCTGGTTCGCCTAAAAGGGGCATAGGACCACCGCCATGAGGTATGTATAAAACAGGCATCAATTTAATGGGTTGATTAATCTCCGTCATGAGAGCACCTACATAGGTTGGGATATTTAAAGATTATTAGCCAATAAAAGACGGTTTATAAGACCGTCTTTTATTGGGGAAAGGTCTGCTGTTAAGAAAATTGATCGCTTTGCTTGTTAGCAAATAAGATACTGTCTTTCTTGTGAGCAAAGAAAATGATGATCGAGAAGATAAACAGCGCTGCAGCAAATGGGAAACCTTGTGGCTCGAAATTAAGATGGAAGTACATCGCACCCACCATAATGATCGCCAAGCCCGCAGCGGCCAATGAGCTGAGACGTTTAATAAAGATGCCGATCGCGCCAGCGATCTCACAGACACCAATAAAATAGCCCATAGCAACGGGTAACCCAAGTAGTTCAAACGATTTATGCATCATAGGTACACCCATCAATTTACCTGCACCACCCGCTAAAAAACCGACTGCGGTTAGTATCATAACAGCCCATAATCCATACTTTTTAAATTTAGTCATAAGTCACCTTTTACTCTTTGTTAGTTGATTTTGGTTAGTATAGAGAATGCCTAATTAATTAAAATTGATTGTATTTTATTAAGATCATAACTTATTGTTATACTTTTTTGAGACGTTACGGGTCATCGTCGCGCTTGCCATCGAACAATAATGGAGAGTCATTCATGACATTAGAACAATTAAAAATGTTAAAAGCCGTGATCCAAGAGGGATCAATACAAGGTGCTAGTAATCGACTTTTTAAAACGCAACCAGCCATCAGTAAAGGCTTGCAGCAGTTAGAATCGGCCCTTGGCATTTCATTGTTGGATCGATCTGGGTATAAGTTAAAACTCACTCAACAGGGAGAGCTGATCTATCAAAAAGCCCTGCTGGTACTCGATCAGGGTGATCAGTTGAGTCAAATGGCGAATCACTTCAAAACAGGTTACGAAGCGAAGGTCGTGATAGCGGTGGATGCCATGTTTGATTTAGAAAGGCTGGCGCCCATCTTTGACAGCATTCAAAAGGCGTTTCCTCTAACGCAGATTATTTTAAAGCAAGAATTCATAACGGGCGGGATTGATGCCGTTGTGAACGAGAGGGCGGAGCTCGCTATCTCGGCATCGGAAGCCAGCTTTTTAGAGGGCTTTAAATTAGTGACGAAACACATATGCACACAAAGCATCATTAATGTTGCGGCCCCTAAAATGTTAGCAAGGCACCCACAATTAACCGATTCTTCTCAGTTAAGAGACGAATATCAGATTGTTGTGCAGGACTCAGGGAGTTTGACTAAAAATGTCGAATTAGATGTGCAAAAAGGCCAAAGAAAATGGTACGTGAATGATTTCTACAGTAAGCGTACCTTGTGTTTAAGTGGTATCGGCTGGGGACGCTTGCCATACTTTATGGTGAAAGACGATATTAAAAATGGCAAGTTGGTTCCCATCGAACTTGCCGATACCAAAACACAGATTGAAGTAAGAAGTTATGTAATGAAAGTAAAAGGGCAGGTCCTAGGGCCCGTTGCCAATGAGTTATGGCATTTAATTAGTAAGTTAGAAATTAGTTTAGAAACAGACTAAAACGCATTCAAAAGCAGTCACGACATTTGAGCAACGAGAGAGCGAAACCATGTCAAATTACGATAAGTTAACGTCACACTACCAAACACTCAGCCACTTTCATCATGCTCAAGCTATGCTTGGATGGGATGCGGCCGCGAACATGCCATCGGGCGGTAGCGAAGCGCGTTCCAACGCCATGGCTGAGCTATCGGTTCATATTCATCGCTTATCGACGCAACCTCAGCTAGAAGACTGGTTTGGTTACGCCGAGCAAGAACCCTTAAACACCGAACAACAAGCCAGCCTACGTGAGATGAAACGCCAATGGCAGCAAGCGACTGTCGTTCCTGAAGACTTAGTTCAAGCGCAATCGATGGCTGGATCTAAATGCGAACATGCGTGGCGCTCTCAGCGCCAAGAAAACGATTGGACAGGCTTCGAGAAAAACTGGAAAGAAGTCGTTGCTCTGTCTCGTGAAGAAGCCAAAATCCGTAGCGAAGCACTTGGCCTTACACCGTATGACGCCATGCTCGACAAATACGAACCGGGCACCACAACGGCATCTCTTAATACTTTGTTCACCGATGTGAAAACCTGGCTGCCAGAACTGATTGAAAAAGTACTGGAAAAGCAGAAGTCTGAATCCATCCTACTGCCATCGGGTACTTTCTCCACCGCGACGCAAAAAGCCCTTGGCTTAGAAGTCATGAAGCTGCTGCAATTCGACTTTAACCGTGGCCGACTTGACCAAAGCGTTCACCCATTCTGTGGTGGCGTACCAACGGACGTGCGCATTACCACACGCTACAACGAGCAAGACTTTGTACAAGCCTTAATGGGCATAGTGCACGAAACCGGCCACGCCCGTTATGAACAAGGCTTGCCAAAAGCCTTTGCCGGATTACCCGTTGGCGAAGCCCGTTCTATGGGCATTCATGAATCTCAGTCGCTCTTCTTTGAAATGCAAATAGGGCGCAGCAAGCCGTTTATCTCCCACTTATCACGACTCTCAGCCGACGCCTTCAACGCCCACAACGACCTCGTGTTTGCCGAAGACAACCTCTACAAAATCTACACCCAAGTGGAAAAAGGCTTCATTCGTGTCGACGCCGACGAGCTAACCTACCCAGCGCACGTCATCTTGCGTTACGAGATCGAACGCGACCTGATCAACGGCGTAATAGAACACACAGACGTGCCCGCACTGTGGGACGAAAAAATGAAAGCCGCCCTTGGTATTTCCACCAAAGACAACTATAAAAACGGTTGCATGCAAGACATCCACTGGACAGACCCCAAAAGCAATAAAGTAACTCACAATTATAAAAACGGCTGTATGCAAGACGTACATTGGTCTGATGGAAGTTTTGGCTACTTTCCAAGCTACACTTTGGGCGCTATATATGCAGCACAATTTATGTCAACGATGAATAAAACAGTGAATGTAGAAGCGGCTATTCAAAGCGGTGATTTGTCGCCAATATTTCAATGGCTCAGCGACAACATCTGGTCACAAGCTTCGCTTCACACCACCAATGAGCTAGTAAAACGCGCAACGGGTGAGGCGCTCAATGCCGCCCATTTTAGAAAACATTTGGAAGGGCGTTATTTGTAATTATTATAGTATTTTAAAGTATATGAATATTTTTAAGCGTTTTATAAGAAATTTTAGATAGATATTGTTATAATTTTTCTTCATAGTTATTTTTTTAAAAAATAATTTTCTTCTTATGGCAAAAACTAAGTATTTATATTTTTTATTAAAAGTTTATTTTAAATCTAGCGATAAATAAAAAGGTTTTTTAATGAATATCTGTAAGCGTTATAAGTGTGATACTTGTTATTCTTTAATAGACTGCCGCATAGGGATGTCTAATCGTGAAATTCAACCATTTCAGTTTGCATGTCCTGAATGTAAAGAGAAAATCACTTTTACTTTAGGTTATGATGACCTTGTGGGAGCAATTGAAATTAAGGATTTTAAAGGGCCTTTTACCGGTGATAACCACTTTGTAGACTTGCATTTAGATTTTCCTGTCTCATTTGAAAAATATAAAATGGGAAATACTGCATTTATGCGAGTAGTTAGTGCTATTAGCCAAGATTCCTATAACCATCTATTTGATAGATTAGAGTTACTGAATAAATTAAATAACCAGCACCGAAATTTACGTAGGCTTATTTCACAGTACAAGAGGGGGAATATCAAAACATTTGAAAATGTAATAAACGATCTGGCTGATTTAAAGTTTGTAAAGCTTAATTCCCATAAAAAAGAAGATGTAATTTCGGCTTTGTATTCGATGACATCTATTATATCTTCACCTCTTACTATTCACGAACATAATGTGGAACTCAGCGAAAAAATGCCAAAATTTCTTATGATGTTGTATAATCATCATAATGAAAATTCAAAAGTATTTTTCGAAACTATAATAGAAAATAGTTTTTTAAAAACTGTACACCATGACTGTATAAGCTTATATCCAAGATTAATAAAATTAGAGCTGCCTTTACGTCCTGCATTATACTATGACTACATAGATGAAGAGTTTGGAAAAGTTCCAGCTAGAGTCTCAACTGCAAACTTTGAAATGTGTAACAATACATACAAGGATTTAGCAGAGGTCTTTTCTCGTCAATTAGTTTTAGTTGCCGGTTTAAATAATATTTTTCATCGTGGTGACTTTAATTTATTTTCCGATGAAGTTAGACTAAGCAAGAAAAATCATAATGTTATAAAAGAGTTTTCTTGCTTGGATGATTATGCGAATGTTGATCTAGGTAAAAAGCTTTTAGCAATAGATAACTCTTTTTTTGAATTTAATGAAGATGCTCTAGATAATAAACTAAGAAATAGCATAGCTCATTTTAAATATGAATATGATGAGGTAAGTCAAATAATCACTTATTACTCTGCTAAAGAAGGTTTGGAAAGAAATAAAAGTATCGAAATTAGTTTTATGAGTTTTTTAAGAAAGATACTTCTACTTTTTCGTGATGTCCACAGTATAAATCATATTATAAAAGCTATTTTTTATCATTGTATATTTATATTGAAAAAAGAAGTGTGACTAATATATTAGGGTTTTAATTTCTTGAATAAAATGCTTTATGAAAGCATAAAATTACTAAAAATAATGAATATAAGTACAGGCTGTTCGAAAAGCCTTCATTCTTACGGTTGATACACTACTGCTTCTTCAAAGATTTCATCTACGTCTGTTTCTAAAATTATTGCGACTCTGTGGCGTGCACGCGTTAATACAACATATAGTCTTGCACGAGTTGGGTCTTTTAGCTTTTCTGGGTTGTTGGGGTTGTGAATTTAAGTAATTATCTTCTTAGTTGAATAGATGATTTCCCGGTCTACAGTAAGTCCTTTAGACTCACCAAAATTCATCACCTCGTACATGCATCAACAGCTGGAATTGAGGATAGAGTTTGGAAGAGTAATTACAGATATTTTGTTGACAGCGATGTGAATGATTAAGCGTTGTTTCATCTACTTTGCAATATATCAGTTTACCCATAGTTGTTTCAGATTTTACAAAATTTTTTATATTTCCATTCCCATATTCTGAATATTTATTGGTGTGGTGAGTTTTATAGATAACTTGGTTCGGCTTTTTCATTAATAAACTTCACCAAATCATTGATATGAGTAAAGTAGCGCGGTTTATTGCTGTCATCGAGTTTCAGCATTGGAAAGAGTAAAAAATTTTCTTAGCCGTGTTAACCAAGTGGTCGGGGCTAGTCATTGAGCTAGTTCATCAGCACGGCTATGGAGTGCCTTAAGACGCTTCGGCTAAAAAATTATCAATTACGATAACTGTGTCAAACCACAAGGTAAAAGCCAAAGGATAGATTTTGACTTTTTGTAATTTGTATTGAACAAACTAGAAGTTATTCATTGATTCTAGCTTACCTTTACCATTTAAACTTGACTCAAGTTGGTCTGATATCATTGCAAACTTTTCTAATATTTGGTCGTAGCCATATCTCGAAGGTAAAGACCAAGCAACACACTCAGATAACGATGGTGCACCAGGAAGAAGTTCTAATTGCAATCGAGCTTTATTGTCCTTAGCAACAAATCTAATGTCATATTCTGAATAACAGTATGGACTAAGAGTTGTGGTAAGCATTTTCCATTGAACCAGTCCTTTACCTATTAGTGTTCCATCATTTTCATCTTCTACTCTCAAAACTGATTTACTATCACCGTAAGCTGTTGCGAGGTAGTTTCTGGCTGCTTTCCAAATCTCTGTCTTACTTCCTGACAGATCGGTGTAGGTGTAAGTTTGTGCTTTAATATCCATTTGTGAAATTGGATAATCAGGTGAGTTCGGATCTGTGGCACAGCCTTGTATTAACAATAGTGATGTTAGAAAAAAGATATGCTTTTTCATATTCCTAACCTTTAATTAAATTGATTGTATACCATGATCATCATATACATTTTTAGATGAGGTAGCATTCCAAGCTTTATCTAGATCAATGATGCGATATTGTCCATCATTAAATAAATTATATTTATTAAGCTCTTTTTTGAATTTATCAATTCTAAAGTCGTTAAATTTTGCTCCAGATAGTCCACTATTTTTATCTTTTATAAAATCTGTAATTGATTGAAAATTTTCCATAAATAAAGTTCCTTAAAAATAAAAATCTTATCATTTAATTTAGGTGGTGTCAATAAAAAAACAATGATCTTATTGTAACCTAAGAATAAATAATTATTTAAGTATCGATCCTAGAAAAATAATAATTTTCTCGAAAATGTTTTTTATTATGAAAGTAGATGATTGGTGTTTTTTTATTTTAATATAAAGCACAGAGACAAAAATATACTTGTTTTAGTATGAAACAAAGAGACAGAAATATACTTGTTTTAGTATGAAACACAGAGATAGAAATATACTTGTTTTAGTATGAAACACAGAGACAGAAATATACTTATTTTAGTATGAAACACAGAGATAGAAATATACTTGCTTTAGTATGAGGCACAGAGACAGAAATATACTTGTTTTAGTATGAAACACAGAGACAGAAATATACTTGTTTTAGTATGAAACACAGAGACAGAAATATACTTTTTTTAGTATGAAACACAGAGACAGAAATATACTTGTTTTAGTATGAAACACAGAGACAGAAATATACTTGTTTTAGTATGAAACACAGAGACAGAAATATACTTTTTTAGTATGAAGCACAGAGACAGAAATATACTTGTTTTAGTATGAAGCACAGCGATAGAAATATACTTTTTTAATGTGAAGTACAGAAGCAGAAATATACTTTTTAGTATTAAAGAGTGATTGGGGTTAAAATAAAATTGTAAATGTTCATCACAATATAAATAGATAGATGCAAATAAACTAAAAATAGTTCGATATTTTTAGAGGGAAAATTATAGTTAAAGACGTTAAAGACGTTAAAGACGTTAAAGACGTTAAAGACGTTAAAGACGTTAAAGACGTTAAAGACGTTAAAGACGTTAAAGACGTTAAAGGCAGAAATGGATGAAATCTTGATCACAAGAGTTATAGAGACACCTACGATAATATAAGTAGGGAGGGTGGGATTTAAATAGGAGCTCTCTTATGAGAGCTTTTAAGCAGAAACCGACAAGAAGCACGTAGTAGAATAAAATTCTATGACTTTTATGTGCTCTAAGCACCTTTCGTTGCCGTGTGGTTGAGTATCTACGATGCTGCTATTTCTTCTTAGCTGGTAGTGGTTTTTAAGTCTTTGATTTTTATGGAAAATTTTAAAAAAATTAGGGGCTGTTTTGTTTGTTTTCAAAAAATCTTGTCTGTTTCGCTGAAATCGATTGAATGTCGTTTTTTTATACCGCTTCGCGAGGTAATCCAGTATATGCCTCTTTATTATTTTTATTAATAATATATATTTGATGAATGATGGTTGAATTTATATATAAGAAGTTTTTGTAGAAAGTTAGCTTTTCAATAACTTAATTAGATCTTAAGGGTAGCATATTTTTAATAAAAAGTAAATGTTTTTTGCAAGAATAATTAAATTATTTTTCATGAAATTTATCTTTAAAATTATAAAAAAATAATTTTTATTTCTATTTTAATATGAAATATTTCAAAAAACACTTTTAAATCATGCTCTTGCTTTTATTGTTATTTTTTGTTTTTAATATAAGTTGTGCTATATATATAAAGTCTTGTATTTTTATTTTTTCTTTAAATTGATATTATTTAAGCACGTTATAAAAATGAGAATATATATTATGGAAGGGTATCAATTTATTCATGTCGAAGCTTACTCTAGAGTATCAAGTAAAAATAATAAACGTCAAAGTGCAAGAAGCGTTATTAATGAAGCGATAAGAGCTCCTAATGCTTGTCCACATATTTCTAAAATAAAAGCACCGACTTTAGTTTATGGAATGAACCCTGAAAAAGCTCTTGATTTAGCTGAAAAAAATGCAGGTATAGCTAAAGATAGAATCGGTAGAAAGCTTAGAAAAGATGCCTTGATTTTAGTGGCTGGAGTCGCTTCTTATCCAGCTAGAACAGATGATATTTCGTTTGAAAATAAAGATTTACAAAAATGGCTAGAGCTTACTATTGAGTTTCTTTCGAATCGATATGGTGATCAATTAAAATCTGTCGTTATCCATTCTGACGAAGAATTTTGGCACTGTCATTTTTATCTTGTTCCAAAATTAGATGTAAATAACAGCTTAGATATTGGGCTAGTGCACGACGGTATTGCTGCTCGTAATACAGTTAGCTCTCAGAGCGCGAAGATAAAACTAAGAGCATACAGCGATGCTATGAGAGCATTTCAAGATGCATATTATACAAATGTTGGTATACCTTGCGGCCTTACAAGAGATGGTCCGAGGAGGCGGAGATTAACTCGAAAAGAATGGAAAGTAGAAAAAGAAGCTTCTAAGCGTTTAGCTAATAATTTAAATCGATCTGATTCTATAAAGAATAAGATAAAATTTATCTCTTCTGAATTAGATAAGAAGAGAATAAGACTTGAGAAATACGAAAAAAAGTTAGTTTTTCTTCTTAAAAAAATTGGTATGTCAGATCAATTTATAGAGAAGATAACTAAAAAATTAAATAGCTCTAATAACAATAATGAAATAAAGGAAATGATATGACTCCTGAAAAAATAAGAATGCTTCAAAATGCTCAAGCAAGATATCTTGCTCAAGTTAGAAGAATAGATGTTGATAATGATATTATTAACAAACTACAAGAAGAACATATATTTTTAGTCGAATTGCTAATAAAATACATGATCAAAGAAAAAACTATTCATAGAAGTAATGAAATGATAGCTTTTCAGAAGAGAATGACTAATTTAATGTATGTGTTATTTTCATCAGATGCTTCTACTGTTGCTTTCGTTGATTCAATAAAATCATCATTTGTTAAAGTAGATGATAAAAAACAGTCTGATTCTACTGATGAAGAAGAAAACTGTAGTATTGAACAAGCTTTAAATGAATTAGATTTATTCGAATTTTAGTTGTTAATATAAAAATAGGGCTCTACTGAGATCCCTATTTTTTATAGATTGATATTGATTAACAATCTTACTCGATCGCCCCTCTGAAAGAGGACAAAATAAAATAGTATTTGAGCTTTCAAAGATCTAGAGATACACATAGTGACCGACTATGCTTATGTTCCATAAGCGCCGGCACAAGGTGCTACGCCCTTATGAATCCAGTTTAGAAAAGTGAAAAAATCATTCTATATTATTTAGTTTTCGATATATGTTGTTACCATTTTGATCATTTACATATATATGACTGGTGAAATGGCCATCTTTTCTCCGGATCGATAAAACTCTTCCATTGTAAAATATGGCTTCTAATTCTAAAGTTTTAAGATCTATTCGTATTCTTTTTATAGATTGCATTAATATTTGCTTTAATTGTGAGCGTTCTTTAGAGTTCTCGAAATTCTGCGCTTCTAAAGCTAAATATTTTATTCTTTTCTCTTGTTCTTTATTTATATATTCATATGAGTATTCATTTTTTAATCTTTCAAGTTCTTTTTCATTAATCGATATTTCGTTTCCTATTTCATTGATTTGCTTCATCGCTGCTTTTCTAACAGCATCTACGCTATTTTCACCAAAAGATTTCATAAGATTATTTAATCTTTCAGTCAATATATTAATAGTTGCTTCAGTAGACTCGATAGATTTTTTACCACTTTCGGGCGGCTCAAACAAATGCTTATCTACATTTGCTATAACTGCATGAATAAAGTGATTTTCTAGGTCTCCCGCTTTTACGCTACTACAACAATTAGCTGTTTCTTTATGCTTAGTACAGTGAATTCTCAAAACACTTTGAGTATATTCTTTTTTTCGATTCATTTGTTTTTGTAACTGACTAACTAGAGATTGACCACAATATGCACATACTGAACGTCCTCTGCCATATGAAGTCAAAATGTAGACACTTTGCTTATATGACTCTCTGCTACTAATCTTTTTTTTCTTTCGCTCTTGAATTAAATTATATTGATCTTCTGAAATTAAGTTTGGATAATAATCTTTTAATTCATAAGACTCGCTTTTTTTAATTCCATCAACAAGATAACTCATATTGAAATTATAACAACCAAATAATGCCTTGTTATCAAGTATTTTTCTTATTGTTGTTACCCCCCATGATTCATTTTTTCTAGGTTTTTTTGTTTTAACTCCTTTGAGTATATTGGGTGGCTTAATACCTGCTTTAGTTAGTTCTCGAGCAATAAGATTTAATCCGACATTATCTAAATATAAGTGAATTATTTTATTTGCTATACTTGCATGTTCATTTAGTTGAAAGGTTTTATTCTTCCTTGATATCCAAAAAGGAACTGAGCCTGCAATATCCGCTTTTCCATTTTTGTTAAATTCTTCTAGCTTACTTTGAACAAATTTTATTGATCTTTTTTGCTTAGCTAGAGACTCTTCATGAGCTCTCATCATGACACCGATTGATAGGACCAATTTTGATGGGTCTTTCAACAAAGTTTCAGTATTATAAACTTGTTCATCACATGCAGTGATAATTGTTATCTCGTGCTCAATTAGCTCAATAAATTGTCTTTGTGCCTTTAAAGCACTTTGCCTGCTTAATCGATCTAACGATTCAACAATGAGTATTGAACCGCGTTCGACAATACCCTTTTCGACAGCTTCTATAAAAGCTCCCAGTGCACCATTTTTTACATGGTCAGCGTGGAAAGCGGATCGGCCTTCGTCAGTCATAGTCAGGCTTTTATTAAGAGATAAACCAAATTTTTCGGCGACTTCTCTAGCATAGTCTTGCTGTCTTTTGAGAGACGATCCTCTCTTTTGTAAATGACTAGAGAATCGCTGATACGAATAGACTTGTGCGCTCATTTAAACCACCTAAGATGCTAATTTTTATACATAATATATGTAAGTTACTTTTAGCACAAAACAGACGGCGCTTTTGGATATTTCCCAAGCTACACACTCGGCGCCATGTACGCCGCCCAATACAAAGCCACCATGGCACAAAACGTCGACTTTAACGCTGCTATTCAAAGTGGCGACCTAAGCCCCATCTTCCAATGGCTAAGCGACAACATCTGGTCACAAGCCTCCCTCCACACCACCGATGAACTCGTCAAACGCGCCACAGGCGAAACCCTAAACGCCGCGCACTTTAGAAAACACCTAGAAGGGCGGTACTTGTAGTCCTTTAGAGCTGCTTTACTTGCACATCGTCATCCCCCGCGAAGGCGGGGGATCCATAGCTCTGACGTCTGCTTTGCTCATAAATTACCAAACCGTAGGGCACGATTAGCGAAGCGTAATCTGCCGTTGTTCGTAAACGCATAACGCATTAAATACTGCGGCCAAGTCTTTTCCCCTTTTTCAAGGGGAAGACGGAAGATGGGGTTCCAACTCTCTAATTTCCACAATCCCCTAAAAGTCTTATGGTTTTTCTGTTTTTTTCATTGTATTGTCAGTTTATCGTCATGAAAGATTTAGTGAGCGTCGTTTGGCTGATACTGGCACGAGGTCAAAAATATCAGGCTCAAACGATCTAAATTTAAAAGAGTGATACACCACGTTTTGCTTAGTGAAAAAGAGTGATGGCAAGATAGCGGAATTCATCAGGGATAAAAGCTAAAAAGCTTTACTAAAAATCCGAATCTATGGCTGCAAAACTGTTCTTGTTAGATCTTGATTTTTTTGTAAAAATTGGAGTGTTCATAGATGTTAGGGCTATTAATTATTACAGTGATAATATTAAATAAGGGAATAATATAATGAGTGACTGGAAAGAAGCATATAAATCCAGAGAAGATTTAGTTGGATTTGGCGACAATGGTCTTGCATTGTTTTCGTTAGCGCTACGTTTTGGGTTGGATGACTTAGAAACAATTGCAGCTGATGCTATTACTGACGGAAATGATGATAAAAAATGCGATATGGTATACATAAATAATGAAGATGAGTACGCTGTACTCGCCCAATGTTATTATTCCTCTAAAGATAAGGCATGCGCTCCTGCAAATAAAGCTAGTGATTTAAATACTGGAATAGGCTGGTTGTTGCAGCGAGATATTAATGATGTACCTGAGCGAATAAAATCTGCAGCGACAGAAATACGAAATGGGATAAGTTCTGGAGAAATAAAAACGTTATTTATTTGGTATGTGCACAACTTACCAGAATCAAAAAATGTAGATAATGAGCTGGTTACTGTACAAGAAACAGCTAAAACAGCGATAAATAATCAATTTCCAAATTCGAAAGTAGATGTTCAGTATGTAGAAGTTGGCAATAATACATTAACTACTTGGTACCATGAATCGTTATCTCCAATTTTAGTTAGCGAAGACTTTGAAGTTAAAATTGACGGCGGATATTCTATTGAAGGGCCTAATTGGGAATCGTATTCAACAGCTATTCCAGCACAGTTTTTATATCGACAGTATAAACGACATAAAACAAAAATATTTTCAGCTAATATACGAGATTATTTAGGCTCAAGGTCAACAGACTCAAATATAAATAACGGAATCAGACGTACAATAGATAATGATCCAGAGAACTTCTGGGTGTTTAATAATGGTTTAACAATTCTTGTTCATGATTTTAGATTAGAAGATAATAAGCTGTTTTTTAAAGGGCTATCTATTGTAAATGGCGCACAAACTACAGGTGCAATTGGCTCTTTAAATAAGTTGCCTGATAAAAAGGCAAAAGTTCAAGCTAGGTTTGTTTCGACTAAAGCTAACGACCAAGATTTAATTCATAAAATAATACAATTTAATAATAGCCAGAATAAGGTTGAAGCCTCAGACTTTCGCAGTACTGATAAATTTCAAAAGCGATTGAAAGAGGAATTCCTTCAAATTCCGCATGCTGAATATGAGGGGGGGCGTAGAGGTGGTGTTGGAGACGCTATACGAAGAAGGCCAAATTTATTGCCATCCTATACGGTAGGTCAAGCTTTAGCCTGTTTCCAGCAAGAACCTATAATAGCGTACAATCAAAAAACTGCAATTTGGGTGAATGATAGGTTGTATTCGAAGTACTTTAATGAAAGCACTAAGGCGGCGCATATTGTATGTGCTTATGCGTTAATGAGAGCTGTTGAAAACAGAAAAAAACAAATAGTTGATAAATCCAGGAAAAGCTCTTTATCCTCTCATGAAGAAGAATATCTAGAGTATTTTAGGCAGCGAGGTTCTATATTTCTATTAAGCACTGCGATAGTTAGTTGTTTAGAAATATTTTTGGATCGAAAGGTGCCTAATATATATAGAATCTCTTTCGGTAATACAGTATCCCCTTTTCAAGCTGAAGAGTATTGGGATAGTGTTATAGAAGTGACATTGCCTTTCTGTGCTCAATTAAATAAAGGCCTAGATGGTGGCTTAAAGAACAATTCAATAGTTAAAGATGTTGTAAGCACGTTTAGATCTTTGGTACAGGCAACTTCCTCATCAAATAAACCTATTTATGAGGAGTTTGCCTCAAAAATTGTAGCCCCATAGCCCTAAATTCTGTTTTTAATATGCGTAGCTCGCTATCCGACGATAGAGATGATTTGGTCTTTCATCAACACGTTATCACTAATGGGGAGACTAACAAGACACCCATACAAACTTGACGATTTTTCTCAGCTCTGTATATTTAACCAGTATATTTCTTATTGTTTAACATGGGTGTCTTGGTAAGTCTATTGACGAAATGCGTTTGGGTACTTTTTAGACAGCGCAAAGGGCAAAGATGGGCCATATCCCTTGGCGTTGTCATTTTGTTGGATTTGTTGAGCATAGGATTTTTGTTTGTTTAAAGATTTGGCCAAACTAACAAGACACCCACACCGACTAACAAGACACCCACACAAACTTGACTGGCGACTAACAAGACACCCACACAAACTTGACGATTTTTTTCTATACTGTATATTTAACCAGTATATTTCTTATGGAAGAGGGATTTCGTCATGCCAAGAGCTAGAAGTCAGCAAATTAGTTTACAAGATACGCCTTACTATCACTGTGTTTCACGCTGTGTTCGTAGGGCGTTTTTGTGTGGCGAAGATCCTGTCTCTGGTGAAAGCTTTGAGCACCGCCGTGGC
>Ga0070745_1000900_pt1 | contig 17016 bp, 35 predicted proteins | sample VirMetDEL_Mar_4_FD_77438 | JGI IMG/M metagenome (GOLD analysis project Ga0070745, IMG submission 77438) | Aqueous microbial communities from the Delaware River and Bay under freshwater to marine salinity gradient to study organic matter... | ecosystem: Environmental > Aquatic > Marine > Coastal ...
CAAGATGCTATTAATACATTTGCTATTTTTTCAATGATGTATTTCTTTGGATTAAGAGCTTCTGAATTAGCTGGTATTAAAAAAGATTTTCATCATGAGCATTCGTGCTTAGATCTTGAAAATGGTTTTTTAAGGATCAGAGGCATTTGGCAAAACCATAGATATAAAAACAGAACTAAAAAAAAAGGTAGCAGAAGAAATATTGAAATAGAAACGCCATCTGCAAAATTTTTAGAGATGTGGTTAAATTATAGGTCTGAATACAAGCCAGATAATATTTGGTTATTGCCTGGTAAAAATGGAAATCCATTTAGCTATGCGTATATCAGAGATATGATGTGGCAGACTTACGCTAAACATGGACTTGCAACAATCGAAAGAAATCATGCTGGTCATGTTAAAGTTATCTCTTCGCCAATAAAAGGTTTTGTAACAAAAATCTTTCGTCATAGATTAAGCACAAATTTAATTAATGCGATGAATACAAATCCTTTAATGAACCAAAATAAAGTAAAGAATGTTATAGGTCATACTTTGTTTTCTACTACCGCTAACATCTACGGAAATAAATTAATTAAAGGAACTAAGGAAGAGAGAGAAGCTTTTGCTAAAGTAAAAGCATTAGCTAATAAATCTGATCTATTCTTAAAGATAATTAATAAATAATTATAAAAAGCTTAGGTGGACTGCTTCTTGCAGTCTGCCTGGCTATCTTGCCAAGCCTTGTTCAATACAATGCCACTCAGCTTCAACTTTACTATAACCAGCTTTCACTACATCTCTTAAACAAACTTTAACTGGAGTAAAAACAGTTTGAGATAAAATATGAATTATAAAAATAGTTATAATTGCAGCAATAGCAATCTTTTGATTGGTATTTAATTTTTTCACTTTAAAATCCTAACAAAAGTCCAAGGATTATCCAAACAATAATCAACCAAAACCAAACTTTAAATATATTCATAGGATCGTAGATATTCATTAATTAGGTTTCTTTAATCTTTTTAAGATTTCGTTTTCAGCTTTCAAAAGTTTATTTTCTTCTTTTAATTTTGCTAATTCTTCATGCAACAATCCATTCATCTTTTTGTGTTGCTTCTCAATATTCATAATCTCATGTAATTGTTTTTTTAATTGCTCAAGTTCAACTTTATAGAGCTGGACATCTTTATCTAAGATAGCATTATCTTTTTCTAAAGAGCTTATATCTTGCTGTATTCTTTTTATTGTTTCACTATCTATCATTATCGTCTCTAAAATTTTCATCTGCATCAGGCAGCTGTTCATTCATAACTAAATCATAAAGACCATTTGGATTTTCTATGAAAGCAATCTCTTGCTTAGTTTCTTTAATGATCTGTTTGCAGTGGTCCTTAGCTTGCTCAAGGACTGTTGTTAAATTAGGAAAGTTTGAAGGATAAACTCCATAAATATATAAATCATTTATAGCAGCAGCTACTCTACTTAATCCTTGGTATCTTCTTTTTAGTCTTTGTATTTTACTATCTATTGGTAAATTATAATCAACATTACTCATTTATTTTTTTCCATTTTATATTTTGAATTTTAATTTCTACATTTTTAACTTCAGTAGAGACTGGCTCTGCATTTTCAAAACCTTCTTCTTCAGCTTTGAATTTTTCTTCCATAACAAAGCTAGCCTCTCCAGTAGTTGTTTTAATTATGAATTGGTTTGACATCGACTAATCCTGGATCTGAATTTTTTAATACTTCATCTTTGACTAAAGAACTGCTGCCTACGGCTCCTTCAGTTTCTAAATCAAACCAACAATAAGGAATTTTATTTAGTTTAATTCCAAGTAATAATTTGTAGTGATCGCCTTTTTGCACGCCTACTGTTACAAACCATTTACAAGATGATCCTGGTTTGCATTTTTCAAATCTTACTTCTGCTTCGTCTAAATTAATTATTCTCATGTAATTCCTTTGTTTGATTGTAAATAAAACCTGGATTGACCAACTCATCTACATTGACTTTATAAAAAGCAGCCATTTGTTTAAGTCGATATGCCGATGGAATATTTTTTCCAGCTTCATATTTATTTATTTGTTGATGAGTAACGCCTAAAGCTGCCGCTAAACATTTCTGCGGCATAAACTTAGCTTTGCTTAATCTGCAAAACTTTAAGTTTCCTCCAAGCAAAACACCAAATAAATATTCGTCTGATGATCTACGCCTTGACATAATTCGCCTCCACAAATTCATTGATTTCTTTTTTAATGTCCTCAAAATTTATTTCTGGTGTATTTTTAGCTGTCGTTTCAAAACAAGCTTCTGGCATCTGCTGAAACTTAGTTTTCATATTTAAAAAATAACAAGGCTTTTGCTTTGTTATCTTTAGGTACCAAGCCGTATTATCCAATCGTTTGAATGGACCAGTGGCTGGATTTAGAAATGAAGCTGTGCTCATTGAGCAAAAGCTTTCTCTTTTTTTTCGCATTATAATAATTCCTCCAATAATGATTTAGTTTTAATGTTAGTCGCCAGTACTGAAATTAATCTTCCAGCTATAACTGGCGGAAACTGAATAGCCTCTCCATAATTTGTTAAGACACTCAGCTCATGATCGTAGATTTCCATTAGATGCCAGTTGTCCATTTCCATTTTTGCAGAAATAGTTTTTGTTACATCTAAGATTACTTTTTCTTGCTCCAAAACCTGACGATTTTGAACTCCAGGAAACTTAACAATGTTATTATGGTGCCGCATTGATAAGCTCCTGGAGATCTATTTTCTCCTCTTCTTTTTGGTGCATGTTATGAGATTGAACGATGTACGCTAACGCATCATCGTAAGTATCTTCTTTAAATTTATGTGTGGCTCTGATTAACTTTGCTTGAGCGTAAAGCAAAGGTATGACCCATCCAGGTAAATCTCTTTTGAGATAAGGCTGCAAAAGTACGGACCAAGCAGTAGCAATTCTTTTCATATTGCCATCGAATGATCCGTAATCCTCTTGCCTGGATTTTTCTAATTCAGATAATCTTATGTTAAGATTTTTTTTTGCCATTTGCAGTAAAATCTTCAAATGCTTTTTGAATATAAAACTCCACTGTCTTGCTCATAGAGATTGGAATTTCAAATTTCTTTTGAGATAAGTTCTCAAGCATTTGATATGTTTTGATATTTATTGCGACACTCTTGAATTTAGAAGGATCCATATTTAAGCCTCCAACTCACTAGGATTAAAACCAGTGTCCTCAAGTTTTTCTACTCTAAAGAAAGTATAAAACTCTGTGCCTTCAGGCATTCTGCCTTTACCACTAGCTTTTTGTTTGTACGCACCAAAACGATATTTGGTGTTTTCAACAACTATCGTTCCAGACAAATCGTAACTTTGAGGTGTCTTTTTATTAGTTGCTATAAAAGCGGCTCCAAGATCTGGTCGCTCTTTTTTATTTTCAACATCTGACATTTTAGATAACTCCTTTTGTTTGCAGATTGTTCTTAGTTAATGTGAATTGCTCCATAAAGTTTTTGTAAGTTAAAGGATTGTTTGACTTTAACTCTGACAAGAACTGTTTATTTTTGGAGATCCACGCCTCGTAAGATCCTTTATGTGAAACGGCATTCAATTCCTTGATTGCGTTTTGGATCTTGCTTTCTTGCTGCTCTATTGCAGCAGAAACTTCTTCAGCTGATGCTATTCCATCAGAAATGAAAGCACAGAATGCAAGAGCTCTTCCAACAGCTGATGTCTCAGCGTTTTCTAATGCACTCGTTTGATTTATTCTGGATGCTTTTCGATCTTCTTCTGCGTGTCCAGTAGAGATATGTTTATCATCTACATAAACATCAGCTTGCATGACTACTTTATTTTCATCAATGCTTATTAGTTTTGTTACAATATCTAATGAGGTACCAAGTACTCTTCTTGCTATTGCAACTCTTAACGAAACAGTCGCATAGGACTTTCCGTGAATAGATATAGTCTGTCCATTTAACGACTTTTTAAACTCGTTAACTGCTGAGACTAATTTATCTATATTATTATTAGCCATAATATTACTCCAGTTAGGATTGTTGTTATTAAGTAGCATCTTCGATGCTGTCTTTTTTCTTTCTCAGCTTTTTGCTGAAGATAGAAATCATGTTGGTCGTAGTTATTCATTTAAGCTACCTTCCATAATTCTTTTGCTTGTAAGAGAAGATCAGGCGGCAGATCGCTCCAGGCGTAAGCGTGATCAAAACCTGGCTCGATTAGCTCAACGCTTTTTTCAATTATTTCTTCTCTAGTTAAATCTTGGTGTAAGGATAAAATCTTTTCTCTTCTTAAAAGAGTACGAAACATAATTTCTAAATTACGCTTCATACCTTCAACAGTTAGATGATGACAATTTGTACTATCAAATATTTTGTAATCAGAATTTGTTGAATAAACTAAAAAGACTGGAACTTGAAAATTGTAATAAGCAGCATAAACCGCACATTGAACACAATGATTAAAGCTTGCAGTAACTGGAGAGGAGGAAACAAGAAAACTCCTCGTACCATCCTTTTTTACTTTACCAAGTCTCGAATACTTGGTTTTTAGTTCGATAATCTTATGCGGAAAGGCTGGTAAATTACCAGTCGGATTTACCTCTTTTGATAAGGTTTTACCGAGCACATTATGATTACCAAAGTCAAAATCAATTCTGCCAACTACACTTAGAAGCGGAGATGATGAGAAAGGAAAGTCTCCTAAGCTGTTATTTGGAATTGATATTTGTCTTTCACAAGTAACTGGATTTGTTACTGCAAGCTGATTTAAAGCATCATTAGCATTTACAATGATGTTTCTAATTTCATCTATATACTTAAATTTTTTATCAGCATCTTTGTCGTCTTGCGGCTGATATTCTTTATAAATTTCAATCTGCTCTTCAATTGAAGAGGCTAAATCAATTTTTTTGTGTTCAACTGGAACTATTTTGTTTGTTTGGGGATTTAATCTCCAAATAATATCTGCGTAATGATTTTGTAAAGCATCGCCTACTCTCTTGCCAGCTTCCATAGCTGAATTAGATTTAAAAAGTAATCTTCTAGCTTGTTGATCAAGGACTATGTATTTGTAAAACCAGGCTCCATCAGGAGAATTAAATTGTGTACTGGACCAATGATTGATGCCAAGTTTTTCTGCGAATAATGGTAAAGCCTTTTCTTTTAAAGGATCTTGTAAAATTAAATTTTTGTTTGTCATGCGATCACTTTATTTCCGATTTAAAATAATCGTGAGGTCGCTATGTCTTTAGAAAGTTATGAAAGGTTATGATTTGTAATGGAAGGATTGGAAAGGTTACAACTTGTTACTAATGGCATCAGATGGCAACGAAAGGCTACTAGAGTTCTGCTTTATCCAAGGTAAGCCGTTAAGAAAATTAGAAATATAAATAATTTTGTATCTAACTATTCTTTTTAAATAGACATCATATTGAGGACCAATCTCATCGCCACTTTCTTTATGCTCTGCTCTATATCTCACTATTGTTCTAGATGAACAAATGTTTCCAAGTAATATTGCTGCATCATCAGAAGTAATACTTCTATGAGGATCTTGGTTCATATAAAATTTAATGTCTGTAATAATTTTGCCGTTTTGATCTCTATTTAAAGTAATGTGCTGTTTTCTTTCGTAAATTTTTTTAGGTTTTTGTACGACAGATTGACCTGGTTTTACTATTTTTAAATCTGGCTTTTGCTTTTTAGCCATTTGAAACCTCATTTATATCAGGAGACCACTGCTCCTCTTCATATCTTTCTCTATCTTCATCAGCTGCTTCATCAATTATTTTTTGCTCTTCTAATGATAAATTAAGTGTTAAATCCTCAACTTGTTTTAAAAATTTTGCAGCTCTTTCTTTTTTGTCAAATTTAATGTTTTTATTATGTAAGTTTTTTAATGCTATTCTAAATTGATCATCTTTTTTAGCAATCGCTTTAGTTCTTTCTGCTGCAAATTTCTCAAGCATATCATCATCATAATATTCATGAGGTTCTAAAAAATCTTCCAGTGTATTTGTAATTTCTCCAGTCAAAGCTGCGTTTAATCTTTGTGCTCTTAAACTTTTAATTTCTTCATAATCACTTTTTCTTGAAGCACCATAAAATTTTTCAAAAGCTTTGTTAATTTCTGGTTTTATAGATTGATCAATGTTTAAATTAATTAAACTAACAACTGGAGCAATAAATTCTGGCTCAACATCTTCTAATATAATTTGTTGATCTTTGTAATAATCGTTAATTTGTTTATGTGTATGAAAACTTTCATCTTGTTCAGGTAGCTCATCAATAAAATTATATTTATCATGTTTTAAAATATTAATTTTATTAGTTCCTTTAATTTTTTCTGCAATTCCTAAAAAATATCTTAGTCTGACAACGCTATCTTGACGATTTCTTAATAAAGTACCTACAACACAAAGCTTGCCGTCATATTCCTCATCTGAATTGTCATGATAAAAAGCTATATGATTATCGAAAGCACTTACCTCTGAAAGAATTTTAATTGCTTTAATATCTGGTCTATAAATATCTCTAGGACAAATAGCCGTTTCATTTTCATTAATATTTAAAGTTATTTCTCCAGCGTGAACTGCAAATATACTTAATTTTTTATCTTCAACTGTGTTTGTTACTCCCCACACTGGAACATATAATGGATTAAATAATAATTCTGCTGGATCACATCCTAAAGCTTTTCCATAACGGATTGCCATTTCTCTGCTAATTTCAAATTGATTATTTAAGTGTCGGTACAATGTAGCTTCATCAATACCAGTCATATTAACTATATCTTTATTTTTAATTCCGCTTTCAGATAATTTTTGTCTCAAAAGATCTCCAGTTGATTGAAGATCATACATACCAAAATTTGTTTTTTGATTTTTATAAACACCTAAATTTAAAATAGTTTTATTTTTACTAGGTTCATTTAATAATTTAACTAATGTAGCTTGCCATTTGTCATTAAATTTTTTGCTTAAACTAAGGCTTATTCTTGATGTAATTTTGGATGCTGCTTGATAAACATCTTTTGGATCGCCTTCCAAAGTTCTTAAAAATTCTTTTTTAGCTCCATTAACTTTTAAAATAAATTTTAAAACAACTTTAGAATAAATTTCATTATTCAAGTTTGTCATTTCAATTAATGGAAGATCAAAAGGATCGTATAAAAAAGATGAAACTAATTGTCTCTTAATTTGAGCATTAATTTTTGGTTCAAAATTATCTTTGAATATCATTAAAGCCTATATATTAATAAACTTGCGTATATGCAAGTATTAATTGCTATTATGCTAGTAAAATAAATTGACGATTTATTTCAGTGATTTATTAAGGTTTTTAACGAGTTTATGCCTAGAGAACAGAAATATAGCCAATTAGTTACGCCTTTTAGTTACTGGCATCGAAAAAAGCACGATTATATTGCATATTTAGACATAGACCAGGTTTCTATATGTCCAGCATGTGCAAAACCGCTGTTTTTGGCTGATCATATATACAATAAAGACAACCAATTTAGAGGAAAATCAGACTTTTTAAACAGACCTTACAAATACTTAGCAAAAGCAGCTAAATTAGCCTTTTTTACTATTTGGTACACAGTAGATGAAACCACTGAAAACAGAATAATCACTGGATTTCATATTAAAAACCAGCTGACCAATTCGCCAATTAAAGCATTAACTCCAGATCAAATGCTCCATTATTTAGAATGGAAAGTTGAGCAACATATTCCAGATTGCACATCTAAAAACTACCTACTCCACCGAATTATGCAAGACAACGAATACAACAACGACTTTGTAAGAAGAGAACGATATGTCAAAATTTTACTTAACAGATCCTAATATAAATACTTTACCGCTGAACGATCTGCAATTTCGGATCTATCATTATTGCTGTGCTAATTACAATGTTAAGAAAAAAGAAGCTTTCATTAGAATTGTAAATATAGCTGGACAATTTCAACTAACTAAAAATGAGGTCCAGGAGCATTTAATTAAATTAAGCCAGGTAAAACATTTAGATTTGCCATTACTGCAAATTAAAAAAGATAAATATATTTCTTTTGATATGCCAGCTCATAAAAAGTTTTTAGAAAGTATTGGATTTAAAAAATATTCTAACTACGGCTGGAGAGTTTTAAATAGTCATTTAAACGAAATTAATCAGAAAGTTATTCAAACAGAATATCTCTATCCTAATTTAGATATGTACCAAGTTAATGACAAATTAAATCAGCTGAGCTTGGAAGAGTTAAAAAAGATTAAACCAGAGCAAATACAATATCCTTGGGTACTTAGAAATGTTATCAAAAATAGAACATGAACTAAACGAATATATTAAAACCAGGAGGAACATAGAATATGTCCTGGAGGATGCTGCTAGAGCTGAGAGGTTTTTAGCTGCACCAAATAATAAAAAATGTCCTTCAATGTATCAACTATTGGAGACCTATTATAATCCTAACGATTGGGGTTATCATATCGTGCCAACTTTAAAATTAAGAGCAACGCCAAGGCAGATGACGCATTATAATTTAGCAATAGATATTCTTTCAATGGTAGATGATAAACTAATAGATAATCCTTTAGATGTTAGAAAAATTATTTGGTTAAGAGCAACAAAAAATAGTTATTCAAGAATAGGAAAGTATTTAGGTTATAATCGTACAACTGTTAGGCGGATCTATGATAATGTCCTAGATAAAATAACTTTGAAGATTATGAAAGAAAGTATTGACATAATAAACAAAAAGTTTAATTAATTTCATTATACTCAAATCAATATATTTATTTTAATATAAGAAAATCTTAGAGACTTTACAAATTATCCGAAGCATGTAAAATAAAAAGCACTGTTTTTAAAACAGCGTTTCTAAATACTGTTTTTATTTTTTTTTAATTTATTTTTTTTTCCATCAGCACAGTTCAACATCGACTTTCAAAACGATGAGATACAAGTTTAGACTTCAATGCGAGACTTTAACTAAACAAGGTAAGAGACCTTGCAACGCTCCAGGAATATTAATGAAGAATGGTAGGATTAGATGCAAAGTTCATGGTGGATATTCCACTGGTCCTAAATCAATTGAAGGCAAAGCCAGATCTGCCAATAATATAATTAAATACAATGAGCAAAGAGCTAGTAATAACAGAGCAAATAACTAACAAGATTTGCCAAGAATTAATGAATGGTGTTCCACTTATCAGAATAGCAAAAGATAAAGATATGCCATCATTGACTAGAATTTATAAACAGATCAGTAAAGACAAAGAATTTTCAAACAGAATACAAGAGTGTCGAAGGATTGGAGCTCAGAGTTATATCGATAAAGCGATGGATGAACTTGAGCACGCTGATAATCGAAACATAATGATTGTGAGAGAAAAGGTCCAATTAGCAAAATGGTTAGCATCTAAACTAATTCCAATCTATGGAGACAAACAAGAGATCAAGCAAGAAACTAAAATAGAGATTACTTGGACTAAACCAGAAGAGAATGTGGTTGATGTAACGCCTGAGTAAGTTAGGTATTATACGGCTCACGCAAAGTCAGGTCTTGCGTCATGAGGTTTGGTTCTAAAATATAATTCACTACTATTCACTATCTCTCTTTTTAAATTCAACACTGGCTTGCTAGATAAATTGACTGTTAGTCAAATCATAATCATTTTTTCTAGGAAAACAAAAAAAATTCCTGGAAAGACGCCTACACCTCAAAAATGGTAGTGCGTAATAAAGCGTATTAATTATAGGTCATACAGAGACACAAACAGATGGACAAGATTAAAGACAAATACAAAAACATTAGTGCTTACAGTTTTTCAACATACAATAATGAACTTGTTATTTCCTTTGATGGATTTGCCAATCAAGACGACATCACAGAATTTGCTGATTATGTTTTTGCTAAGATTAAGATGAGATATTGGCACACCGATAAAGTTCCAACATTTCACTAATGAAAGTAACCATACCTTATACGCCAAGGAAGCAACAAGCTTTCATTCACGATCAGTTAGATAAATTTAGATACAGCCTACTCTGCTGTCATCGAAGATTTGGCAAAACAGTTTTGTGTATTAATCATCTCATTAAAGCTGCGATGACTAATACTAATCATAATCCAAGGTATGCTTATATAGCTCCGACCTATGGTCAGGCTAAGAAGATAGCCTTTGATTATTTAAAACATTATACAAAAAATATTCCAGGCACTAAGTATAACGAAAGTGAACTTAGATGCGATCTAGTGAATGGTGCTAGGATTATGCTGTTGTCATCTGAAAATCCAGACAGTATCAGAGGAATATATTTAGATGGATGTATTATTGATGAGACGGCACAAATAACACCAACGCTTATTAATGAAGTTGTTACTCCAGCTTTATCTGACCGAAAAGGTTTTATGGTTTTGGTTGGCACACCGAAAGGAATGGCTAACCTTTTTTATGACTACTACCAAAAAGCTCAAGCAGATCCTAAATGGTTTTTGCATGTTGCTAAAGCTAGTCAAACAAAAATAGTAGATCAAGAGGAACTCGATGCAGCTTTAGCTGTGATGGGTGCTCAAAAGTATGAGCAAGAATTTGAATGCTCTTTCATAGGTAATATTCAAGGATCTATCTATGGAGATATTATTGCCTCCTTGGAGGACAAAAAACAAATAACTAGAGTGCCAGTTAATCCTGGCTATCCAGTGCATACTGCCTGGGATCTAGGTTTTAATGATCAAACCGCTATTATATTTTTTCAGCAGATTGGTCATCAAATTCATATTGTTGATTACTACGAAAATAGAAACGAAGCGTTTCCCCACTACGCTCAAGTTATAAAGGAAAAAGATTATATCATTAGCGAAAATTACGGACCGCATGATATTGAGCAAACCGAGTTCTCATCTGGCAAAACTAGAAGAGAGGTTGCTTACCAAATGGGATTAAGATTTAGAGTGGCACCTAAGATGCCAATCGAAGATGGTATTCATGCCGTTAAGATGTTGTTGCCAAGATGTTTAATCGATGTCGATAACTGCTCTAAATTAATAAATGCTCTTCGTCATTATCACAGAAAATTTTCTGATAAGGAAAGAGTTTATAAAATAAAACCTGTCCACGATTGGAGCTCACATGCTGCGGATGCTTTAAGAACATTAGCAACTGGTTTGCAAGAACATAAAATGTTTAACAATCAACGACAACAACAACACGACTTAAACTACAAGGTAATATAATTATGGGATCAATATTCAATCCAAAAATTCCGTCTCCACCACCTCTGGTTATGCCAGAGACAAGTGATGTTCCTTCTTATGAAGATAAAGAAAGAGACAGACTTGCAGCTCAAGCTTTGGCGGATGCTGAAAAGAAAAGAAAAGGCAGACGATCAACTATTCTAACTGGCTCTGGTTTAAACACTATTGCTGATGAGAATATCCAAAAGAAAACTTTATTAGGAGCGTAAGATGGGAACTATTACACCTTACACAAAAGTTAAAAGTTTAAATGATCCAAGCTTAAAAAAAATAAAAGATTATGAACAAAGAACTGGAAAAAAATATTTAGGTTTTAGTTCGCCTTTTGCTGAGGACAGAGTTGATGATCTTGCTCGAGCAAGACAAGGCTATACAAAATCTACTGGTCGAGATGATTTGAAAGATGTTACCACTACTGGAGCATACAAGAAATTTACTGCTGCACAAAAAGCTCAATATCGAGAAAGATACCCCACAGATTTTTTAGATAACAAACAATACAAACTAGGCAAAAAAACTTTATTAGGAGGATAACAATATGCCAGACAACTACAATAAAAAACCAAGAACTAGATCAATCAATCCGATGCAAGATGATTTTAGTTCTATGAAAACTGGAGCCGCTGGTCCAATTAAATCTGCATTCAAATTTGTTGAGAAAAAAGCAAATGAATTTGCAATCAAAGAAATTGCAAAGATGAACAGTAAAAAGATTGGCGATCAAATTTCAGCTTGGTCAAAAATAGGCGTGCCAGCAACAGCTTACGAAATTTATAAAGCTAATAAGAAAAAGGATTAATTATGGGTGGTTTTAGTCCAGTAGTAAATTTAGCTGAAAAAGTAGGTGCTGTAAAAAAATCAGCTGAGCAACCAAAAGTACCAGCTCAAATGAATAATTCAAATCAAACTGGTAATGATGGACCAACATCAGTTGAGATGAACCAAACAGCAGATAACATTTTAAAGAATAAAAGAAGAGGCAGATCTTCTACTATTTTAACTTTAGGTAGTAATGGATCTTCGCTTCCGACTTTAGGAAAAAAATCTTTATTAGGATGAGCTTAGTAGAAAACATTAATCGTAGAAGAAGATTAGGTATTTCAAGACCTAAATCTAAATCAACAGTAAGCAAGAAAGCTTACGCAGCTATGAAGCGTGGCTGGAAAAAGAAAAAATAAATAATGCAATCACAAGAATTTAGAAATTTAGCTAGGCAGCTAAAAGATAATCTGTCTAGGCTAATGGAAAAAAGATCTAACTGGGAGAGCCATTGGCAAGAAGTTGCTGATTATATGCTTCCTAGAAAAGCAGAAATAACTAAACAGAGAGCTGCTGGAGATAAAAGAAATATATCTATATTCGATGCAACTCCTATTCACGCCTTAGAATTGTTAGCAGCATCTTTACATGGAATGTTAACTTCATCGGCAAACCGATGGTTTTCATTAAGATTTAAAGAAACTGAATTAAACGACAGTGATGAAGCAAAAGAATGGTTAGAAGATGCAACGCAACGAATGTACGATGCCATCGCTAAATCTAATTTCCAACAAGAGATTTTTGAATGCTACCACGATCTAATTGCTTTTGGCACAGCGTGCCTAATGATCGAAGAAGATGATGAAGATGTTTTAAATTTTTCTGCAAGACACATAAAAGAAATTTATATCCAGGAAAATAAAAAAGGATATGTCGATACAATTTATCGTAAATTTAAAATGCCAGCTCAAGCAGTGCTTGATAAATTTGGTATAGAAAATGTTTCAAAAGAAGTTTTAAATTCTGCTAAGAAAAATCCATTTGACGAATTAACGATTATACATGTTGTAAGACCAAGATTGGAATTTGATCCTAAGAAAAAGGACAAAAAGAATATGCCTTTCCAATCTATTTATTATGAAGAAAGTACTGGTCATATAATTATGATCGGTGGCTTTAAAGAAAATCCTTATGTCATTCCAAGATATTTAAAAGCTTCAACAGAAATCTACGGCAGATCTCCAGGTATGAATGCTTTACCTGATGTTAAGGTACTTAATAAGATGGTGGAGAATAGTTTAAAGGCAGCTGCCAAACAAATCGATCCTCCTCTACTCATTCCTGATGATGGAATGTTGGCTCCAATTAGAATGGCTCCAGGTAGTATTAATTATTATCGAGCTGGCTCTCGAGATAGGATTGAGCCTTTAAATATTAATGCCAATACTTCTATAACTTTAAATTCTGAAAATCAAAGAAGAGAAGCTATTCTTAAAATGTTTCATGTTGATCAGTTAGTCATAACTGAAAACAGAAATATGACTGCGACTGAAGTCTTACAAAGACAAGAAGAAAAAATGAGAATACTAGGACCAGTCTTAGGAAGATTGCAGTCTGAATTATTATCTCCAATGATCATTAGAATTTTTAATATTATGCTTAGAAATAATTTATTTCAAATGGCACCAGCTATTTTAAGATCTCAAGAATTAAATATTGAATATGTTTCTCCAATTGCTCTAGCTCAAAAATCATCTGAGCTACAATCTATAATGAGAGGATTAGAATTATTTGGCTCAATGGCTCAAGCGATGCCAGTTATGGATTACATTGATGAGAACGGATTAATTAAACAACTGATTAATATTTTAGGCTTACCAGCTAAGATGATTAAATCAGATGCTGAAGTCCAACAAATAAGAGAAGAAAGAGCTCAACAACAACAAATGCAAATGGAAATGCAACAACAACTTAATGAAAGTCAAGTTGCTAAGAATGCAGCACCACTAGCAAAAGTAGTTCAAAATGGATTTAAGCAATAAAGAAATTGAAAAAAGATTAAGTCAATTAAAAAAAGATTATAAAATTGTTTTCGGATCAGAAGAAGGCAAAAGAGTTTTAGATGACCTCTGCATTAGATGTCATGAGAGTTCGACAACTTTCAGTAAAGATAACAGTCACGAAACGGCTTATTTAGAAGGACAGCGATCAATCGCACTTTTTATAAAAGCTATGATCAAGTCAAAATAACCAATAGGTAAATTATGGAAAATCAGACAACTGAGCAACCAGCTCAATCTGAACAAACGACTGCTGTTGTTCAGAATACAGATGCAACGGCATCGACAAACCAGGAAGTAAATTTTAAAGATTTAATTCCACAAAGTTATAGAGAGGAAAAATCTCTACAAAACTTTAACAATATGGAAGATCTCTTAAAGAGTTATCTTCATGCTCAAAAACTTGTAGGAGCGGATAAAATTCCAGTTCCTAACAAACATGCAACTGATGACGATTGGAAAGAAGTTTTCAAACGATTAGGTGCACCAGAAAAACCAGAAGATTATAAATATAACATTGATCAACTGGATCAAACTCAAGTTGCTGAATTTAATAAAACGGCTCATCAATTAGGTTTATTACCTAAACAAGCTGAAGGTTTAATTAAATTTTACAATGAGTTAAGTAACAATCAAGCTAGTTCTTTAGAACAGAGAGCAGCAGATGCTCAATTAAAAACTGAGACAGATTTAAAAAAAGAATTTGGTCCTCAGTATTCTAAAAGATTAGACCAAGCTAAACGATTAGCTGTTGGAACTTTAGGAGAGGAGTTTTTAGAAAACACAATCCTACAAGACGGCTCAAGGCTTGGAGATAATATTAATATCATTAAAGCTTTTTCAAACTTAGCTGACAAATTATCAGAAGATGAAATCATTAAAGGCGATACATCTGGCTATATGACGGCTAAAGAAATTGAAAAAGAAATTAACGAGCTAACTCAAGAAGGCTCAGCATATTGGAGTAAGACACATCCTAATCATGCTAAAGCTGTTCAAGAAGTTTTAAAATTAAGAGAACTACTTAATGGCTAGTGAAAAATTTACACCAGGCGGAATGATAACAGACATTGAAATTAAACTTGAATGTTTAAGATTGGCTGTTGAATTTGGTCCAGAGAATGATCGTAGAGATCCTCTGCCAATTGCTCAAAAATATTTCGATTGGTCTATACAATCTTCAAAGAGAAAACTTTGCGAATGCAAAACCTCTAAGAAAAAAGTCTAATTGCAGACTTTAAAGGCAAAGACGAGATCCGCATTAGCGGAAAATCAAATCGATTAAATCAATAATCAACCAATAACAAAAGGAGGTTTGACCATGTCAAATCAAATTACTACGGCTTTTGTTCAGCAATATTCAAACAATGTTGCTTTATTAAGCCAACAAAAAGGTAGTCTCCTTCGTGGAACTGTTGATGTTGAGAGTGTAATTGGAAAGCATTCCTACTTTGAACAAGTGGGATCTGTGACAGCTCAAAAGCGTGTTACTAGACATTCTGATACACCTCAAATCGACACTCCTCACGCTAGACGGAGAGTATCATTGGTAGATTACGAGTACGCTGATCTAATCGACAATCAAGATAAGATCAGAACTCTGATCGATCCAACATCATCATACGCTTTAGCTGCGGCTTATGCTTTAGGCAGAGCTCAAGATGATGAAATCATCGCTGCAATATCTGGAACTGCATACACTGGAGAAACTGGTTCAACATCAGTACCTCTTCCAGTCGCACAAAAGATAACTGAAGCGTCAACTGGAGGAATGACAATTGCTAAACTAAGACAAGCAAAAGAAATCTTAGATCTTGGTAATGTAGATCCTTCAATTCCGAGATTTATAGCTTTATCTCCTAAACAAGTTACAGACTTATTAGGAACTACTGAAGTTACAAGTTCGGATTACAACACAGTTAAAGCTTTAGCGAATGGAGAAATCAATTCGTTTTTAGGTTTTAACTTCATAGTCTCTAACAGACTATCTATATCATCAAGCAAAAGACTATGCTTAGCATGGGCTATGGATGGTGTGAAGATGGCGTTAGGTCAAGACATCATGACTAGAATTGATGAGAGATCTGACAAAGGCTATGCAACTCAAGTTTATGTATGTCAATCAATTGGTGCAACTCGAATGGAAGAAAGTAAAGTTGTTTCGATTGAAGCGTACGAAGCGTAATAGGAGGAAATAATCATGGCTAGTGTAAAAGGTACAAATTTTACTAACGCTACTGCTGATCCAGTGGTTAACACTGATAGCAGCGAGTGGTCTGGTAAAGTAAGAGTGCAATACGATGTTTATGAAGCTTCTTCTTTAGCTTCTGGCTCTGACATTTCAGTTGCGAAATTACCAAAAGGTGCGAAAGTTTATGATGTAGTAATACATCATGACGCTTTAGGATCTGGCGTAACTCTTGCAGTTGGCGACAGCTCAGATGCAGACAGATACATTACAGCAACAGCTGCGGCTACTGCTGGAAAAGTAGTTATGTCTGAAGATGGTGCTATCGGTGGTGTTGCATACGAACAAACAGCAGAAACTGACATTTTAATTACAACTGGTGGCGGAACAGCTACTGGAACAATTAAGTGTATGGTTTTCTATACTGTTGAGTAATCCATAAAATAAATGCCTGGCGGAGCAATTCGCCAGGTATCTCAATCAATTAATGTTTAAAAGTTTTGTAATTGTAGCGATAGTTTGTTCGCCTTACTTTGAATGTATGCAGTACGAACAAAAAGAAAAAAAGTTTTTTAGATCTTATGAAAAATGTATGGCTGAAAGTAAAATTATTGGCGATCAGATTTATAAGAATTTAGTTCAAATAGGAATTCCATTTAGATTAGAAATGAATTGTGAGGAAAATAAAAGATGGCAAGCGTAGTAGATATAGCAAATAGTGCATTAAACTTATTAGGTGCATCAA
>Ga0070745_1000902_pt1 | contig 16997 bp, 7 predicted proteins | sample VirMetDEL_Mar_4_FD_77438 | JGI IMG/M metagenome (GOLD analysis project Ga0070745, IMG submission 77438) | Aqueous microbial communities from the Delaware River and Bay under freshwater to marine salinity gradient to study organic matter... | ecosystem: Environmental > Aquatic > Marine > Coastal ...
AAGCATCACCTTTAGTAAATGTAATAGTATCATCTGAAACGGAAGCTGTAGTTAACAATGAACCCGTATCGGTTGAACCACCTCCACCGCCTCCATTTAAGGCATAAGAAGCAGTTATAGCATGAGATGCTGTAGTAGCTGTAGTAGCATTTCCACTTACAGTTGTAACTGTTAAAACCCCAGTATCAGGATTATAGGTAAATTCTCCATCAGAATCTCTAGATATATCATTACCGGCAACGCCAATAAAAGGCATATTGTAATTATTAGCATCTCCTATTTCAATAACAGCAATAGTACTAGCAAAAGAAGCACTTGTAGCTGTTGAACCTGTATTTACTGTAATGTCAAAAGTTGAAGCATCACCCTTAGTAAATGTAATAGTATTAGTAGAGACTGATGCTGTAGTCAATAATGAACCTGTATCTAATGTAGCATTTTCAGCATATGAAGCTGTTAATGCAAATGAAGAAGTACCGGTTACAGAAATATTATCATATACTGTTGTTCCTGTAAGTGCATCGTATAAAGCTGTGATGTGGGATGCTTCAATAGTACCACCATCAACAATGCTAGAAGAAGTTAAATCTGCCATTTAATTTTTGTTATAAATATCAAGAGTTTCTTACTCTTTCAATGGCTTTAGCTACTTGAGAAGGTAAAATAGTTTTAGTACATTCAAAATGTCTATCTGTTCCTTTATGTTCAGGACACCACTCCCAATCCCCGGCATCTAATCTTGTTTTATTATAACAACTATTACATGCACTGGGTGCCTCAGTAAATACTCGTTCACAGTCTTTAAATTCACTAAAAGGTGCACTAAATCCTGAGATTAAGATTGTTTTTTTATTTAAAGCCCAATTTAACCAACTTAAACCACTACCAATGCCTATAAAAAATTCAGCACCCATCATGTCTGTAGCTCTATCTTCTAGGGGATAATCTCCAGTTTTGTCAATTACACCTTTTAATGTTCCTCCTAATTTAGAATCATGCCAATCATCACCTAACTTTTCTTGAGTAATCATTACTACTTTATACCCTTGATCGTTTAAATAATCAATAATTGTTTGCCAACCACCAGGATACATCCAATACTTAGCATGGGACGAACCATGAGGAGCAATTACAACATATTTACCCTCAATTGGGTTAATTTGAAGTGTTTTTCTAAAAGACAGTTTAGGTTTAATTTCCTGATAATCGATTCCTAAAATATCAGCACTACATTCTTGTAAACCATATTTTCTAAAATCATTTGGATTAAAATTAGTATTTATTGTACTATCTTCGTCATAATGCCAACCAATACTATACATAGCGTATAAATCTGTAGCAGGAGTACCTGGTTTGATAAACTCAATTTCAGGGTATTCGCTTTCAAACCAATCATTATGGAAAGTAGAACATATAACTTGACAATTATGTTTTTTTCTAAATTCTTCTACATAAGGGAACCATGCTAATGTATCTCCAATTGCTGATGAGTCTAAATGAATATAAACACGTTTGTTTTCAGCATTATATTTATGTTCAAATATTTCTTCAGTATCTAAATTAGTAATTTTAATATAATAATTTAAATAATATTTAACTGCTGTTTTAGTCCACATATTATTTGTTATTTCTGTGGTATAAACAGATTCACTATTATCCTGATTAATAAATTCAACTTTAAATTTAGCAGATTTTTCTCCTAAAATTTCTACAAAAGCTCCTTCAATAAAATGGATATTAAAAGTATAAGAACCTTCTTTAGGTTTAATACTAAGCTTTTTTAAATTGTTGTATTCCTTTATTAAAACTTCTTTCATACAAATTGTTGATAAATTTCTATAATGTCTTTACTTCTATTAAACCATGATAATTCTTGAGCAGTATTTAACGAACTTTGAACATACCAGTCCCATCTACTTATAATATCTTGGTATCCTGTGTGCATATTAATTATATCACGTGGTGATCTCCAAGCACCATGAAAATCAGTTTCCATTTCCCAATTAGCTATAATAGGCATCCCACAAGCAGCTGCTTCAATCATTGTTAAGTTAGGATGTCCTGCTTCTAACATTGTAGGATGAACAAATATTCTATGAGTTTGGTATAAATTTCTAACTTGTTCTGGGGTGGGATCGAATACAAGGGATAAATTAGAGCATGTTAATACCCAAGGATTAGCATTTAACCAATTTTTATTATTAGAAGGACCTGCTATCGTAATTTTTTTACCTAGTAATGAAGCTAAACCAACCCCAAAATTAAATCCTTTTCTATCATATGAAGAATCACCTGCTAATCCATTATTAGCAACCATTAAAAATTCTCCCGTTTTTTCAATATTAAAATCAGGATAATAAAAATCAACATTTACACCGTGTGAAAAATATTGACATTTAGGATGATCAAAATAATCAACTAAAAATCTAGCAGGCATTAAAGATATTAAAGAACCCTCTACAGCTTTATAATTTTCTTTAAATACATGGGAATTTTTACCATAATGAAAGGCATGGTGGTCATGTAATTGATAAACATAAGAAACACCATTTTGTTGTAAAGTTTCACATAAATTAGCTACATGACAATGTACAATATCAAATTCACCAGGACGAATATCAGAAGCCATTCTAATATGGACTTCATGACCTAGTTTTTCTTGATTACATTTAAACTCCCATACAATTTTTTCAATTGCACCCCATGATGGAGGTGGAATTGGAATACCACAACCTGGATCTACTTGACAAATTTTCATTAATTATCTTTTTTTAGCGTATAATATGGCAAGGTTTGTTTCTTTATGGATTTGTTCATAATTGATTTGAAATCCATTTTTACTAAATTTTTCTAAAATATGAAGAATATTATGACTATTATCCCAAATACCATGTAATTCAATAGCCCATTTATTTATTTTTCTCATGGTATCATCAGACATGTTAAGAAGAAGATCATATTCCCAATATTCAATATCAATTTTAGCAAAATCAATGTATGGTAAATTAAATTCTTTCATAATTACATCCAAATTATAACCTTCATTTGATATAAAATTATCAATTACTTTTGCATTTTTATCTTTTAAATTATGATGTAAGCAAATAATGTTTTTAGTCTCACATTCAATAGAATATACATAATCTGCTTTTTTATAATTTAAAGCATATAAAGAAAAAAATCCTACATTAGCTCCACAATCTAAAACAATATCTCCTTTTTCAACTTCTACTCCATATCTAGAATATTCATGGTCATACCAAATTTCTTTAAAAATTCTTTCATACCACTGATATTCTCCAATATCGGCAATTTGATACTTATTATATAATTTTGCAGGTTGTTCCATTATTTAGCGTATATTTCGGGACTATTTTCGTCCATTCCTTTAAATTCTTGTTCGATAATACTAAATCCTGGGAGGTGTTTAGTATAAATTTTTTCAGCTGTACCTACTCTTAAACGAGCAACATTACATACCCACATATCAAAAGCATCCCAAGGTGTTGTTCTAATTTTATCTTGGATATAAAGTAATTTGCTTCTATTAATTAAATATGATTGAGCTGGGATAAATGGTGTAACATCTGTATAAACATCTTCAACTTTAGGTCCATTTAAGTTACGATTTTTAAATGGATTACCAAACCCAATTATATCTTGATCATTTTCTTCAGCTAATCTACTAAAACGAATTAAAGCATCATATAATTCTTGATAATTAGAATCTACAATTACATCACCTTCAAAGATTAATACATAATCATAATCTTTATTATTTTCAGCTAAAATAGCATCTGTATGAGCTACAAAACACCCATAATGGCCAGGGGCTAATTTATAATAACCTGGTTTATCTTGAACATCGTCTGGACGATTACAAGTATCTTTAGGAGGTAATTCGGTCCAAATTCTGTTTACACGTTGTTCGTACTCGATATCTGTTGCTTTACAAAATTTTTTAATATTATCTACTGATTTTATCTCTTTAGGATTATTATAAGGATCAGTAACTAAATGCATTAATTTAATTTTAGGTTTAGGAATTTCTCCTTTCCATTCAAATACACCATTTTGAGGTAAATTATTAAAATATTTTTGATCTATTTTAAAGGTTTTAGTTTCTGTAGAGTATTCATCTTGGATTTCAAATTTAACTTCATATTCCCCATCAAATTTAAGTAAATCCCAGAATGAATATTTTTGATCTACATTTAAGGTGCGTTCAATAATTAACTCATTATCTTTATAAACCTTGTAATAAACAGTTCTACTATCTTTACTATTTGAGATATAAAAATAAGGAGCAAAATGGTTAGGAACGTTTGTAGACAAAATTGTAAAATATTCTACGCGAGAAAAATCTTTAAAATTAAATATTTCTTTTGTTTTAGATTCAAATACAGACTCTTCTTCCCTGTAGATTGATCCTTCATTTTTAAAGATATGGTGGAATAAATTTTCTAAACCATTAGATTCAGAACCATAAATTTCCATTAGCAAATCATATCCTTTTCCTGTTATAATGGGGTATAATTTAGAATGGAATACTCTAGGATTAGCTGCAAAGAAGTATGTGTATAAAGCATCCCCTTCAGCAGGATGGTGTTTGCCAAAGTAAAAATCTTTTTTATTTAAAATTTGAGAAACATTTTGAATTCCTTCTTTATTTTTTAGAATATAATCATAATTGAGGAAATATGCCTTTTCAAATCCTAATTGAGAAGCTAATGCGGCACCATTGTAATTGTTTGTATAAACTGCAGGACCATGATAAACATCATTTCCTTCACCTTTTAAATTAACAGTAGCATTATATTGATCACTATTCCAATAAAAATTTGTGTAAAAAGTATGCTTAGTTAAAACGTTATTTTTATCAACAACACAATAATCTGCTTGTTTTTGTAATACTTCTGGGATTGGGATATGTGATGTTAAAATTGCCTTATATCCGTGTTTTTGTACCGCTTTTACACAGTCTAGTGTTGTATTTACTACACTATCAGTTGCAGGGTATGTGGATATAATAAACACTTCATCATATTGTTCTACAACAGGATTATCACTAAGTTGTAATTTAATTAATTCACAATTTTTATCAAAATTATCAAATTCTAAATAATTTATAGTATTAAATTTATCAAAATAATTAAGATAAACAGGCAAATTATATAACAATTGTGGTATTTGATATGATAAAGCTTCACGAATAACTAAAGGCATAGTTTCTTTATCATTAGCTGTACCTCGTGAAGTAAATAAAAATAAATCCATTGACTGGTAGAATCTATCTACATCAGTACGTTCATTCCACCATGTTAAATTATCGGGTTTATCCTTCATTAAAGGTTCCCAATAATGTTTAAAATTATCTGCTTGATTTCCTAAACAATGAAATTCATACTCCGGTAATGCTTTAGCATATTCAAAAAACTCTGCTTGATTTTTTCGGGGTGTAAATAAACCAACGTGGAGAATATGTTTTTTATTAGGGTCTAAACCTAACTCTTTTAATACTTTTTCCCTATTAGGACGATCAATATATTCAATAGGATATTCAACTAATACTTTAGGAATATCTAAATCTTTGTATTGTTGGATTTGCCAATTAGATACAAACATAAACTTATCTGGGAAGAATCGTTTATTGTCTGTATTAAATGATGAATCGTGAGAGGTTTCTACAATATAATAATCACGATTAGGGTTATATAGTTTTTGAGCTACTTCACTATCCATAAAGAATTCCGGAATTTCCTCTAAATGAACAATATCCGGTTTTACTTTATTAACAATATCTAATAGCTTAAACTTGTTTTCTTGAAGGGTATAAAATTTATCAGAATCAACTAAATCTACAAGTTTATTTCTTGTAACCACTAGAACACCCCCAGTACAATCTACCCATTCAACAAGATGTATTTCAAATTCTTGTTTAAGTAATTCTACCTTTTTAACTAAATATTGAGGTAAACCCCCAGTCGATAAGTGTGGAGCTACATAAAGCAGTTTTTTCATATAACTTAAGTAATTTTATATAATATAACATTTATTTTTTAATAAACCAAATTTAAGTATTCATTATTTCACCAATACTACCTCCAGCAACACCTATTACTTCACCAATATCAGCACCATCAACATTATTTACTTGATTAGCATATCCTGCAGTATAAGTTACATCTAAAGTGTTAGTACCAAAAGCAAAATTAATACCAGCATAATATTGTTGATATCCAAAGGGTGTTGGATCATTATCAGGATAATCATAATCAAACTCTACTAATTGGATAATTAAAAATCCATTATTATTAGCATCAGTAATAGCTGTAGGGTTTAAAGTTGTAGTAACAATACCAGCATTATTTGTAAAAGGTGAAGCGGAATATGCCGGTGGGGATGGGGGAGTAGGAATATTAATATCAAATTCATTTGTAACTAAAGAAGAACCTCCATTTCCTCCAAAAGCTAAAACACTTTGTGCTGGTTGGATTGCTAGGGGAGTACCACTTCCTACAAGATCGATATTCATATCTATAGCTGTAATATTTCCAGCATAAGCAGATAAATTCCAATAAAAATAAGCTCTTGTTACTCTATATTGATCTCCTGCTCTACTAGAAATATATTCAGAAGCAATAGCAAAGGTATCTACAGTAGGAGAAGTTCTATTAATTGCATTTGCACCCGTAGGATCATTTCTTGCATCAAACCAAACTGGGAGGTAAGGTCCAGCAATTGTTCCTTCTCTAGATGCGTTTACACTTACTGTTGGCATTTTTAAAACTGTTTTTTAGGTAAATAATATTCCGAAGAATTAAAATATAAGTTTGATGGTGGAGATACACTTATTGTTTGATATTCTACACCCGGAATATTAAAAAAGTTAGATGAGGTAGGCAAGTTATTCCACCAAGTTACAACAGTTCCTTCTTTTGTTAATTGAGATAAAGAAGAACTAAAATGTTTGTTATGTTCATCTCCATAAGTATCATAAAAAATTCCATCATAAGTTGATAAGATATCTAAATTATCATACCAACTCCCAGTTACAATAGTTACATTAGATTTATCTAATGCCCATGTTTGAGCTTTAGAGATAATATCTGGGTGATTTTCTATAATAGTATGAGAAGTAATAGAAGCAGATTGAATATAATCTGCTGAAATGCCCATACCAAATCCAATTTCTAAAATATCACCTCCATTTTGAGTAACGTAAGCTGCAGAAGATGACATTAAGCCATCTTCCCAGTCCATCATTACTTCACGTTGTTCACCTGATGGGGATGTGAAGTATATTTTATCTTCTTCAAATGTTAAACTTTGTGATAAGTAATACATACCTTTTATTTTTATGCTATTTTAACCCAAGTATTATCAGGATTAAAATATACTATATCGTTAGTTTGATCAACACAATATCCTACAATTCTAACCCAATCATTAGGATTTGTGGGTGCTGAAGCTTGGAATCTACCTGATGTGCTACCTAACCATATTGGATATCCTTGAGTAGGTAATGAAGTAAATATTGAACTATATCTAGCAAATCCTCTAATTAACATACCTACTTCATTAGCAGGACCAGTACCTACTGCTATAGCTAACATATTTTCAGCTCGGTAATCTACACCCTGAGCATCGGAAGTAGTCCAGACACCATTTCTCCAAACATACATATTTCCTGCATCCACAGTAGTAGTACCAAAATACACTACCTCACCCATTACTGAGTTATTAGCTATATTAACAGTTGTTCCATTAGTAGCAGATATGGCATTAAAGTGTAATTTACCATTTACATCCATTAAATCTGTAGTATTATCAGCAGTAACAAAATCAACTGATTGTACTGTAGTAGCAGTTACAGTGTATACTAAATAATTTCCATAATTGTTAAATGCACCACCACTAATACCACTTGTACCATTTATACTTGTACCTGAAGTACCTGGAGTACCTGATGTACCACTTGTACCATTTTTACCTGATGTACCGTTAGTACCGTTTTTACCTGAAGTACCACTATCTCCTGAAGTACCTGAACCACCGTCTACACCTGATGTACCTGAAGATCCATTTGTACCACTTACACCTGAAGCTCCTGAGGCACCTGAAGTTCCTGAGGTACCATTTTTACCTGATGTTCCTGAATTACCATTTTTACCTGAAGTACCATTTGAACCTGTAGTTCCTGATACACCTGATTTTCCTGAAGTACCGCTTCCTCCGTTTTTACCTGAGGTTCCATTTGAACCATTTGTTCCACTAGTACCTGCTTTACCTGAAGTACCTGATCCACCATTAACTCCTGAGGTACCACCTGAACCTGAGGTACCACTTGTACCTGAAACTCCTGATCCACCATTACCTCCATTAACTCCTGAAGTACCTGCTGAACCATTTGTTCCTGATACACCTGATTTTCCTGAAGTTCCTGATGCTCCATTTTTACCTGAAGTACCTGCTGAACCTGTAGTTCCTGACTGGCCTGATTTTCCTGATGTACCTGAACCACCATCTACACCTGATGTACCTGAAGATCCGTTTGTACCACTTACTCCGGATACACCTGAAGCACCTGAAGTCCCTGAACCCCCATTTTTACCTGAAGTACCTGTTGAACCATTAGTACCTGAAGTACCTGATTTTCCTGAAGTACCGCTTCCTCCATTTTTACCTGAGGTTCCATTTGAACCATTTGTTCCTGATACACCTGATTTACCTGATGTACCTGATGCTCCATTTTTACCTGAAGTACCTGCTGAACCATTTGTTCCTGAAGTTCCTGATACACCTGATTTACCTGAAGTACCTGATCCACCATTTTTACCTGAAGTACCATTTGAACCTGTAGTACCGGATACACCTGATTTACCTGATGTACCATTTCCTCCGTTTTTACCTGAAGTACCATTTGAACCTGTAGTACCGGATACACCTGATTTTCCTGAAGTACCACTACCTCCGTCTGTACCTGATGTACCTGAAGATCCTGAAGTTCCGCTTACACCTGAGGCACCTGAAGCACCTGAAGTTCCTGATGTACCGGCTTTTCCTGAGGTACCTGAAGCACCATTTTTACCTGAAGTACCATTTGAACCACTTGTTCCTGATGTTTTACTAGATCCTGATAAACCAGCTGCTCCATCAACACCACTTGTACCGGATGTACCTGAAGATCCTGATGTACCACTTGTACCAGCTTTACCACTTGTACCTGAACCTGCATTTTTACCGCTTGTACCTGCTGAACCATTTGTTCCGCTTGTACCTGCTTTTCCTGATGTACCGTTTCCTCCGTTTTTACCTGAAGTACCATTTGAACCTGTAGTACCGGATACACCTGATTTACCTGAAGTACCGCTTCCTCCATCAGTACCACTTGTACCTGATGAACCTGCTGTTCCACTTACTGCAGATGCACCACTAGCACCAGCTGTACCTGAAGTACCTGAACTACCAGTTGTACCAGAAGTACCTGATTTGCCTGAGGTACCGTTTCCTCCGTTTTTACCTGAAGTACCTGTTGAACCATTAGTACCTGAAGTACCTGATTTGCCTGAGGTACCTGAACCTCCATTCTTACCTGAAGTACCTGCTGAACCCGTAGTTCCTGAAGTTCCTGATACACCTGATTTACCTGAAGTACCCGATCCACCATTTTTACCTGAGGTACCTGTTGAACCGTTTGTACCAGAAGTACCTGATTTGCCTGATGTACCATTTCCTCCGTTCTTACCTGAAGTTCCTGCTGATCCTTGTGTACCTGATGTACCTGATAAACCTGAAGTACCGCTACCTCCGTCTGTACCACTAGTTCCTGATGAACCTGCTGTTCCTGAAACTGCTGAAGCACCACTAGCACCTGCAGTTCCTGAAGTACCTGAACTACCAGTTGTACCACTTGTACCAGCTTTTCCTGAGGTGCCTGAATTTGCATTTTTACCTGAAGTACCTACTGAACCATTTGTTCCTGAAGTACCAGATTTACCTGAGGTACCTGAATTAGCATTTTGTCCTGAAGTACCTGCTGAACCTGTAGTTCCTGATGTGCCCGATAATCCTGATTTACCTGAAGTACCCGATCCACCATTCTTACCTGAAGTACCTGCTGAACCATTTGTACCGCTTGTTCCAGCTTTACCTGAGGTGCCATTTCCTCCGTTTTTACCTGATGTTCCGTTTGAACCTGTAGTACCTGATGTACCTGATAAACCTGAAGTACCACTACCCCCATCAGTACCACTTGTACCAGATGAACCTGAAGTACCACTTACACCTGAAGCTCCACTATCACCTGTTGTACCAGTAGTTCCTGAAGATCCACTTGTACCTGATGTTTTACTTAAACCAGATTCACCTGCTAAACCATCAACACCTGAGGTACCTGTTGTACCTGAAGATCCTGATGTACCACTAGTTCCAGATTTACCACTTGTACCTGAATTTGCATTTTTACCTGAAGTACCTGCTGAACCATTTGTTCCTGAGGTGCCTGATTTACCACTTGTGCCTGAAGCACCGGTATTTCCTGAAGTACCCGTAGAACCATTTGTACCAGAAGTACCTGATAATCCTGAAGTTCCTGAACCTCCGTCTGTACCTGAAGTTCCAGATGAACCTGAAGTACCACTTATTGCAGATGCGCCACTAGCACCAGCTGTACCTGAAGTACCTGAACTACCTGTTGTACCTGAAGTTCCTGCTTTTCCTGATGTACCTAAACCTCCATTTTTACCTGAAGTACCTGTTGAACCATTAGTACCTGAAGTACCTGATTTGCCTGAGGTGCCTGAATTTGCATTTTGTCCTGAAGTTCCAGATGAACCTGTAGTACCTGAAGTACCTGATTTACCACTTGTACCTGAACCTGCATTTTTACCTGAGGTACCTGCTGAACCATTTGTTCCTGAGGTGCCTGATTTACCACTTGTGCCCGAAGCGCCTGTGTTTCCTGAAGTACCTGCTGAACCATTTGTACCAGAAGTACCTGATAAACCTGAAGTTCCTGAACCTCCATCAGTACCACTTGTACCGGATGAACCAGCTGTTCCTGAAACTGCTGAAGCACCACTAGCTCCAGCTGTACCTGAAGTACCTGAACTACCTGTTGTACCTGAAGTTCCTGCTTTTCCTGATGTACCTAAATTACCATTTTTACCGCTTGTACCTGCTGAACCATTTGTTCCTGAAGTGCCTGATTTGCCTGAGGTACCTGAATTTGCATTTTGTCCTGAAGTTCCAGATGAACCTGTAGTTCCTGAGGTACCTGATACACCTGATTTTCCTGAAGTGCCTGATCCACCATTTTTACCTGAGGTACCTGTTGAACCGTTTGTACCACTAGTACCTGCTTTACCTGAGGTTCCTAAATTACCATTTTTACCACTTGTACCTGCTGAACCATTTGTACCAGAAGTACCTGATAATCCTGAAGTTCCTGAACCTCCGTCTGTACCGCTAGTTCCTGATGAACCTGCAGTACCGCTTACTGCAGATGCACCACTAGCTCCAGCTGTACCTGAAGTACCTGAACTACCAGTTGTACCACTAGTACCACTAGTACCAGCAGTACCTGATTCAAAGCTATCTCCTGAAGTACCTGCTGTACCTGAAGAACCGCTAGTTCCTGAAGTACCACTTGTACCTGAACCTGCGTTTTTACCTGAAGTACCCGCTGAACCATTTGTTCCTGAAGTACCAGCTTTACCACTTGTACCTGAAGCACCTGTATTTCCTGAAGTACCTGCTGAACCATTTGTTCCTGAAGTTCCTGATACACCTGATTTTCCTGATGTACCCGAACCTCCGTCTGTACCGCTAGTTCCTGAAGAACCTGCTGTACCACTTACTCCTGAAACTCCTGAAGCACCTGAAGTACCATCTGCACCATTTTTACCGCTTGTACCTGCCGAACCATTTGTACCAGAAGTACCTGCTTTTCCTGAGGTACCAGAAGCTCCTAAATTACCACTTGTACCTACCGAACCATTTGTTCCGCTTGTACCAGATACACCACTTGTACCTGAACCTCCATCAGTACCTGATGTACCTGAAGATCCTGAAGTACCTGAAATTGCTGCTGCTCCTGAGTCTCCTGTTGTACCTGATGTACCAGTAGAACCTGAAGTACCTGAAGTACCAGATTTACCTGAAGTGCCTGATGCTCCTGTGTCTCCTGAAGTACCTGATGTACCAGTAGAACCTGCAGTACCTGAAGTACCACTTAAACCAGAAGTTCCTGAAGCAGCATTTTTACCTGAAGTACCTGCTGAACCATTAGTACCTGAAGTCCCGGATTTACCGCTTGTACCTATAATACCTGATTCACCTGATGTTCCTGCTGAACCTGTAGTACCTGAAGTACCACTTAATCCTGAAGTTCCTGATCCACCATCTGTACCTGATGTACCTGATGAACCTGCAGTACCACTAACGCCCGAAGCACCACTATCACCTGCAGTTCCTGAGGTACCTGAGCTACCTGTAGTTCCTGAAGTACCTGCTAAGCCTGAGGTACCCTTTATTCCATTTTCTCCTGAAGTACCTGCTGAACCATTTGTTCCGCTTGTACCAGATACACCACTTGTTCCTGAACCTCCATCAGTACCACTTGTACCAGATGAACCAGCTGTTCCTGAAACTGCTGAAGCACCACTAGCACCTGCAGTACCTGAAGTACCACTTGAACCTGTTGTACCTGATGTTCCAGCTTTACCTGAAGTACCACCTGAGAATGTTTCTCCTGAAGTACCAGTTGAACCCGCTGTACCTGAAGTACCTGATAAACCTGAAGTTCCTGAACCTCCATCAGTACCTGATGTACCTGAAGATCCACTTGTACCACTTACAGCAGCAACACCACTATCTCCAGCTGTACCTGAAGTACCAGTTGAACCTGATGTACCACTTGTACCAGCAGTACCTGAAGTACCTGATTCAAAGCTATCTCCTGAAGTACCTGCTGTACCTGAAGAACCACTAGTTCCTGAAGTACCACTTGTACCTGAATTTGCATTTTTACCTGAGGTACCTGCTGAACCATTTGTTCCGCTTGTACCTGCTTTACCTGAAGTACCTGATGCTCCTGTGTCTCCTGAAGTACCCGTGCTACCTGTTGTACCACTTGTACCACTTAAACCAGAAGTACCACTACCTCCGTCTGTACCACTAGTTCCTGATGAACCTGCTGTACCGCTTATACCTGATGCACCATCGGCTCCTGCTGTACCCGAAGTACCTGAACTACCAGTTGTACCACTAGTACCAGCTAAACCTGATGTGCCATTATTTCCATTTTTTCCTGAAGTACCTGTACTACCTGTTGTACCACTAGTACCAGCTACACCTGAAGTACCGCTTCCTCCATCTGTACCACTAGTTCCTGATGAACCTGCTGTTCCTGAAACCCCTGAAGCACCTGATGCTCCATTTGTTCCTGATGTACCACTTGAACCTGTTGTACCTGAAGTACCATTTGCACCTGAAGTACCTGATGCTCCTGTGTCTCCTGAGGTACCAGTTGAACCTGTAGTACCTGAAGTTCCTGATAAACCACTTGTACCTGAACCTCCATCAGTACCTGATGTACCTGAAGATCCTGAAGTACCTGAAACTGCTGAAGCACCACTAGCTCCAGCTGTACCTGAAGTACCTGAACTACCAGTTGTACCACTAGTACCTGCTTTACCTGATGTGCCACCTGAGAATGTTTCTCCTGAAGTACCTGTTGAACCTGCAGTTCCTGAAGTACCACTTAATCCACTTGTACCTGAACCCCCATCAGTACCTGAAGTACCTGAAGATCCACTTGTACCACTTATTGCTGAAGCTCCATTATCTCCGGCTGTACCCGAAGTACCTGAACTACCAGTTGTACCTGAAGTTCCTGATAATCCTGAAGTACCATTTGTACCTTCTTGACCTGATGTACCTGCGCTACCTGAAGTACCACTTGTACCTGAACCTCCATCAGTACCTGATGTACCTGAAGATCCACTTGTACCACTTATTGCTGAAGCACCATCTGCTCCTGCTGTACCTGAGGTACCGCTTGAACCTGTAGTACCCGAAGTACCTGCTTTACCTGATGTGCCACCTGAGAATGTTTCTCCTGAAGTACCTGTACTACCTGTTGTACCACTTGTACCACTTAAACCACTTGTACCTGAACCTCCATCAGTACCACTTGTACCAGATGAACCTGAAGTACCTGAAATTGCTGAAGCACCATCGGCTCCTGCTGTACCTGAGGTACCACTTGAACCTGTAGTTCCTGAAGTACCTGATAATCCTGAAGTACCACCTGAGAATGTATCTCCACTAGTACCAGTTGAACCTGTAGTACCTGAGGTACCACTTAAACCACTTGTTCCTGATCCACCATCTGTACCTGATGTACCTGATGAACCTGCTGTACCGCTTATACCTGAAACACCATCTTGTCCTGAGGTACCTACTGAACCATTTGTTCCTGAAGTACCTGATAAACCAGAAGTACCTGCAGTGCCTTCTTGACCTGATGTACCGGCACTACCTGAAGTACCTGAAGTACCTGAGGTACCACTACCTCCGTCTGTACCTGATGTACCAGATGAACCTGCTGTACCACTAACTCCTGAAACGCCACTTTGTCCTGAGGTACCTGATGAACCTGAAGTACCTGATGTACCGTTTGTTCCACTATCTCCTGAAGTTCCTGATGAACCTGAAGTACCTGATGTACCTGAGGTACCACTACCTCCATCTGTTCCTGAAGTACCTGAAGATCCTGAAGTACCTGAAATACCTGCTACTCCATCTTGTCCTGAAGTACCTATACTACCATTAGTACCCGAAGTACCTGATAATCCTGAAGTACCATTTGTACCTTCTTGACCTGATGTACCTGAGGAACCTGATGTACCTGAAGTACCTGAAGTACCTGATCCACCATCTGTACCTGAGGTACCCGATGAACCTGAAGTACCACTTACAGCAGCAGCACCGCTATCTCCGGCTGTACCAGTAGTTCCTGAAGAACCTGAAGTACCGGATGTACCTGTTGTACCATTTTTTCCTGAAGTACCTGAAGTTCCTGATGAACCTGAAGCACCTGAAATACCACTTGTTCCTGAAGAACCTGAGGTACCACTAACCCCTGAAACATCACTTTGTCCTGATGTACCTGCTGTACCAGTACTACCTGAAGTACCACTTGTACCTGAAGTACCTGATGAACCACTTGTTCCAGCTGTACCTGAAGTACCTGAACCTCCGTCTGTACCAGATGTACCTGAAGATCCTGATGTACCACTAACTCCAGCTACCCCATCTTGTCCTGATGTACCTGTAGAACCATTTGTTCCACTTGTACCACTTAATCCTGAGGTACCATTTGCTCCTGATTCTCCTGATGTACCGGCTGTACCTGAAGAACCACTAGTACCTGAGGTACCTGAACCTCCGTCTGTACCAGATGTACCTGAAGATCCGCTTGTACCTGAGATTGCAGCAGCTCCACTATCTCCTGCTGTACCTGATGTACCAGTTGAACCACTAGTACCTGAAGTTCCTGAAGAACCAGACGTACCTGTAGTTCCTGAAGTACCAGATCCACCATCTGTACCTGATGTACCTGATGAACCCGCTGTACCACTTATACCTGAAGCACCATCAACACCTGCAGTACCTGAAGTACCTGAACTACCTGTTGTACCCGAAGTACCACTTGTACCTGAAGAACCTGAAGTTCCTGAAGTTCCTGTTGTACCTGATGTACCATTTTCTCCATTGGTACCTGAAGTACCGCTTGAACCACTAGTTCCTGAAGTTCCTGAAGTTCCTGAAGTTCCTGTTGTACCTGATGTACCATTTTCTCCATTGGTACCTGAAGTACCGCTTGAACCACTAGTTCCTGAAGTACCTGTTGTGCCTGAAGAACCAGATGTACCACTTGTACCTGTTGTACCTGATGTACCTGATGTTCCACTAGTTCTAGATAAACCAGATTGACCATGTGAACCAAAAGTACCTGAACTACCTGAAAGACCACTTGTACCACTTGTACCAGTTATACCAGCCGTACCCGAAGTTCCTGATTGACCACTTGTACCTGAAGAACCAGTTTGACCACTTGTTCCATTTAAACCTGAAGTACCTGAAGTTCCTGAAGAACCTGCTGTACCACTTGTTCCTGAAGTACCTGATGTACCTGCAGAACCTGCTGTACCTGAAGTACCTGAAGTACCAGATCCACCACCAGATCCTGGAAGGGTTCTATATTGTATTTTTCCTGTTGTAGTATCGTATGTTGCTACTGTGAGTAGATCTGCTCTTTCAGTTAAAGAATCAATAGTAAAAGGATCAGTTCCTTTAATATGCATTGAACCTGTTAAACCAAGTTCTCCTGTATTATAATCAAATGTAAAATTACCAGAGCCACTTAAATTTAAGTCAGAGGCTGAACCCGTTGCAAATTGGACTGTTTTATCACTACCACCAGCTGAATCGGCTTCTGGGATATGAATTTCTACTCCACCCCCAGAAAGAGCTGTAACTTCAACCCCTGAACCTGTAAAATAAAAGGATTGAGCAAAATTTACTTGAGTATTATTATAATATACTTGAACTCCTCCAAGACCTGGCATCCCAGTTAAATCTATACTATGAGAAATAGGAGGGTTACTACCTGTATAATAAAAATTAATTACATTCCCAGACAATGAGCTAGAATAGTAGAGCGACTGAAAATTGCCGTCTACTTCCTGGAAAGTTAATTCGGAGCCTTTATTTAATCTTAGTAGGATGCTCATTTTTATTTATAAATATTAACGAAATTAGTATTATTCTTCAAAAGAAGTAGGACTTGCATCACTTTGTATTTCTGGACTATTTTCTACTGGGGGAATGATATCGTTAATACTTGAAACGGCTTCCATACTAAATATAATTTGAGTTTTATTACTAAATTTCTTCAATGCTACTAATTCTTTTTGTACTGTATCAGG
>Ga0070745_1000903_pt1 | contig 16949 bp, 18 predicted proteins | sample VirMetDEL_Mar_4_FD_77438 | JGI IMG/M metagenome (GOLD analysis project Ga0070745, IMG submission 77438) | Aqueous microbial communities from the Delaware River and Bay under freshwater to marine salinity gradient to study organic matter... | ecosystem: Environmental > Aquatic > Marine > Coastal ...
AAAGTTTACCTCGACACTGCCATTGAAATGGCAATAGAGTCAAGAGCTGCGTCAGAGGCAAAATCCATATTGCAGTTAAATGACGAGTATCGTGCTTGTCGTGAAGTGGAACCAGATTTATCTAAGATTGGAAGGCGAATAAATAAATGAGATTACAAGATTGGCAAAAAGATATGGCATCAGCTTTAATTGCAATTTGTATACTTGTGATTATATGCTGCTATCCATTTTTTGTGAGACATTGCGACCACTGCTGTAAGCCTACTTTCTATGTCAGTAGTGATACTGGAAACAAAGTTGTTGCAATGGAGTCAACTCTTGACCGATTTATCAAGAGTTCTACAAATGTACTTGTTTACCACCAATGGTGCTTTGAGGAGGTTTATAATGGCTCAAAATAATGGATCAAAAGTAGTCAAGAAAGGTGCGCTTTATGAATCATTGTGCAGACAGGTTCTTGAATGGGTTGACGAAGATGTTAGGAATAACTACGAGTCGATCCTTATTACTAATACTTGGGGCAATCGGTACAGGATAAACGTGTATCAAAAGTATTACAATGAAGACTCTGCAGTCCCAAGCTACAGGATCGCGCATAGTTACTTCTGCCACCTTGTTGCCGACAAGCTGTTCAATGAAACTTTGCACCGACAGCCTAAACTTGAATAAAGTTTTATGCCAATGCTGCCGATATGTAAAATCAGTGCTTGGCATAGTCCTAACGCCTTATATGCGGACAACCATCAGGAGCTTGACAATATCAAGCGCATCTGCTATACTACCCGACAAGTAAAGGACAGGACTTATGCCTAAGCATAAAAGACAAGAACTTGCGAAGATAGACGGTACACACAAAGATAATCCGGCACGCCGTAAGGCAATTGTGCCGGTTCGAGATAAAAGGCCGGAACCATCTCTGCTTGTTCAGGGCGATGAGCTTACTTTGGAGCTTTGGCATGAGACTTGCGATACGCTTTCATTCATGGGATTTCTTAAATACGAAGACGGACCCACTATCGAAGCATACGTTTTAAACTACGGTCTGCTTCTTCGATGTATTCAAGAAATTCACCAGAATGGCGATACCACTATCACTCGTGACGGTGGAACTAAAGCTAGTGGTGCGGCGACAAATTACGGTCGCTATGTCCAGACACACATAAGATTATTGAGCGAACTAGGACTTACGCCGTCATCCCGCACCAAATTAGCACCACCTGAGTCACGCAGTAACAACGAAGATAGTGCTGTTGGCGATTTACTTAAAAAACTTGCTGGAGGCTAAGCCTCCGTATTACGGAATTATCATGTCTTTAAAATCTTTGATTGATTATACTTTTGTCAGTAAGTACGCACGCTGGGTTCCAGAAAAGAAACGCCGAGAAACTTGGAACGAGGCTGTTGACCGTGTAAAGCAAATGATGCTAGAGCATTACTCGGGCAAGCCAGAAGTCCTGCCAGAGATCGAATGGGCGTATGAGCAGATGCGCAAGAAGCGCGTGCTTGGTTCTCAGCGTGCGTTGCAGTTCGGCGGAGATCCTATCTTTAAGCATAACGCTAGGATGTACAATTGCATTGTGTCGTACTGTGACAGAGTGCGGTTCTTCCAAGAGTGCATGTACCTTCTTCTGTGTGGTTGCGGAACAGGGTTCAGTGTTCAGAAGCATCATATTGACAGATTGCCAGAGTTGCTTCCAAAGAAGGAAGGCAGCAAGAAGTTTATCATTCCTGATTCGATTGAAGGCTGGAGCGATGCAGTTGGAGTTCTCGTTTCTAGCTACTTCGATCAGTTTCTTGGTGAGGAGCTTTTTGAATCGTTCAATGGGAAGAATGTAACTTTTGACTACAGCTTGATTAGGGAAGCAGGCTCGCCATTAAAGTCTAGTGGAGGGAAAGCGCCTGGCCCTAAGCCGTTGAAAAAGGCCCTTGATAACATCAAGAAGATCTTAGACGATGCAATTAAGAATGGTCAGAAGAGGCTGAAGCCAATTCAAGCTTACGATATTGTGATGCACACCGCTGACGCTGTTATCTCTGGTGGAGTAAGGCGAAGCGCTACGATATGCGTATTCAGTCCTGATGACACTGCGATGGCTACAGCTAAGACCGGCAACTGGTTTATCGAGAACCCGCAGCGAGGTAGATCAAATAACAGTGCGCTGCTTCTTCGAGACAAGACATCTCCAGAGCAGTTCGCAGAACTGATGAAGTCAGTCAAGGAGTTTGGTGAGCCTGCATTTATTTGGTCTGACAGCACTGAGTTGCTTGTCAATCCATGCGTTGAGATCGGTATGTATCCTGTTTGCGAGCAGACTGGTGAGTCTGGCTGGCAGGCGTGTAACTTATCTACGATCAACTGCGCCAAGATAAAATCGAAGCAAGATTTTTACAGTGCGTGTCGCGCTGCATCAATCATCGGTACGCTTCAGGCAGGGTTCTGCAACTTTGACTACCTTGGAAGTGCTTCTGAACGAATCATTGCTCGCGAGGCTTTGCTTGGTGTAAGTATGACTGGAATCATGGAGACTCCAGACATTTGCCTAGATGCTTCAGTGCAGCAGAAAGGCGCCGAGACGGTCAAGGAGACAAACAAAGAGATTGCTGATGCTGTCGGAATCAATCAGGCTGCAAGAACGACTTGTATCAAGCCAGAGGGAACATCGAGTTGCATCCTTGGAACTTCCAGTGGTATTCACCCACATCACGCGAAGAGGTATATCAGGAGAGTCCAAGCAAACAAGATGGAGCCGATATACAACTACTTCAGGAAGATCAATCCTCGTGCTTGTGAAGAGAGCGTGTGGAGCAATAACGAAAGTGATGACGTTGTTGCCTTCTGTGTTGAAGTTGCTGATGGCAGTAAGACCAAGAACAAAGTCAGTGCGATTCAGTTGCTTGAGTATGTAAAGTCAACTCAGCAAAACTGGGTTATTGCTGGCACAAACAAAGAATTATGCACAAAGCCGTGGCTTAACCATAACGTCAGTAACACTATTAACGTTAAGCCAGAGGAATGGGATGAGGTTGAAGAGTATATTTACGAAAACAGGCAGTTCTTTTGCGGTATCTCGTTATTGCCGATCACCGGCGACAAGGACTACCCGCAGGCGCCGTTCACTACAGTGTACTTACCAAGCGAACAGGTTTCTCATTATGGCGGTGCTGCATTGTTTGTTAGCGGGCTTATTGAGGTTGCACTGACTTTATGGGAAGACAACTTGTGGGCCGCTTGCGATAGCTTGCTTGGGGTTGGAGAGAAGATCAAAGGCAACGGCAAGAAAGAGTGGCAGGAAAGATGCGAGAAGTTTGCAGCCAAGTATTTTGAAGGAGACTTGAAGCGACTGACATATTGCATGAAGGATGTCTATAACTGGAAGGAATGGGTTGACATGAACCGTGAATACAAGAATGTTGACTTCACTCAAGTTATAGAAGAAACCAATAACGTTAATCCGGTTCAAGAGATTGCTTGTGCCGGTGGAAAGTGCGACATCATGTAAACAAAGGCTCGCAAATGTCTAGCTGGAATGACCCGATTGACGAGATGAACAAATATGCAAAGGCAATAGCCAATGGCGATATAATTTCATGCAAGTCAATCAAGGGTTCAATAGATAGGCATTTCAGGGACTTACAGGAGCAAGATACAGATGCGTTTCCTTATTACTTTGATGAAAATGCTGCGAGGAACGTTGCCAATTTCTTCCCTACGGTAGTACGCCACAGTATTGGAAAGAATGTTGGTCAGCCGTTTATCTTGCAGCCTTGGCAGTGCTTTGCGATTGCTTCTATCTTCGGGTGGAAGCATCGAAGCACTGACCTAAGAAGGTTCAGTAAGGCGTACATTAGTGTTGCAAGGAAGAATGGCAAGTCCACTCTGGCTGCTGCGCTGTGTACGTTCTGCGCTGGGTTTGATTACAACCCAATAACAGACGGGTTTGAGAATGTTGCTCAAGTTGTCTTAGCTGCTTCAAAGAAAGAGCAGGCTGACAGGGTGACGATGGCTGAATGTATTAGGATGCGTTCACAGAGTGAACTGCTTACTAATATGTCAGACTACAAAAACAGGCAAATTACGTTTGACCATAATCATGGTCATATTATAACGGTTGGATCAGATAAAGCCTTCGATGGCTTGAACCCTTCGGTTGTCCAGATCGACGAACTGCACAGTTTCAGAAGCAGCGGCAACCAAGCAGAGTTCCTATCTACTATGAAGACAGGTAGCGGAGCAAGAAGCCAGCCTCTGTTCCTAGTGACAACGACTGCAGGATCAACTTCGTCTGAGATATGGAAGTCTGAATGGAAGTACGCAACTGGAGTTGCGACAAACGACTTTAAGGATGAATCATACTTCAGCCTAAGTTACGAAGTTGACGAAGAAGATGATCCGCTTGACCCAAAAAACTGGATCAAGTCAAACCCATGTTTAGGAGTTACACTTACAAAAGAATACCTTGAGGATCAAGCAAAGCCTGCTAGACAGGATAGCGTGGCACTCAATAGGTTTACTAGGTATCACGGCAACTATTTAGTCAGTAACCTTGATGCCGCATTTAATATTGACCAGTGGGATAAGTGCGCCGGTAAGCTCAGTGATTGGAAGGACGCTGACGCACTTGGTTGTGGCATTGATCTTGGAGCGAGAGACGACCTAGCAGCCCTAGCTTTGGTCGCACGCTATGAGACCGATGACTTCATAGAGGACGATGATGGTGAGCGTACTCCCATCTACCGATATGAAGGGAGGATCTGGTCCTACCTTGCAATGGATTCTCTCAGGGACATTAAGGCAAAGCCTTTTTGTGACTTCATTGACAAGGGACTGCTGCGGAGAAGTAAGTTCCCGCTGTCCGAGCTTGAGCGGGACGCAGCAGAATATTGCAGACAGTATGGATGCTACCAAGTAGCTATTGACCCATACCAAGCACAAAAGACTGGAGAGAATCTTGAGCAAGAAGGTCTCGAGGTTGTTTCGATGGCTCAGTCAACTAGGCACTTCAATGAGCCTATTGGCGAGCTTAAAGCGTGCATAGCTGATGGTAGGTTCAGGCATGACGGAGACGAGCTGCTTCGGTGGGCGATGGGTAATGCCATACTCGTTACTGACAGGCAGGACAGGGCTATGTACGCGAAGAATGAGGCGGAAGATAAGATCGACCCATGCGTAGCCCTTACTATGGCCTTTGCTCGTGCAATGGCAGCGCCTTCAAGGTCCGATGGTTACTTTACTTTTTAAGGAACACTTATGTTTAAGAGCAAAATAGGCACGCTGTTTAATGCCGTATCGTCTACTGCAAGTAGTCCAGCCGCTTGGCTCTTGCAGTCACTTGGCATTAACAACAGCAGTGCGACAGGCATTAGCATTAACATCAACTCGGTTCTTAGTGTGCCAGAGGTGTGGATGGCAGTGTCAAAGATCAGCGGGCATTTATCTCAAATGCCTATTGAGTGTAGGCGGTTTGAAGAAGACGATCAGGGGCATGAGTATTCAACTCGAGTCAACAGTGATGCTGGCTCAAGGATACTTCGCAACCCAAGTGAGTTTTTTACAAAGGCAACTCTTATTGAGAAGTGGGTTGTTGATGCGCTTCTGTACGGAAATGGTCGCCTTTACATTGAACGTTCACAAAGCGGTATGCCAAAGGCACTGTACCCATTGATGGCGGAGAACTGCACAACTGTTGTTTCTAACGGTGAGCGATGGCACACGGTTACGATTGACTCAGGGTCTGAAGTAGGCGACCTGAAAGCTAAACAGAACACTCAGGGTACGTTATACAAGATCCCAGATAGAGACATTCTTTACTTGATGGGGCTTAGCAGGAACGGATGGTGGGGAGAAAACCCAATCGACATCTTGCGTGATTCTTTTGGACTTAGCATTGCAGGTCAAGAAGCTTCTGGTGCAACTTTCAGAAACGCTGGAAAGCCGGGCCTCTTGCTTGAAGCACCTCGTGGCGCCTTCAGGACCGCCAAGGAGAGTCAGGATTTCCTCGACCAGTTCAATTCTGCACACGAGGGGCTAGATAAGACTGGGAAGACTGGAATGATCCGAGAAGGAATGAAGGCACAAGTCCTTCCAAATGATACTAACACTCAAGGGTATGTTCAGCAGAGACAGTTTCAGCGAGAGTCAACTGCTATGATCTTCTTGCTTGAAAGTGTCTTTGGAGACAACACTGGGTCAACATACAAGTCAGTTACTGAACGAAATGCAGCATACGTTACTAACTGCCTTGGACGTTGGATCAACAAGATTGAAGATGAACTTGCAAAGAAGTTGTTGTCTGCAAGGCAAGAGGCTGCTGGCAACTTTAGGTATAAGCTTGACACTTCATGTTTGTTTAGGCATGACAAATTGTCTATGGCTCAATACACAAATAACCTTCGTCAGCAAATGGTCATCAATGGCAATGAAGTTAGAGAGCTTCACGGGCTACCGCCAGTTGTAGAGTTAAATGACGACTACAATCCACATGCGAAAGCTCAGCGCGAGCAACAAGAGCGACAGCATGAGCATGGGATCGAGATGCAAGAGGCACAACAAGAAAAAGAAAAAGAGATGTCTGGCAGCGAGTCAGATGAAAACCCTATTCCAGAACAAGAAGATCGAACAGAAGAGGAAAGCAACGATGAAGTTTGAGACTGACCCAGAGGCCGGTGTAATTGTGATGCGAGGTGGCATCGGAGACTTCGATGGATACATCTCAGCAGACGACTTCCTGACGGCCTTAGACGGACACAGTGGAGATTTGACTATTCACTTGGACTCAGCAGGCGGCAGCGTTACTGATGGATTAAGTATCCACAATGCGATTGTAGCCTATGACGGCAACGTGACAGTACATATTGACAGCCAATGTTGCAGCATCGCCACTGTGGTGGCGTGTAGTGCTGATAGGGTGTTAATTAACTCCAGCGGTAAATACATGATACATCGGGCTTGGTCCGCGGCTGTTGGAAATTGTCGGGACTTTCGGTCAATGGCAGACATTATGGAAATGATGGACAAGGACATTGCGCTGACATATCAGTCTAAGGCTGGTGGCGATGTTGATGAGTGGCTTGCCCTAATGGATGCAGAGACTTGGCTAGATGCCGATAAGGCCCTTGCAATGGGACTTGTTGACGAGATTGTTGACGTTCGCAAGAAGTACAAGCCTAAAGCAGAATCTGAAATTAAAGTCAAGGCTTTTATGCCAAATGTTCAAGTTTTGGCTCAAGAATCTGCTCGAAGACTCCGATTAAAGCTAAAGTAGAATCAGGCGCTTGACTTTTAGCGCCTTATAGTGTATATTCCGATAAGACTGCCAAAATGGCAGTCTTCTTTAAGAAACCTGTCAAATTGACACCCTTTTTACGCTTTTTCGCAAGGAGAAAACTGTGCGAAGAAATCCTAACGACATTAATGCTGAGATTAGCGAAGTTTCGCTAGAGCTTGAGGCCTTGGCTTTAACCGAGGAGGCAGGACTTGATGAGCTTAAAAAGCTTCAGGCACGCGCTTCGGAACTCGAGGGTGAGCTTGATTCCGCCCTTCAACTAGAATCAATTAAAAAAGAAATCTTGGCTAAGCGGGAAGCAGAAGCCCAAGCAGCGTCTCAACCTTCAGTCTCAGCAGAGGCTGTCCAACCATCCGTAGAGGAAGAACCAAAAATGAAGATCCCAGCCGTGGCAGCAGGACAACGATCAAAAGTTTTCGCATCATCAGAAGACGCTTATGTTTCTGGTCAATACTTGCGAGCGATTGCAGGCAATCAAGAAGCAAAACGCTTCATGAACGACCTTAGCATCGGAACTGACAATCGAGGTGGTTTTACGACCCCAGCACCTTTAAGCAATGCCTTAATTAACTTACAGGAAGAATATGGAATTGCTCGGCAAAAATGCCGCCGCATTGTCATGAGCCAAAACACTTGGGACGTTCCAAAGTTGACTGGTCATGTCTCTATTAACTATACAAATGAGGCTGCTGCAATCGGATCGAGCGATCTTACCTTCGCTCAAGTCCAGCTCGTGGCAAAGAAGATGACTGCACTTACAAAAATCAGTCGTGAATTGGACGAAGATAGTATTATTCCAATGCTTGATACTGTCGTCCAGAGCATCGCTTACGCCTTAGCCATTGAGGAAGACACCAATTTATTCATTGGAAAGTCAGGCGGATTGGAATTAGAAGGTATTGAGAACAATGATTCCGTCAATGATGTTAATGTTGCAAATCTAGGCGCACTTGCGCTTACGGATTTCACAGCATGTGCAGCAGGAGTTGATACACACGTTGTCGGTGCAAGAAACGAGTGGTATATCAATCCAAGTTTGTTCAATGGAGCAGTACGCGATCTTTTGAACGCAGCAGGCGGCAACAATATTACCAACATTGAAGCAGGCCAGCGTCCGTTACTGCTTGGCTACCCTGTGAACTTTGTTCATACCTTGCCAGCTGTTGCTGGTTCAGGTAACTGCTTGGCAGTCTTCGGAGACTTGAACCTTGGCTGTTACTTCGGTGAGCGTCGAGGAACTGAGTTCCGTACTCTGACAGAGCTTTATGCAAACACAGATCAGATCGGCGTTCAATGTACGCAAAGGGTATCGTTGTCCATTGCAAATCCTGAGGTTCTCTCGAAAATTACCTTGACCTAATGAAAGTACGATTTAAGTTTGCCCGTCTCGGATTCGAGGCGGGCAGGGTGATAGACGCAGACTCATTGAGTTCTGGTCTAATCAAGACTTTGTTTGACTTTAACGTACTCGAAGAGGTAAAAGAAGATGCCGATGAATTGGACTCTGACAAGGGTGACAAACCCGAGCAATCTTCCAGTAAGCCTAAGCGAAGTCAAAAAGCACCTAAGGATAAGCGAAACTGATACAACTCATGACAGTCACTTACAACTGTTGATTGAGGCTGCTACAGAACGCTTAGAAGACGACATTGACAGGCAGATCGTAACCGCAAATTACAAACAGTCCCAGCTTAGCTGGGACGAGGTTGATAATGCTTACGGCTCGATCAAACTGTACAAGAGAGCAATCACGAACATTGTTTCTGTTAAGTATTATGACTCGGATGGTGTTCAGCAAACGCTTGACCCGTCCAAGTACACTTATGATGCTGGAAGGACTAGGCTTTGGCCTGCCGCTGGCGAAAGGTGGCCTGATACATCAAGTGAGCAGAACAGCAATAAGGTTGAGATAATCTTTACTGCTGGGTACGGCAATACAGCGACAACTGTTCCAAGGTCAATGAAAGCGGCAATCATGCTTTGTGTTGGCAAGTGGTTCTTTGATCCTGCACAGGAAGGAAGTTCGCTTCACTCACAAGAGGTTGCCTATGAGAAATTGGTAATGACTCTAATGAGGAGTACATACCCGTAATGACTATTCGCAAGCGAGTAGGTATGCGACGATGGACTGCAACGTTCTACCAGCATAACGGTAACGTTGATTCATACGGACAGCCTACCTATGGCGACAACAATGACTGGGCCGTTATTACCAGCGGTTGGCCTTGCGAGTTGATTACTACGGTAGGTGGTGAAGTTATCCGAGGTCGAATGACAAATGCCAAGACAACTCATGTTGCCTATGGCGAGTTCTTCGGGGCCAAAGATGTTACCGCTAAACACAGGTGCGTTATTGATGGAGTGAAGTATGGTGTAACATGCGTCATTGACGCTGATGGACTTCAGATGGAGAGACGTATTGAACTAAGAGGTGAGAACGATGTCTAGCTTACTGCCGCAGCTTATAAGCAAGCTCAAAGCTGACGCTGGTGTTTCTGCACTTGTTGGTTCAAGGGTCTATGCCGACTTTGTTCCTGAAGACGTTGAGAAGCCTTGTGTGTATATGTATATCACCTCGGAAGATTCAACTGACTCTATCATTGGCATGATTAACTTTGACGAAGCTAGAGTTCGCATAGAAGCTGTTGGTACTAGCAGAGAATCAGCAGACAATGTATCTCAAGCCGTAAGAGTTGCTCTCAATAACTTGCTTTCAACTTCGTATAGCGGGACTGACATACAGGGCATCTCGCAAGCTACTGGAAAGATCCACTTAGTGGACATACCAAACGATGGGACTGACAGATGGCAGTTTAGAACATCTCAGTCCTTCCTTATTACTTACCACCCATTTGATTAACAGGAAATTAGATAATGGCAACAAACCTTAAAGGGCGCACCGGCCAAGGCTGCACCGTCACTTTAACTTCTACTGCCTTCAATGCTTGTGTTCGCTCGATCACTCTTCCTAACTGGACTCAAGAGAAAATCGACATCACTTGTATTGAGGATAAGGGGTATAACAAGTATATCGCTGGCGACTTAACTGATGGTGGTGAGTGTACTGTCACCATGCTATGGGCGCCGAATGATGACGTTGGCGATGATGCAGCTGATGCAACCCCCGGCGATCTTGTAGTTGGTCAGTCAGACACAATTACAATTACGTTCCCAACCTACAGCGATGGTGCTGGTGGTGGAATCCTAAGCGGAACTGGTTTTATCTCAAGCCTTGACTTGCCCGACTTGGCTGTCAACCAGCTTCTTGAGTACAGCTTTACTTTCTGCTTCGATGGATTTACTGGGCCAACTTGGACAGCAGGCGCTGCCTGATAGTTGTTTATTGTTTTGTATGCGGGGATGCTTTGCATCCCTGCTTTCTTTAACTAAGAGGTATTCTAATGAAGGTGGAACTTCTGCCCCACAAGGGCAAGAATATGGCAACACAAAAAGAAGAAACGTTGCCGCAATATCGTGTTGTGGTTGACGGAGTTTGTGTTGGCTATAAGTCATGGGACTACGGATCTAAAATTGTTTTCATCACAAGGCTTTCGCCAGAAGAGGTGAAAGTTATTAAGGCTGATGTAGAGCATATCCTTGGCGACACAGCTGGACATGTCGATGCACCTGATGAAGAGAAAATAAAATCTCGATTCGAGGACAAAGACGCTGAACAAGAGGAGGCAGCTTCTGATGACTTTAACTAGAGAAAAGCTGCTTGCACTTAAACCAACTGTTTCAAAGATTGAGGTGATTGGATGGGGCGATGTTTTTGTTAAACCACTAACTGAGCTACAAAGGTCCAAGCGTGTTGCTGCGATGTTCGACGAGAATACGCAGAAGTCAGATGACGCTAAATTAAAGTACAGAGTCCACATGCTGATTGACCAGCTTTGTGACGAGTCTGGAAATAACTTATTCACTGAAGGTGATAGCAAGGAATTGCTCTCTCTTGAAGGCTTGAAACTGGATTCACTTATTGAAGCAGTTACTGACTGGAACGAATCTTATGCCGGTCAAAAAAACGAGCAGGGCGAGTAGAGCGAATGAAGGAACACTTCAAAGTCAATCATAGGTTGACTTGGGTGTTCCGAGTATGCAAAGCACTGGGCATAGATGACCCAGTGCATTGGATGAATACTGTAAGTCCCGCAGTAGTGGACCAGTGGATTGCTTTTGAGCTTTCTGAACGTGACAAGGGTGAACCCACTTCATCTGGGATGTCCCCAGAAGACGCTCTTGTTGCACTTAAAGGCTTTGGAGCAGCTTAATGGGTAGCTACACAAATAGTAGAAGGCTAGATGCGCAACGAATGGGTGCGTATATCGAGAAGCATCTTAAAGAATTTCTCGACGACATAATTGAAGATGTCGAAATGAACACTGCCGCAAAGATTGCACAAATGATGGCAGTTACTCTTGAAAAAGAAATGAAGAACGCAGGTATCAGAAGATCCGAAGACACTGGTACTCATCTTGGACGTTCAGAATCTGAAAAAGCCTCATACCGCAAGCAAGGCGGTTCTATCTTAGACCAAGTATGGAAGGTCAAATCATACGAAGATGAGATAATGGCTTTCGCTGGAACTAAAACAAGCAAAGAATACAGAGCTAGATTTCGCAACGATGGAATAGCAAACCATTATCTTTGGAGCTACAAGAAAGAAAGAAGCCTTGGGGAAGTCAGTGGCGTAAACTATAGGAAGAACGCAGAGAGAGTCATCAAGGCTGAGATACCTACTATGGTTGCTAAGAACATTAAGAAAGTTAAACGTAAGTATAAAAAGAAATCGTACAGAATTGATTTAAGCGGAAGAAGAAGGAGACGTTAATGGCTAGAAGAGATACTTCTGTTGGTTTTGGTGTTCATCTTACTTTCGACACAGAAGATTACGCAACTGGAGTCAGGAAAGCTAAGCAGATCAACCGAGGTCTCGTAAGAGATGTCGGTAAAATCGAAGAGGCTCAGCGTAAGTACCAGAGAAGGCTTACTGAACTTAAAGCTCGACTAAAGCAAGGTATCATTACCAAGGAGCAATACAGCAAGGTTCTTATTAAATATAGAGCGCAGCTTCGTCGTGCAAACGGCGAAGAGGACAAAAGAACTGCTGCAATGCAACGGCGTATTGCAAGAGAGCGTGAAGCTGCTCGGCAAACAAGAGAAGTGAACAGGCTAGAGCGTGAAAGACAACGTGAGCTTCAAAGGACAGCAGCCGCTGAAGCATCAGCAGCTAATGCCGCTCGATTAAGGCAGAGACAAATGGTCCTTGCTGGAGGATCTATGGGCGCAGGGATGCTCAGTAGCATGGGCATGGGCGGAGCTGCTGCTGGGGCATCTCGAGGACTTGCGGCAGGCGCTCTGCTTGGAGGAAGTGTTGGAGGCATGGCCTTAACTGCTGGCGGAGCTGCTCTTGTCATGGGCGGATACCAAGCAATGAGGAGTAGCTACGATGCTTTCTCAAGTCTTGAGTCTAAGCTTATTGACCTAAAGGTTTTGTTTGGCAAGGTTAAAGGCGAGAAGCTTGGCGAGGAGTTTAAGAACCTTGCCGCAAACACTGCTCTGACTACAGACCAGCTTGTTACAAACGCAAAGACATGGGCATCTTATGGCCTTACAGCCGATGGCATTGTCGATAGGATGCGTATGCTTGGGACTGTTGCCGGTGGCAATACTGAAAAGTTCCATGCCCTTACTGTTGCTTTTGCCCAAGTGAACGCACAAGGTAAGCTCATGGGTCAAGAGAAGAACCAGCTTATCAATGCTGGATTCTCTTTAAGTGAGGTTGCAAAGGTTGCTGGAGTCGAGATGAGAGACTTCGCAAAGGCAATGGAAGAAGGAGCAATCACAGCTGAACATGTCAACCAAGCCCTTGAAAACATGACAGGCAAAGGTGGATTGTTTGCAGGCCTTCTTGAAGAGAAAGCAAAGACTCTTGAAGGCCAAGCTACTATTGCAAAGAGCGCTTGGGCAGAAGCTTGGCAGGAGATGGGAAAGAGGCAGTCAGGCTTTTTTGCAGCGCTTATTAAAGGCTGGAAGTCAGCTGGTGTAGCTGTTCGTGAGTATAACAGATACAAAAACGAAGGAAGCATTAGAGTCCTTGGAGGCGACTTATATGGAGCCAAGGGTGCAGGATCTTATTCAATGTCTGGAAAGGTTATTGAGTCAGGAACTTTTAGTCCTACACAAACTGTTAAAGAAGCTCCAGAGGGTGACTTTCTGGAACCAATTGCTAAGCACACTAGGATGAAAAGTGATCGAAGGCAGCAAGCCAGATTCTCAAGGGAGCTTGAGATGAAGCGCCAGATGGCAATTCGGGGCTTCAGTCGAGAAGAGATGTATGGTATGCCAGACGAGGCATACGATACTGCTGAAAGAGCTTTCAATGAAAGAATGGAAAGGCAAGAGAGAGAACGAAACAAGGCAGCTATAGAGCGCGGAGAGCGTATTAAAAGAGAAGAGAAGTTCTGGAATGAAAGGAGATCTAGGCAGGTTGAAAACCTTGCAAGTATAAAAGAAAATTACCGCTACATGGACAGGTCTTCTGGCGGATACAACAAAGAGGAGCATCGAATCTCCAATCTTAGGCTTGTTGATATGTACAGGAAGGGAGAGCTTGCTTATGACGACCTTAGGGATGCTATAAGGCTTAGTAATGAATATTTCCAGCACAAGAAGAGCATCACCCAGAAAGAAGAATACAGAAAAAGACAAGAGGATGTTAAGAACGAGATTGAAGGAATTATCACAAACCTCTTCCCTCAAGAAAAGTATTCAAACCTTTCTCCTGCGGCTCGAGCAGTGATGCAGCAGAGGGATAAAGAAATCGAAGCTCTAAGTGATAAGGGGCGAGTTGGTAAAGCTGGAGGCATGGCAGGTGCTGGAGCTGAGTATGCGTTGATGGCTTCAAGGAGACAAGAAGCTCAATCTGTTGCAGAAGAGAGAAATCATAGAGCCGTAATGGAATCTCAAACTAAACAAATTAACATTAAAGCTAAGAAGCAAATAATTCAGCTCAGGAGAAATAATAACCTGCTTGCAACTAAACTAGGAGGAGCCGTCTAATGCCTATCTCATATACCGTAACAAAGATGAGGACGGATAGTGCTGACGCATCCATGTCTGAAGGGCAAAATGGGCAGCAGAAGCGTGTTAGATCTTTAACTGAAGAGTATCTGGTAAACTTTGATACATCAACTGTTGACGCAAACCAGCTAGACCCAGCGGCAGTTTTGCTTCTGAACAATGTTCCTCAAGTTGGTGGATGGTCATACTATGATGCTATCCAACAGAAATTCTATCCAAACTTTACTTGCAGGGAAACTTCTTGCGAGAGGGACCAGAACCATGCTCATCTGTTCCATATAACAGCTTCATATAGTGACGAGTCGAATCAAGAGAGTGGTCAGGACGTTCCTTCAGAACCAGAAGGATATACTTCTACTACATCTTGGGAGCTACAGTCGTTTGATGAGACATGCTACACTGACAATGAAGACAACCCAATCATGCTGCCAACAAAGGAGTTGTATGACGGTTTAAGTCCAGTGCGAAAGACTCCTAAGTTAATTGCAAAGGTAGAGCAGATTGAATCAACGTTTGATGAGGACAGACTTGTTTCAAGAGGGTTTAAGGTTAATTCAGCCACTTGGAAGGGGTTTGGCCCAGAGCAATGTATGATTACAGGAATTGAATACACCAAGGCACAGGTTCCTGTAAATGGAGGAGGCGGACTTATTTTTACAACTGCTTACAAAGTCAATTACACGATTGAGTGTTTTGACAATAGCTCAGACTATAGGTCGCTTGATGATAATGGTTCTTATTCAACAGACAATCAGCTAAGGCATGGATACATGCTTGTTAGAGCTGGAACAAAGTATTATGAGAACGCAGGTGATGCAAGGCCACGTTTGTTCAGGCCTAATAAAGATCAGTCAGTGCCTGCATCTGTTTTCCTTAAAACAGATGGAACAAAACATCCTTCGGCAAAGCAGTTTGGAACTCCACCTATTGATACATTTGTTGTTCAGCCAAAAATAAGTTTCAGTTTCCTAAGGTAATTTGTATGTATGGCTTCAAGGATAAGAAAGTTGCAGAAGAGTTAAGAGATTTTGCCAAGTCTCGTGTTGTGACTCAATCAATGGGTGTTGAGAGAGACTTACTTAACGTAAGGTCTACAATGCTTGTTCGCATTAGATTTAGCTCAGGAACTTATGGAGGAAACTTGAACATCACTTGGGGCATAACTATGGGGGAGGAATATACCGACCCCGATGACGTTAATGCTGGATTTGCTCAAAACGAACATCTTGGTCACTATAAGCTTGACTGGTGCGAAGCTTTTCCCATCGAGCTTTATGATGAAGAGGATGACGAAGACAACCCAAGAGACAGAAGTGTCACAAGCCTTGCTCTTAATGAAGCGGCAATGGATCAATTTGGAGATCCTTCGGCTCCAGAGCCTGATTGGGCTACTGCTGGAAACATTGGTAACAGGGAAACAATAAAGGTTCACAACCTTTCAGTATGCCCATTGATTACTGGAATGATCGTTCCTGTACACTGGATAAGTAACCGCTGGGTTTACTGCGGCACACACAATTATTTTGCAGAGACAGACAGTGTAGATGGCATAGATGCAGAATCGGTTGGCGACATTTATGTCAAAGGTTTTACTTATGACGAAAGTGTTCCAAGTTCATACGACTTTAATACACAGCGTATCAGCGGCTCATCTTCGCCTGTGATGCAGATATGGAATCCTTGGAATGAACGAATTGGTGGTGGCACAAAAGTTGTTTGTGGTGCTATTGGTGGAGTTGCTTGCGTCTTAGGTTGGGAGTGCTAAAGTGAAATTTGGATGCTGTAGCTGTGGTGGCGTGTGTATGAACTCAACGACACTCAAAAAGAACTGGTACTATGACGGGTCAGTTGGTGGGTTTGTTCCAGACCCAGATGGATGGCTGACTGGAAGCAAATTTAGGGTTGCAGCAGATAGCCCTAACCAGCCAACTGTCTATGGCGTTGCAGCAGGCGAGACTGTTAAGTTCGAGATAGACATTGAGTGCAGCAACTTCTTGCTCGACATGAGTGTCTATTCTGTTAGTACAAATAACGTAACTGGCAGGTCAGAGCTTGGAGGAACAGAGGGAGCTAGAATCAAGGTTGGAAAATACTGTCAATTTATTGAAGATATTGAATACATGACTTATGGTCAGCACATATATGGGAAAAGTGGCTGCCCATTCACGCTTCAGGCTGGCTATCAATCAAGCACAGGCTACTGGGACGACCAAGAATCAATACAAACAGCAAGGGCAAAGAGATTCATATTTGGTGAGGTTGATGTCTATGGATACTCTGTTGCAATAGCTTCAGAGTATCCTACATATGGAACTATAAATGAAGTCTATACAAACCCAGATATGCCAACAGGCTCTAACCAATACGTCAGTCCTGTTATCTATAACTCATGGTACTTAGAGAACGCTTGCCCAACTTACGCAACAAGTGCTGGTGCAAGAACAGTAGAAGTAACTATCTATGGTGGCGTTGATGGCATAAACATTAACTACACAAGAATACACAGTGGTTCGTCACACGCATTTAGGGCTTATCCTAATAGTTTTCAAAAGCCGCTAGAGATGGCCTTCATTTGTGAATCTG
>Ga0070745_1000908_pt1 | contig 16835 bp, 18 predicted proteins | sample VirMetDEL_Mar_4_FD_77438 | JGI IMG/M metagenome (GOLD analysis project Ga0070745, IMG submission 77438) | Aqueous microbial communities from the Delaware River and Bay under freshwater to marine salinity gradient to study organic matter... | ecosystem: Environmental > Aquatic > Marine > Coastal ...
ACTCACAGCACCAGAAGGTACCGTAGTTGCGTGCCTGAATTTAGTAGCGACGTGATCGCAGCAGTGTTGAACCACATGAACGAAGACCACCCGGAGGATTCCCTCCTCATCGCCCGCGCCTTCGCCAACACCGAAGCGACGAGCGCAACTATGACGGGTCTCGACAACGTTGCCGGATTCTGGGACTACGAGCTCGCCGGGGAAACCCGCTCGCTGAGCGTGCCGTGGACCGCTCCGATTTCTGAGCGCCCCGAGATTCGCCGCGAAATCGTCGTGCTCTATGACAGAGCGTGTGAGCGCCTCGGCATCGAACCACGAGCACACTGAGTCACGAGAACGCATCGGCCGTGACTGTCTTTTCCGCCGCCAACCGCACCGTTGCTGTCATTGTTGGTGTGGGGTTTCTCACTCTTGGCGTGCTGGGTGCGGTGTGGGTCACGTCGGATGAGACATCCATAGTCACCACCGAAGGAAGCCGACTTTTTGGGCTCATCGAAGTCAATGGGCTGCAAAACATTGTGCATCTCGTGACAGGGCTCTCACTGCTAGCCTCGGGAATTTCCGGGCTCACAGCCGCTCGCATCGCCAACCTCATTGCCGGTTCCGCTTTGCTCGCATTGGGACTCTTTGCACTGTTCACCATCGGTTCCGGCGCAAACCTTTTGGCGCTCAACGGCTGGGGAAACGCCGTTCATCTTGGCGCGTCCGCTCTTTTGCTCGGTGCGAGCCTCGGTGCCGACAGGTCGAATTCTCAGCCCGCCCCCAGTTAGGTGACTTTCGCCCATCCCGGAGGTTTCGGTAAGCTCAGCCTTACCTACATTTTCCCGGAGCGTATTCATGTCTGTCGTTATTCCCTTTTCCCAGTCACTTCGTGAGCGCACGCGCGGCGGCCACAGCGACAGCGAAGGCGCAACGTTCATGGATGACCTCATGAAGGGCAAGGGAACGCGCGAAGACTACGTGGCCCTCGTCGCTCAGCACTACTTCATCTACGAAGCTCTCGAGGCTGCAACGGAAGCCATGAAGGACGACGCTGTCGCTTCAGCCTTCATCTCGCCAGCTCTCACGCGTTTGCCTGCTCTCGAGAGCGATCTGACGTTCCTCGCCGGTGAGAACTGGCGCGAGCAGTACTCGCCGTTGCCTTCGACCCTGCGTTACGTCGACCGCATCAACACTGTTGCCGCCACGTGGAACGGCGGGTTTATCGCCCACCACTACACGCGTTACCTCGGTGACCTCTCGGGTGGGCAGATCATCCGCACCCTTATGCAGCGCCAGTTCGGTTTCGACACCAACGGTGTTGGCTTTTACCTGTTCGATCAGATCGCTAAGCCCAAAGAGTTCAAAGAGCACTACCGCGACGAGCTCGACTCTGTCGACTGGAGCCCTGAAGAGCGCGAGCGAGTCATCGACGAAGTCATGATCGCGTACAAGTTCAACACCGAGCTTTTCATCGACCTCGCCAACGCCAAGGTCGCTGCCTAAACAGCTGCCCTTTTCGCCTACGCCTGAATGGCGGGGATGGCGCGCACTCGCGCCATGAATCGTTGCACGTTCTCGTCGACGATGATGTCGCTCGGCCGCAGCGGTCTCGAGAGGTACAGGCCGTCGAGAGCGCTGATGCGACTGAGCGCCACGTAGGTCTGTCCGGGCGCAAACGACCGCTGCCCCAGATCGACGAGGGCACGATCGTAGGTTTTGCCCTGTGACTTGTGGATGGTCACAGCCCACGCAAGCCGCAACGGAAACTGGGTGAACTCGGCGACGATGTCCTTTTTGAGTTCTCGAGTTGTGGGCGAGTAGGAGTACTTGTATTTCTCCCACACGACGGGCTCGACCTCGTACTCGATGCCATCGAGCTCCACAAAGACCGTCGAGGCAATCTTGGTGACAGTGCCCACCGATCCGTTGACCCAGCGTTGACCGCCGTCTCCGCCCGTGTCATTGCGCAAAAACATCACTTGAGCGCCCACCTTGAGCTCGAGGCTTTCGTCAGCGGGATACGCCCTGCCGCCGAATTCTCCAGTGACTTCGGCTTTCGCCGTGAGCACTCGACCGGGTAGCCGCGCGAGCTCTGTGGCGTTGATGCGATTCACCGTGGCGTTGGTTGTCGCGAGGGTGATAGCTCCGTCGGTGGGGGCAGGCCTCGCCCCAGTGTCATTGAGGCGCGCGGCAATTTCTGCTGTAACGCTTCCGTGGCGCACGGCATTGAGCATGAACTTGAACTCTTCTTCGTGCTGGCGGTGAATTGTTGTGAGTTCGTAGATCGTGAGATCTGCTTGCTCCCACACCTTGGCGTCAAAAAACCACATCGACCGGTACTGGTCGGCGAAATACGCTCGTTCGTCGGCGTCGCCGGGCACGGGAGCCAATTGGTAGGGGTCGCCAAACAACACGATTTGCACGCCACCAAAAGACTCAAACGGCTTGTGTCTGGCCTGACGAAGACTGCGGTCGATCGCGTCAAGGAGATCGGCGTTGACCATCGACACTTCGTCAATGACGAGAGTCTCGATCGTATTGAGCAGCTTGATGAGCTCGCGCGACTGCTCAATCTCGTGGTCGGCAATGACTCCGATTGGCAGCCGGAACAGCGAGTGAATGGTCTGCCCACCAACGTTCAAGGCAGCAACACCCGTTGGCGCACAAATGACAATTTGTTTCGACGTGTTCCACGAAATGTGATTGAGCAGAGTGGACTTACCAGTGCCGGCCCTGCCCGTGACAAAGATGTGTTCGCGCGTGGTCTCAATCGCAGCGAACACGGCGGATTGCTCGGGCGAGAGCTCCCCGGTGTGCAAAGTGTCCAGATTATCGATGACCCCAATCTACCCGTTCCGGTCACGGCTCAGCTCGGGCTCGGGTGGCCTTGCCTACAATGAACGCATGAGGCGAGCTGTGAGGATCTGGGCAATAGCGTTCGCGCTCCTCGGGCTCGGCTTCGCAGCGACAGTGATTGCACTCAACTCAACCGTCTACAGCGCGAACGGTTTTGTGCTGAGCTACCTCAACGCACTCAGTCGCGGCGACAGTGCGTCGGCCCTCGAGACTCGTGGCGTGCTCACCGCCAACGAAGCAGACACGTCGCTGCTCACCGATGAAGCCATGGGCAGTCTCGAGGATGCGACACTCGTGCGAGACACTCCAGGACAGAACGGCATCCATACCGTCGTTTTCGACGTTGTAGCGAGCGGGGTCCCCGCCCGAAGCGAGTTCCTCGTCGAACAAGTAAGTACCCGATTTGGCATCTTCCCGATCTGGCGATTTGTCGCGAGCCCCCTCACCACAGCGTCAATCACCGTTCTTCATGACGACAGAATTCGTGTCAACGGAATGGATGTCACAACCACAGCCTCCCCAGGAAGCCCCGGCTCGTTCCTCGTGTTCTCACCCGGGGTGTACACGATCGACCACGACTCGACTTTTCTCACAGCCGAGCCCGTCATTCTCGAAGCAACGGCTATCGGGCAAATCGCTGACGCGTCGGTTGACGTACAAGCGAACCCGGAGTTTGTTGCGAAGGTCCAAAGCGATCTCGTTGGCTTCCTCGACTCGTGCGCGACTCAGCAAGTGCTCATGCCTACGGGTTGTCCGTTTGGCCGAGCCTTCCGCAACCGCATCGATACGCTCCCCCAATGGTCGATAGCCACATATCCCACAGTGGCTATCTCTCCCGGCATGGACGCGGGGACCTGGTGGGTTCCGAGAGCTGACGGAGTAGCGGTCATCAACGTGGACGTGCGATCGCTGTTCGACGGAACCGTGACCACGGTGAACGAGGACGTTCCGTTCTCTGTCGAGTACACGGTGACTATCGAAAACGAAACTCGGATCGTGCTTACCCCCGTGGCGGCCCCGTAGTCGCACGCTTCGCGAGCATTGCGTTGTACGCCTCAAGCTCGGCATCACCGTCGCGGTCGGCTTTCCTGTCATAGCGTTTGGATGCCCGGTCGTCGCTGCGCGACCACATAACCGATACAACAAAGGCCAGAATGACTGTCGGAATCTCGCCGACACTCCACGCGATACCGCCACCGGTCTGCTGATCGGCGATAGCACTTGTGCCCCAGCCCATCGCCCCGTACCAGTCGGCAAGGAGAAGCCCCGTGCCGGTCATGAGTGTCAGACCGAAGAACGCGTGGAACCCCATCGTGGCAAACAACACAACCAAGCGGAATGGATACGAGGGCCTGTTCGGCACCGGGTCGATCCCGATGAGCGATTGAACAAACAAGTAGCCCGTAAACAAGAAGTGGATGATCATCCACTGGTGACCGATGTGATCTGTCGTGGCCCACCTAAACAACGGCGAGTAATAGAACGCCCACAGGGAGGCGGCAAAAATGACCGCGGCAACGACCGGATTGGCGAGGATGCTGAAATACCTCGAGTGAACGAGCAGCAGAATCCACTCACGCACGCCTCGGCTATCGTCAGCCCTTTTGCGAATGCTGCGAAGCGCGAGAGTGATGGGTGCCCCAGGCACAAGAAGCACGGGCACCATCATGCCAAGAGTCATGTGGGCGAGCATGTGGGCGCTAAACAAATACTTCTCGTAGACGTTGACGCCGCCGTTGGTGATGTAGAACAACAACACCATTCCCGCGACCCACGACACGGTGCGAAGCACCGGCCACTTGTCGCCACGACGGTGAAGCCGCCACACCCCAGCGAGGTAGAAAAAGATACCGAAAGCACACACGAGCAACCAAATGAGGTCGACGTTCCACGTTGTGAAGAGAGTCTCGAAGGTCATGGGCTCGGGAAGGGGCCGACCCGTCAGAATCTCGGCGGGAGTCGGGTTTGCTGCTTGAGATGCCGGAACCTCCGGTTGAGGGGTCGCCGTGCGCGCGAGAGCAGCCGCGACTCCCGAAGCTATGCCCATGAACCCGAGTTCGGCGGCGATAAGCCACCACAAAGTTGTTTTCAGGCCTGCTGCGGGCCGCTGCATCCGCGCAATCATGAAGCGACGGTATAGAGCGCCGAAGACACCGAGAGTAATGAGAGAAGCAACCTTCACGAGCACGAGAATGCCGTACGGCGAGAGCAAGTTCTCGAGTGTTCCCACTCGAATCTCGGCGCTTACGTAACCAGAAGCCGCGACGATGATGAAACTCATGAGCGCGATGCTCGAGTACCTCGTAACCGCGTCAACGAGCCTCGACTTCTCGAGCGTGCGAGAGAGAATCGCCAGAGTGACGAGCCCGCCGAGCCATAGGGCCGCGAAGACCAGGTGCAACCAAATGGCGCTCGTTGCCTGATCGTGGTCCGCCGTGCCGCCAGCGTGGCCCTGAATGGCCATCGGCACGAGCCCCAGCACCGAACCAGCAAACATGAAGGCGACGGCCGTGTGGTTGCGCACGGCGAAACACAACACGGTGAGTGCAGCCGCAATGAGGGTCGTGGCAAACCACGCTTGACCGAGCTCCGTCTGGGTCAGGAACGTCGACAGCACTTGACCGAATCGCTCATCGAACGTGATCGGCTGCTGGTAGACGGTGAGGAAGACAAAAAACGCCGTAGCCGCAGAAGCAACAGTCCAGATTGCGGATGCCCCGGCCGCAACGTCGAGCGTGAGCTCAAACTCACGGCGAGCGGCACTGAGCGCAAAAACTGCTATCGCGAGGGAGCCGATAGTTCCCGCGGCCCCGATGTTGACGAGCAGCTTCGCGAGCGGGAGTCCGTAGCGCACGACGGCTCCGGTGTCTGAAATGGGTTCTGCTTCCGCAGCCCCACCAAACTGCAATGCGGCAAGGCACGCGACAAAAGCCACGACCAAGAGGATGGCGGGGCCGACAATGCGGACGAAGCGGAGCACTACTCCAGCCTAAGCGAGAGTGGCTGAGAGCTTGGAGCACAGAACACTCGCCATCGGGCTCGAGCCACGTGCCAACACAGCCCTTAAACAACATAGGGCGCCGACCGAAGTCGACGCCCTATGTGCAGTGAAACTACTTAGCCCTTGGCAGCGGCCTTGAGCTTCGAGCCTGCCGAAACCTTGACGCCAAAGGCAGCCTTGATTTCGATAGCCTCGCCGGTCTGCGGGTTGCGACCGGTGCGTGCTGAGCGGTGGCTGCGCTCGACGGCAATCCATCCGGGGATGGTGACCTTCGTGCCTTCAGCAACGCTGGAAGCGAGAACGCTGAACAGCGCGTCAACGACGCCGTTTACAACAACCTGGCTCTGGCCAGACTCTGCGGCAACTGCCGCGACGAACTCGGTACGGTTTAGTGACTTATCAGCCATGGAATGTCCTCCTCGGACCTTGTAATGATTCGCTCCGTCAGCAACGGCCTAAGGAACCGCCTGCAATCTACCAGCTTGACTTGGTAATTCCGGGCAACTCTCCACGGTGAGCCATGTCGCGGAAACGAACACGGGAAACTCCGTACTGGCTGAGGAAACCACGGGGGCGTCCATCAATGGCGTCGCGACCGCGGACGCGCACCGGAGATGCGTTGCGGGGAAGCTTCTGCAAACCGAGACGAGCTGCTTCACGCGACTCGTCGGTTCCTGCTGGGTCAACGAGAGCCTTCTTCAACTCAAGGCGCTTCGCGGCGTACCGCTCGACAATAACCTTGCGCTTCTCGTTCTTGGCAATCTTGCTCTTCTTAGCCATTTCTAGCGCTCCTCACGGAATTCGACGTGCTTACGTACAACCGGGTCGTACTTCTTCAGCACCAGTCGGTCTGGGTCATTACGACGGTTCTTCTTGGTTACGTAGGTGTAACCGGTGCCCGCCGTCGAGCGGAGCTTGATGATCGGACGTACGTCCTGTGCTTTAGCCATTAGATCTTCACCCCACGAGCGAGGATGTCTTTGACAACAGCCTCGATACCACGGGCATCAATAACCTTGATTCCCTTAGCGGACAGCTGCAACGTAACGTTGCGGCGCAAAGACGGCACGTAGTACGTCTTCTTCTGGATGTTCGGGTCGAAACGACGCTTGGTACGTCGGTGCGAGTGCGAAATGTTGTGGCCGAAGCCGGGTACGGCTCCTGTCACTTGGCATGTTGCTGCCATAGCGATACTCCTGTTCTGGTTACCGTAAAGCGAATGCTTTACCCAAGGTCACTTGTCGGCACGCGATCATCTCCGCTTCAGAAGTGGAGATTGCGTACAAGAAGGTGCTCACATAATGCGAACACCAGTGGGAAAGCTTACGTTTATTGGCCAAAAAAGACAAGTCTGGGGCAGACTACCTCTCGCGACGGGGCACTCGCCTTCGCATCGATCTCGGAGGAACACATGCGCATTGGTTACGCCACTGGCTATTGGAAGCAAGGTCCACCCGCCGAGGCGCTCAAGGCAATAAAGACTGCAGAACGCCTGGGTTACGAATCAATCTGGACCTCAGAGGCCTACGGCTCCGATGCTTTCACGCCCCTGGCCTGGTGGGGTTCGCAAACGTCGCGTATTCAGCTCGGCACGGCTATCGCGCAACTCTCCGCCCGCACGCCGGCGGCGACGGCGATGGCTGCGCTCACTCTTGACCATCTGTCTGGGGGGCGCGTCATCCTCGGTCTCGGCGCTTCCGGACCCCAAGTTGTCGAGGGCTGGTACGGACAGCCCTACCCGAAGCCTCTCGCTCGCACACGCGAGTACATCGCGATCATTCGCGACATTCTGCGCCGCGAGGGCCCCATCACTGCCGCTGGTCCTCACTATCCGCTTCCCTACGCCGGAGAGGATGGCTCGGGCCTCGGTAAGGCCTTGCAATCAACAGTGCACCCGCTGCGGGCCGACCTCCCCATCTATCTCGCCGCCGAGGGACCAAAGAACGTAGCCCTTGCCGCCGAGATCGCCGACGGTTGGTTGCCATTTTTGTTCTCGCCCAAAGCGAATGCTGCAGCTCAAGCGCAACTCACCGAGGGCTTTGCCCTGCGCGATGCCCGACTTCGCGATCCCGCACAGTTCGAGGTCGCCATCCAAGTGCCCGTCATCCCACACCCCAACGTCGAAGCCGCGGCCGATATGGTTCGGCCGATGATCGCTCTGTACGTCGGTGGCATGGGTGCGAAGGGTGCGAACTTCCACCGCGACGCGATCGACCGATTGGGCTACACCGAGGCGTGCGATCGCATTCAGGATCTGTACCTCGAGGGCAAAAAGGCTGAGGCTATCGCCGCGGTTCCGACGGCACTTGTCGAGGAGATTGCGCTCATCGGGCCTCCCGAGAAAATTCGCGATGAGTTGCAGGCGTGGGAAGAGTCGGTCATCACGACGATGCTCGTACAGGGGCCGGCTTTTGCGCTTCGCACCATTCGCGATGTAGTCACGGGAAGTGGTTCCCTCTCTCGATCCAAGCTAGGAGCACTCGCTTTCGCCTACGCAAACAAAAAGCGAGCCTGACCCTCGAGCGATTTCCTGTTGAATTCGCTCGAGGGCCAGACTCACCCGAGTGTTGGCCAAACGGCTAGATCGGGCTACTTCTTTGCAACGGCTGGTGCCACGAACTCGCCGTGTGAGCCCTCAACTTCAGCGAACTTCGGGTCGTCATCGAAAGATTTGATGCGGGCGACCTGGTAAATGATGATCGCGTAGACACACTTGGCGAGAATGTCTGCGAGCGAGTAACCGATCTGCTTGCCGACCCATGCATCGGCACCATCGGCGCCGATCATCGGCAGGATGAACGCGATCGGGTACACGCCCCACGTGAGCAGCAGCAGCCAACGCAGGTTGCTGAGCTTGCTGCGCACGCCAACCGGCTGAATGCTGAGCGACTTGCTGAGCTGTACAAAAAGTACAAACAGGATGTAGAGGAACGGGAGGCTGGAAAGAAGACCCCAGACGCCACGCATAGGGTCGTCACCAGGAAGGATCTCGCCGAGGTAGCCGAGCGCGATCATGAGGAACGCGGCCGGCACGAGGCGCTTGAGCAACGAGGACTGAACTGCACGTGCGAGGGCGAGAACTGCGATCAGTTCGACAAGCAGCAGTGGCACAGTCAAGAGCCAGTCGACGTAACGGTATCCCTCGTTGAAGCTTGCTTCCGATGTGACGTAGTCGCCCATTCCGCCTGTCGTGGTGCTGACATAGGCGTCCTTGAAGGAGTCGAAGATTCTGAAGTAGTGGTAGGCGGCAATGCCACAGACCACTATTGCGACGGTGATCGCTTGGCGGTACCTCGGGAGTACTCGCGGCAACGAGATCAGGAGAAATACTGCAGTGAACAATTGTGAAGCAATAACTAGCGAAAGGAAGTTGTAGACGATGTCGTATTGGCCTTGCGACAGAATGTCTGGAATCACGATGAGCTCCAAAGGGTTGGTGGATGTCGATCGCTCCCTTGTGTCCGCAACAGCGCGGTGTGGAGGGTGCTCCATTTAACTTACTCTTTAAGTGACTTATCCGGTCAATTAGTTCATGATTTCTCTAGTCTGAGTTAGATATGATCATTCATCTCCACACCTTGATCATTTTCAGCGCGAACGGGGGCACGAGGTGAGCAACGCCACCCCGACCACGCATATCCTCACCGGTTTTCCGGCAGCAGCTTCAGCCTTCGTCAGCGCCCTCGAGAACAACCGGTTGCGTATAGCTCGAGACCTCGGAGTAACACCTACCGAGTTGCGAACGCTGTTCTACATCGGGCGCGAAGTGAGCACGACCCCCAAAGCTCTCGCTGGCTATCTCGGCATGACGACGGGTGCCGTGACAGCTATTTCGCAAAAGCTCGTCGATGCCGAGCACTTACACAGAGTCGCTCATCCCGACGATCGACGGAGCCTGTACCTCGAACTCACGCCGCACGGGCACGAAGTTCTGCACCGCATCCACGAAGAATTCAACGCGATGCTCTCAGCGTCGACCTCGCACCTCACACCAGCTCAACTAGAGGCGTTCACTGAAGCGCTCAGCTCCGTAGCTATAGAAGTTCGATCTCGCTAACCCGTGCCACCCCGGATTGCGGATGCACGGAGATTGAGCGCTAGTCACTAGCGGACGTGGCGAGTGCCGTGCACGAAGCACACAAGCCAAAAATGTCGACGACGTGGCTAGCCGCTGTAAAGCCGTGCTCGGCGGCAACAGACTGCGCCCACTCTTCGACGGGAACAGCCTCGATTTCGACAGTAAGGCCGCAGCTCCTGCACATGAGGTGGTGGTGATGGCTCCCCGGAGTGCACGCGCGATAGAGGCTCTCGCCCTCTTGCTGCAAGGAGTCCGCTTCACCCTCGGTAGCGAGATCAGCGAGCGCCCGATACACGGTGGCCAGGCCGATAGTGGAGCCCGAGTCACGAACCGTGGCGTGCAACGATTGCGCGCTGACAAAACCCTCGGCATCGGCGAGAGCCTCGCGCACTGCTTCGCGTTGCCACGTGTTCCTTTTCATCACGCCTCTACGGTAGCCGGAAGCCGCACGCGACGGCGAACTCGCCTCCACCCAACAATCCGGCACACCATGTAGATCGTGAAGGAAATCGTGGTGATGTATGGGCTGATGGGGAGTGAACCACCGAGCGCCAACAGTATCCCTCCCACGGCCGAGACAAGGCCGAACGTCATGCTGAGAATGGGAACGAGCACGGGAGACGACGACACTTTGAGCGCTGCCGCGGCAGGTGTGACGAGCAAAGCGAGCACGAGGAGTGCACCGATGATTTGTACCGAAACTGCGACAGTGAGGCCAAGCAACACCATGAACGTGAGCGCCATCGTTCGGCTTGGCACACCCCGTGCCGCTGACACTTCCGAATCAAGACTGTCGAAGCTCAGCGGGCGCCAGATCGCGATGAGCACAACGAGCACAAGCACGCTGATCCCAATAAGCCAACCGAGCTGAGGAGTATCTACGGAAATAATTTGACCCGTTAGCAATCCAAACTTGTTGGAGCTGCGGCCCGGATACAGAGCTATAAACAAAATGCCGAGACCAAGACCAAAAGGCATGAGCACGCCGATAATCGAATTGCGATCGCGAGCCTTGGCTCCAAGAACACCAATCAGGATTGCTGCGATGAGCGAACCAACTAAGGATCCGGCGACAACATTAGCCCCAAGAAGCAAGGCCGCGGCTGCTCCCGCGAAAGAGAGTTCGCTGATCCCGTGCACGGCAAAAGCCATGTCTCGCTGCATGACAAAAACGCCGACCAATCCCCCGACGATCCCCAAAACAGCTCCAGCGACAATCGAGTTCTGAACGAGCCCAAGCAATTCTGCGTAGTCACTGAAGTTAAAAAGCGCCGCCCACAGTTCTTCGCCGCTCACGAGTGATCCTCCGGGTGGTGTACGTGATCGCCGGCACCGGGAGCTCCAGCAACAAAGACCCGTCCGTTGCTGCGGATGACTTCCACGGGAGTTCCATACAAGCCACTTAACACGTCGCTCCTGAGCACATCGTCTGGAGTGCCGATGGAGAATCGCCCCGCGGCCAAATACACAATACGGTCGACCATCTCCAGAACCGGATTGATGTCATGGGTAACAAAAACCACCGCCGTTCCCCGCTGCTGACGCTCTGCGTCGATAAGTTTCGCCACGGCACGTTGGTTGGCGAGGTCAAGGCTAATGAGAGGCTCGTCGCACAACAGGAGCGACGGATGCCCGGCAATGGCTTGCCCCACTCGCAGTCTCTGCTGTTCACCACCAGAGAGCGAACCAATGGCGCGCTCGGCAAACCCTGAAGCTCCAACTTGTTCCACAACTTCAGCTATACGCTTTTTGTCGCTCGACGAATTGATGGGCAAGCCAAATCGGTGCCCGTTAATTCCGAGAGCAACGAGGTCGCGCCCGCGCAGTGGAACACCGTGAGCCGCAAGTTTTTGCTGCGGGATGTACCCGATGTGCCTGTCGCCACGGTGAACCGGATGACCGTTGACGGCAATCTCGCCCGCGTCAAGCTTCTGCTGACCAAGAATTGCTTTGAGCAAACTTGTTTTACCTGAGCCGTTAGAGCCAAGAATCGCGACAAACTCGCCGCGCTGCACGCTCACATCGAGGTTGCGCCACAGCGTTCTGTCCCCAAAGCCGAGCGACCCGTTCCGGATATCCAGAACGGGTTCGTCGGTACTCGCAGTCAATTGCGTCACTGAGTGAGCGCTGCGACTACTGCGTCGAGATTTGCTGACATCCACGTTGAGTAGTCTTGCCCATCGGGGAGCGTTTCGGTGAACGGGACGACCGAAATGCCAGCCGTCATGGCCGCGTCAAGCACGAGCTCACCCTGGCTGCTCGTGGTCTGATCGTTGTACGCGAGCAAAACAACCTCGCGGTTGGTGAAGAGAGCCAGAGTGTCTCGCATTGCTGTCGGTGGAATGTCGATTCCCTCTTCGAAAGCCTCCGAGAAAGCAGCAGGCGTTGCATTGACCAGGCTCATTGCTTCAAGGAGGTAGAGCGGAACGGGTTCAGTAATTGCAACACTCTGTCCGCCAATCTCTGTGCCGATCGTTGTGGCGCGAGCACTCAAGGCTGACAGCTCCGCGGAGAACGCCTCGTAGTTGGACTCGTAGGCTGCAGCGTTGTCGGGGTCGAGGTCGCCGAGTTCGTGCGCGAGCTCGTGAGCTACGGCATCCACTGCTGTGAAGGAATACCAGACGTGCTCGTTGAATCCCTCGATGTGGTCGTGGCCAGCGTGTTCGCCCTCGTCCTCGGCGTGGTCGTCCTCGGCGTGGTCGTCCTCAGCGTGGTCGTCCTCGGCGTGGTCGTCCTCGGGCATGAGCCCGGAGTGCTCTGAAGCGTTGAGCACAACAAGATCTGCGCTGTTCGCGGAAGCCTCGACGAGTGCGTCGATGAAGGGGTCGTATCCGCCACCGTTTTCGATCACAATGTCGGCACGTGACATGGCGAGTTGGTCTCTCGCTGACGCCTCATAGCTGTGCGGGTCTTGGGCCGAGTTCGAAATGTAGCTCGTGACCGTCGCGTTGTCGCCAGCGATCGAGCGCGCGACATCTCCCCAGACATTGGTGGATGCCACGATCGAGAGCCCTTCGGCTTCGGGCGTGGATGTCGGTGTACAGCCGGCGATGCTCAAGCCGAGCGCGGTGAACGCTGCAGCGGCGGTGAGGGTTCGATTGCGGGTTTGCATGAAAAAGTGCCTATCTACGGTTGGTGATAGGTCCACTCTAAACCTTATTGATAATGATTGTCAAAAGCGTTATCAATAGTGCACTGCCTTGCGCATTGGACGGTTCGGCCCTCGGAGCAGTCCTGCCCCAGAGCTACTCGAGGAGCAGAGCAGGCTCCTCGATGATGCTCGCGACGTCCGCCAAGAACCGGCTCGCGACATCCCCGTCAACAACTCGGTGGTCGAAGCTTCCTCCAAGAGTCGTGACAAAACGCGGTCGCACTTCACCGTCAACAACCCACGGCTTTTGTTTGATGGTTCCCAGGGCCACGATTCCCACTTCGCCCGGATTCAGGATCGGAGTTCCCGTATCCATGCCAAACACGCCGATGTTGGTGATCGTGATCGTTCCCTCAGACATGTCTGCGGGCTGGAGCTTTCCGTCGCGAGCGGTGATCGTCATTTGCTCGATCGCTTGCGCGAGTTCTCGCAAGCTGAGGGCCTGGGCGTTTTTGACGTTGGGCACTACAAGGCCGCGAGGGGTTGCGGCAGCAAAGCCAAAGTTCACAAAGTGGTGAACAATGATCTCGGTATCGGTCCATGTCGAGTTGACGGTGGGATTGCGACGCACTGCCCAAATCATGGCCTTCGCCATAATCAGCAATGGCGACACCTTGATTCCAGCAAAGTCGGGACTCGCCTTGAGCCTCTTCACAAACTCCATCGTGCGCGTGGCATCAACGTCCACAAAAACACTCACGTGGGGAGCGGTAAACGCGCTCTTGACCATGCCGGCAGCAATCGCCTTGCGGACTCCCTTGACGGGAATGCGCTCTTCACGCACTTCGGGCCACTCGGGCGTTTGGATATTGCGGAAAACACTCACTTGTTCGGCCGCACGAATCACGTCGTCTCGAGTGATATCGCCCGCGAGTCCCGACGCGGTTACAGAACCCAAATCGACGTTCAGATCTTTAGCGAGCTTGCGAATCGGTGGCTTCGCCAAAACCGGACTTGAGGATGCGGCGGCTGCGGGCTGCTGTCGCGGCGGAGCCACAGCTCGTGGAGGTGCCGGCGTAGCCGTGTGTGCGGTCGCGGCGGCGGGAGCTAGTGTGGCGGCAGGCTTGGCGCCCTTGCGGCGGCGAGAAGAGCCGTGTCCCTTGATGCCGTACCCAACAAGCACCGCACCCGGCTTCTCCTCCGCTGCCTCAGAAGAAATGCTGCCGGCAGTATCGGCGATGGTACCCAGAGCTTCTTCGTCGGTGGCCGGAGTGTGGGAAGCATCCGGAACCGAGGACGCCGCGCCGTCAGTTGATACACGAATGATGGCCGAACCAACTTCGACGGTCTGACCTTCGGCGACGAGCAGTTCAGCAACGACACCCGCGAACGGCGACGGCAACTCAACAAGAGACTTCGCCGTTTCGATTTCAACCAAAACCTGGTTGATCGTCACCGTGTCGCCGGCCTTGACCTTCCATTCGACAATTTCTGCTTCGGTAAGGCCTTCGCCAACGTCGGGAAGAGTGAATTCAGATTCATTCATGTGGTGTCCTTCGCCTAGTAGGCCAAAGCCCGGTCGACTGCCTCAAGCACTCGGTCTGCGTCGGGCAAGTAGACGGTTTCGAGCTTGGATGGGGGAAACGGTGTGTCAAAACCGTTGACCCTCAAGACTGGAGCCTCGAGAGAGTAAAACGCGTTCTCGGTAATCGTCGCTGCGATCTCCGACGTGAGTGAAGCAAAACCAGGAGCTTCGGAAGCTACGACTACGCGGCCAGTCTTTTTGGCCGAAGCAATAATTGGCGCGTAGTCGATGGGGGAAAGTGACCGCAGATCGATGACCTCGACACTCGTTCCCTCTTCAGCCGCAATATCGGCCGCTTGAAGCAACATCGCCATCATTGCGCCGTGACCGATAACCGTCACGTCGGTTCCTTCTCGAGCGACTCGCGTCGAATGTAAAGGCGCCGTATTGGAATCGAGGTTCACTTCGCCCTTGGGCCAATAGCGGCTCTTTGGCTCAAAAAACATGACCGGGTCGTTGCTCTGAATGGCCTCTTGAATCATCCAGTAGGCGTCGTGCGGCGTGCTCGGGCTCACAAGCCTGAGACCCGCCGTGTGGGCGAAGTATGCCTCTGGGCTTTCTTGGTGGTGCTCAACAGCGCCAATGTGCCCGCCGTAGGGAACCCGAATGACAACCGGCAAGCTCAATGCTCCTGCGTGACGATTGGTGAGCTTTGCGAGCTGCGTCGTGATTTGGTCAAACCCGGGGAAAATGAAGCCATCGAACTGAATCTCACACACGGGCCGGAACCCGACCATGGCTAGACCGATCGCCGTTCCTACGATTCCCGATTCGGCGAGAGGTGTGTCCATAACACGATCGGCACCGAACTCGGCCTGAAGACCCTCGGTAACTCTGAAGACTCCGCCGAGAGGACCGATGTCCTCACCCATGAGAAGCACGTTTGAGTCATCGGCCATGGCTTTGCGGAGACCCGCATTGAGTGCCTTGGCCATAGGCATCGTCTCGATGCCCTGAGCAGTAATCTGGCTCATGCTTCCTCCCCAAATCCTGCGTCGTAGTCGGCAAGCCATGCCTTGTGAGCATCCATTACCGGGTGAGGTTCCGAGTACACAAAGTCAAACATCTCGTCTGTCGGGGGAGTTCCGAGAGCAAGAGTGCGCGCCCGGATGTCGGCGGCAAAGTCTTCGGCTTCGACCGCGAGCTCTGTAAAGAACGCGTCCGACTCACCTCTCGATCGCAGATATGTCTCGAACCGTGAGATTGGATCCCGCTTCTTCCAATACTCAACTTCGTCGTTTGTGCGGTACTTCGTGGGGTCATCCGACGAGGTGTGCGCACCCATGCGATATGTGAGAGCTTCGATGAGCCGAGGGCCGGTGCCACTGCGGATCTCGTCGAGGTTCGCCATCGTGACTGCATAACTCGCGAGCACATCGTTGCCGTCGATTTGAATACTCGGGATGCCAAATCCCTCGCTCCTCAAATACAGCGGGGTGCGTGACTGGCGGGTCACCGGCACTGAGATCGCCCAATGGTTGTTCTGCAGGAAAAACAACACGGGTGCTTGGTAACTAGCTGCGAAGACAAATGCTTCACTGACGTCGCCCTGGCTTGTTGCTCCGTCACCGAAGTACGCGACGACTGCCGCATCGGTGTCAGGGTTGCCCGTTCCGGTCTCGCCCCTAAGCGTCAGGCCCATGCCAACGCCGGTCGCATGCAAGGCGTGCGAACCGATGACGAGTGTGTACAAGTGGAAGTTGTTGTGTTCGGCAGGGTTCCAGCCACCGTGGGTGACCCCCCGCAGCAGCCTGATGATGTTGAGCACGTCGACTCCGCGAATGCGAGCAATCGCATGCTCACGGTACGCGGGGAAAATGTGGTCTTGGGGCTTCGTGGCGTAGGCAGAGCCAACTTGTGCGGCTTCTTGGCCCAGGCTCGGGACCCACAAGCCCAGTTGTCCTTGGCGCTGGAGGTTGGTTGCCTCGTTATCGAATCTGCGGATGACAACCATCTGCCGATGGAATTCCCTCAGTTGTTCGTCGGTGAGGGCATCGACCAGCGGGCGGTACTGCTCAGCAGCGTCGCTGGAGACTAGCTTCCCCTCAGGAGAAAGCAATTGGACCGTCGCGGCGGTGTATGACATTCGACTAATCTAACGTGGCTTCGGCTCTCACCGATAAGAGCTTCGTTACAACCTCCGCCGCCGCACTTAGGAGTTTGTCGACAGATTCGACTTCTCCGACACTCACTCGTACGCCATCGGAGCCGTACGCCCGGGCGACAACTCCGTGCTCGAGAA
>Ga0070745_1000921_pt1 | contig 16641 bp, 25 predicted proteins | sample VirMetDEL_Mar_4_FD_77438 | JGI IMG/M metagenome (GOLD analysis project Ga0070745, IMG submission 77438) | Aqueous microbial communities from the Delaware River and Bay under freshwater to marine salinity gradient to study organic matter... | ecosystem: Environmental > Aquatic > Marine > Coastal ...
CACTGCTTCAATCGCTTGTTCACACTCGAGTTTAGCCGCTTCGCTCGCGGCCTCTGTCGCGCTGGCACAATAGCCGCTTGCGCTCTCTGCGCGGCGCTTAAGCTTCACATAATCGCGTACAGTAAACGCCATCAAAGGCTCTCGTCCATCTGTTAACTCGATACGCTCTGCTTTGATCGGCGGCTCATGAGCTCCCATATAGATCTCATTGGCTTGAGCGCTCAATGTCCAGGGGATGAGCCAGATCAAGAGATTCATTGTGTCTCTCCGCATAAGATTGAAGTCGCAACTCTCAACGCCTCGTTAACCTCTTGAGCACAAAGCGCCTCGCAATTGATCACCTGATCAGCTGCCTCTTGTGCCGCTCGCCCGACCTTCTCGATATCTTTTTGCTTGAGCTGTTTCTTGAGATCAGCGATCTCAAGCTTGAGAGGGTTCATTTCCACTGTGCATTGTTCAAGGGCTGAGCGGTTCCCCACATAAACGCCAATCGAGTAAGAGACAAACGCGATTGAGAACACGATACCCAGAACAATAGCGCCCAGTCTTAGGCGCTCATCTTGTAATAATTGAATCATTAGAGCTTCCAAATCTCGGCTCGTGTGTTGCCGTTGTATGTTGGGTACACAGTAGAGTTTAAGCTGGTAATATTGGAGGCTGACAATATCACCAGCTTTATGGTCTGGGCTGCTGAAGTCGCATCAATGAGGCAAACTGCCAGCTCATCACCGCCAAAGAGTTTAGGCTCTTCTTGCATCAACAGTGTTCCACGCCGGCCTAAAGAAGTTCCGCCGCTTGTCTGCCACTCATAGCGATATTCCCCCGTTTGGTTCGCGAAGCGAACTTGAGGCGCCCCCTTCACTAGATACCAATGCCCTGAAGGAAGAGTGATTTCACCGCTGGCGAAGCTGTAACCGCTTGCAGTTGAGCCTAACAGATCAACTGCGCTGCTAAAACTGATCGTGTCTCCCACGCTGAACGTAGTGATGTCATAGCTTGATGGAGGGCAATAAACCACCCCTTCGACCTTTAGTCGTCTGTGAATTCGGCTGAAACCCATTAGCTCACCTCCAATGCAAACAACATGAGGCGGCTCGATGTCGACACATTAAATCCGCTTGCTGTGCTACGAGTCGGCACAGCGCGAAACGCTCGGCCCGTGGTAGTCCCGCTGATCGCCTCGTCTACGCTTGCTCCGTAGTTTTGGTTGGTCGTGTCAAACTTTTGCCCCGAGACTTCCTGTGCTGTGAAGCCTCCATCTTCACAGAAAAATCCCGTCCTGACGTTGTCGGTCGCTCCAATCACACTCATCTGAGCCATAGCCGCGAGGCCTGCGGGTGGGGTTGCTGTATTATAGAGTATTGAAGGATAGAATAGATCAGCCACAGTGCCGAGAATGGGCCAATTTGCATTAAAGGCCGAAGCGCCATAAGGCGCGGTCTGACTCCATGAAGAGGAGAGACAGAAAGGGTTTGTGTTGCTGTAACTCATAAATCCACCCTCCAAATAAACGCTTTACAGTGAGAGGTAAGAGTCAAGGCTGACCCGCTCCAAGCCGTCTGCCTCAGTGTAAGGATTTTTGTTGATGCGGTCACTGTAAACGCCGCTTCAGCGTTATCTGTGGACTCAGATGCGTAATGATCTGAGCCGCCTCTCATTCCCACTTGGACCCCGTCGATGAACCAATAATTAACGTTGTTTGTGCCTGAAGAGGCTCGCGTGTAATCAGGGTATGCAATCGCGTAGTAGTGACCGCGAGACAAATTAATATCTGTGTTATTTGTGATGGTTAGGAAGTTCGAGGTTTGCTGATCCACAGAGAACGAGTAAGTGAAAGATGCAGCGCTGGGCGTACCGCTCCATGTTAGCTCAGCAATAGCGGGGGCGCGTGGTGCTTTATACATAATATCACACCAAGTACCAGTTAGAGCCATCACAGAGAAGCGTCACAGCATCATATTGAATAGGGGAGTAAGTGGTCTGACCAGAGTGATCAATATACTCTGATCCATTGGGATCAATGACGACCGCTCCAGAGCCAAGCACCTTGAATGTATACTGGAACTCTGCGCCTGCTGTTGCAGCCGCTACAAGATTGATTGTGATCGCGCTTGTTGAGTTCTTCACAATGTAATACTCATGAGAAACGCTAGGTGCTGTCAGCGTTACGTTTGAGGTGGTGATGGACACAGGGTCGAGGTCTATTGAATAGCCGCCGCTCTGAGCGACCCAAGAGAGAACGCCAGACCCATCAGTTTGAAGCACATCACTAGCGTTTCCGTCATTAACTGGCAGGGTCAGAGTATACGTTGCCTCGCTTGCATGAGCTGGGCTCTTGATGGTGATCCCATGTGTGTTTTGCTCGCAGTTGAGCTTGAGCGCGCCGGGGTTATTGCCGCCAGTCTGGTTACCTCTGAAGACAACTACGCCGGTCCCGTCAGGAGCAAGATCAAGGTCAGCGTTTGATGTGGTGATGAGATCCTGACCGTTAAGGTCCAGATCCCCGCCCAATTGAGGCGTAGTGTCTTGTACGACATCACTTAAAACATCAGTCCCAATCACAAGGCCCAGCGTAGTCCGTTGAGCCGCCGCGTCTGCATCATCGAGCAGAGCGCGTCCCGCTGAGGTTAAATCAGTTACTGCGTAAGTGTCCGCCGCTGTTGTATAAATCATCTTGTCGGCGGCGGTGGTTAATGCAGAGATTGAATCTAAGCCTGCATCATGGGCTTGAACGTCTGAGCCAATGGTCAGCCCTAGAGATGTTCGAGCAGTCGCGCCAGACTCAGCCACAAAGTTAGCGCCATCTCCAACGATAAACGCCCCATCAGCTGGAGTGAGCCCCGCCACGTCTGCCAACTGAGCATCATAAGCTTGAACGTCTGAGCCAATGGCTACACCGAGATTAGTTCGAGCTGTTGCGATGTTAGCGAGATCGCTTAGATTGTTGGCTGCCAGCAGGTCTCCACCACCTGGCAGGTTCGTTAACTGCGACCCATCAACCGCTGGGAGTCTGGCGCTTCCATCGAGCTGGACGATATCGCCGGCAGTTGTGCCAACGTCCTCTACTGCCGCTGTGCCTAAGCCTAAAGATGTTCGCGCTGTGCTCCCAATCTCAGCGACAAAGTTAGTTCCGTTCCCAACGATGAAGACGCCATCTGTGGTGGGGATCCCCGCGATATCTGCAAGGCCAGCATCATAGGCTTGCACATCTGATCCAATCGCCAAGCCGAGATTGGTTCGAGCGGTTGCAGCGTTCGCCACATCGCTCAGGTTATTGGCCGCTAATAATGAGCCGGCGGCTGCCGGAAGGTTCGTTAACTGCGACCCATCCACAGCAGGCAAGCGCGCCGAACCATCCAACTGAACGACGTTTGAGGCCGCTGTCCCTGCATCAAGCGCTGCCGCTGTTCCTAGTGTAGGTGTGCCTGACAAATCGCTGTAAGCGCCTGATGTCGCTACCGTTGCAAGTCCTAGATCATTGTTAAATGAGCTCAGCGCTACAGCGCTCAATGCTGTGCTCACCGCGCGGTTGTTGCTGTCTCCCAAGAAGATCTTATCTTGATCTAGATTCGGTGTGGCGGCACTTCGACCTGCTCCCCCTACTTTGATGATTCCGCTTGTCGCGTGTACCCGAATCACCTTACCAATATTCTGGATCTTAGCGCTTTCACCCGCTGGCGGTGTCGCTGTCAGTGCTCCAGCTGTCGTGTCGATATAGAGCGTATCACCTAGAGAGAAAGATGAGGTGTCTACGTCCGTTAAGTTGCCAAAGCTCACGATACGAATCGCCGCGCCTGAGTTCGCGGTCTCGGCCGCTAAACCTGCACAAGGCATAGCTGCCGCGTCTGCGTCTGCGAGTGCGACCGTTGGCACGTCTCCACTCACGCCCGCAATGTATACAGCAGCTCCCTTGGTGATCTGGGCGCCGCTTGCGTTGGTGGCCTTGAAAGTTACCGCCCCATCCAGATCACTGAAGGTGAGCCCTAAGCGCGCGCTCTCGGTGCCGAGATCATAGGCACCGTCAGTGTCTACGGTGATATCAGCGCTCAAGGTCGAGGTGAGGTAACCTGAATTGTTAACAAGTTCACTTACATTGTCACCGCTGGCTAGGGCTCCTACATTTGCGGCTGTCAGTGTGACAACGCCCGTTTGACCATTCACAGAGCTTACAGCGTCTGTCGAATCGATCTTGTCGAACATCGCTGATGTAACAGGGCTTGAGGCGTCCTGATTGAAAACCAGATGATCACCTACACTCAACGCTATACCGTCAAGAGATCCTGCTACACTCACTATGTAGAAATCACCCTTGATCGCCGTGGTGAGGTCGGGGCTCTGTGTGCTCGCGTCATAGGATCCGCGATACACAAGCGCGCCTGTTACGCCGCTTGAACCTGCGATTGCAGCAGCAACCTTAAGCGGGGTCATCGCGGTTGTATCGTTGGTCCCTGCGGTCGCTTCCGCGTTTGTGGAGATGCGTAACTTACCTGCGGTTGTCTCCGTGGCGTCTGGAGTGCTCGCGCCTGATGAATATAAAGTAGCCATTGATTAGAGTCCTCTGGGCCAAATGTTTAAGGTAACAACCTGCTTGGCGGGCGCGACCGGAACACCCGTAAAGGTGATCTTGACCGCATCAAAAACAGGCGCTTCAGGTCCTGCTAACATCACGCTATCATTCTCCGTTGCGCCGGGTATGTGCTCAATAAAATTAGGCGCCTCTGGTGGTCGATAGCTCACCGTATATGAGCCACCTCCAAGGTCGCGCGCTGAAACCATGAGGTTCCGTTTCCCGTCGCTGAATCGCTGTCCCTGATATAGGTGAGGCTCAATGATCAGGTCTGCGCCTCCTGAGCTCTCAAAGCTGTGTGTCTCAATCATTTTAGTGATATCCCTCTCTCTGATGGTGGGGCAAAAACTCACTCCATATTGTATCATGAGCTGCTCTCATCGCGCTCTCTGAATATTGAGCGTGAGTCATACTTTCCTCATCCTCATCTGAAAAGAGGCGCTCGTCTGCTGTGCCTTGAAGCTCGGTCCCTCCAAAATCCATCACATAAGTGAAACCGCTCTTACGTAGCCAAGTCTCAGCGATCCATAACGCCATCACCGTATCATCATGGCGCTCCTTACCGAGATTATAGAGCTCATGAATCAAGGGCTCTAGGCGCTCGCGGTCGCTGTCTGTCGCGCTGGGTAGAATGATCTTATCGTTTTCAAAGAGTACGCTTAGCGCCGGCACACCTTCCCAAGGATCCGCTTTATTCCTCGCGTGGGTGATGTGTCCCTTAAGGGGTAGGTCGCTGGATCTCTGAAGCCCTAAATAGTGGAGCTCACCAAAGGCGTTCTTCTCCACAGCTACAACGCGCGGCGGGCGTGGAAACTTCGCATATTCACCTTTAACCCTACCTTGTAACTCAGTGGGGCTCATGCCGCGCTTCCTGAAGATGTCTATGAGATATCTATCACCTGTCTTTGAATCCCTCCCCCAAGTGACGCCAACGGTGTAATCAGTGTCACGCTCTTGAGCTCCCTGAGCATCTGTCACGAGCGAGAAATCCCAACCTTGTACTAAATCATCGACCTCGCTCGGTATGCTGCCTAGTCGGTATCTTTTGCCGCGCTCCATCGCGCGCTCTAACCAAGCCATTTTAAAGGCTGCCGAGCTCTCATCTTGTACCTCATTCTGGAACTCTCGCGAGAAGAGTCTAGAGCCCACCGCACGGCGCTCAAGTAACAGATAATCTAACGGGCGCTCAGCTGGCCATAAACATGATCCTCCCTCGATGTCTACGCCTGTAATGATCTCTCTTCCGTTCTCGTCAACATCTGTCACAAAGCTATATTTCTCAGGCCACTCAGGGATAGCCTTATCATGTAACACTCTATACGTTGGATCATTGATCAAGTGACTGAACAAATCATCATGATGTTTCCGCGTACCAATAACGAGAATTGATCCACCTCGCGAGAGCATAGGCGCGACTGTACCTCGCCACCATTCGCGCGTCTTTGACCTTACACCTGCGGTGTAGGTGTTTCTATCATCCTGTATATCGTCGCAAATGATCAGATCAAAGTGACCACCTGTTACAGATCCACCGGCGCCTATCACCTCTAAAGAAGCATCAACGCTCTCTCGAGATCTGTTCAAATAGATCAGATTATTTGTCCATTTGGTTCCCTCTGCTTGGAACGGTGGCGCGCCTTCATGAGGATCGCTCGCCCAATCCTCAAGGATCCTCGATGATTGCAGTAACGAGCTCACCCTCCTCATGCGCTTCTCAGCTTGTCCTTGTGACTCGCTGATCCAAAGGATCCTAATATCCCTATCGAGGCAAAGCGCGCGCGTCGCGTAAGTGATCGCGGCTTCTGTTTTGCCGTGGTCGCGCGGTGCGAGTATCAGCGTCTTGGCCTTTACGCCTGTGTCCTTGGCTCTGACCGTGGCGCTCTCCATCGTGTCTAACCAACGGTCTCGATGATCAGCTCTCCTCATACTACAATAATAGGCGTCGAAGAATTGCGGACTCGCCGCGCTCAAGATCCGGCGCCCGCGTGGGGTCGATAATAACTGTTGAGTGTCCATCAAATCACCTCGATCTCTTTCTGTAACAAGCGCTCAAGCTCTTCAAACCTCCCCGATTCAGCTAGCTCAAGATACCAGATCGAAGATGGGTGATACCCTCCCTGATCGAGCAAGGTTTCGCTGATCCACTCTTGAGCCTCTTCAATGCTCACCACTCCCACCCGAACGTCCTCGAGGGTCAAGAGGATGTGTTCAATTGTCTCTGAGTGCATCTATCTCACTCCCCTTTGTGCTGTCTCCATAGATCCGCGTCTGCGGTCTTCTGGGTCTTGCCGCCTGTCGCGAAAGAATACACTCTCGCTCTTGACCATGCCACTTGAGACGCGCCGGGGCGGTGTCCTTGAGCCCACGCAGCCGCGCCTCTCTTATGGACCTCAGATATGATCGATCTCTTGATCCCTGTCAGGCGCGATACAGTGTCTATAAACTCTTTGGTGCTATTACCCTTCATCGCCTCGCGTGTGTCTTTGGCGAGCCGCGTTCGTGAGTATTTGCTTGGGCGCGTCTCCACGTCCTTATCGCTCGCTAAAGGCTCATAAGTACGCTGAGATGCATCACGCGCGCGGCGCTCTAGCTCCCGCTTCCGCTTCCTCCTCTCCTCACCCTTGAGCCCGCTCAGATATTTAGCAGGGATCTTAGGCGGGCGCGTGTCCTTGGCTGCCTTGAGGAGGTCTCGGCGCGCCTTCATGAGAGCGCTCTCATGAGTCCAGCGCTCTCACCAAATAAGCCAAGATCAAGAGAGAGATCACCGTTAAGAGGATCATCTCTTCAGGGCTGCGCGGCTCAATCGTCATCGAACTCATCATCCATCTCATCGCCCTTCATCATAGGGCGCTTCTTAGAGCCATATCCGTAATCATCGCCCTTCGCCATTTTGATCGGGCTCATAGGCTCTGCACCGTTCGCCACCTTCGCTGATACGAGCTCTTTAAGATCGCTCGTGGGCATCTGCTCAAAGATCGCCATCACCTGCGCTTTTTTGATCTGTCGATCAGCGAGGAATGAAGTTAGATCATCGTCGCTCATATCGTCTACCATTGAGTAGACCTGATCCATCATCTCTCTGCGGCTCATCCCCTTCTCCATCTCATCATCATCCATCTCATCATCATCCATCTCATCATCATCCAGCTCAGCGGCTTTCTCGAGCTCCTCTTGATATCGGCGGCCTTTTTTCACGGGCTCATCCTCTCCCATATCAGCATCTCCGAAGAGCTCAGCCATGATTTCGTCAAGTCGCTCGTCGCTGATAGAGCTCTTCTTAGGGGTAGGGGTCTTCTTGGCGCTCTTCTTGGCACCTTTCACTAGGTCAGTAAACATATTCATCATCCATTGATCGCGGCGCGAAAAATCAAGGCGCCTGAGTGAGGGTCTGCGGTAGCTAGATAATTGGCGCTGAGGTGAGCGTAAATTTCATCTTGATCAGGCTCCTCTTCACCAGTGCTTTGGACATACGCAGAGCATACCATATCAAGACTAAGAGCGCCTGATTCTGAGCTTTGGATGTATCGATACATCCAGAGCTCGAGAGCGCTGAGCGTATCATCGAAATCATACATAGAAGCCTAAGCACCTGAGCAGAGAGGAGAAATCAGGCTCATTATATCACGCGCGCGGGTGAGGGTGAAATATTTTTAAATTGGGTCTTGACCTCTACATCAGAGTGTTGTAGAGTACTTGACATCAACGTTACTCAGGGGGTTTAGGTTAGGGTTCAGGCTCGAACCTCCCCCATCTCTCCTCACAAGGCAAGTGAACATGAGCACTACTCAATCACAACTCCATCAAATCCAAGAACAAATCCAAGAGCTCACTGCTCAAGCCGAAAAGCTTCAGGCCCAGCTTGAAATTGAGCGCCTAATCGAGGCTCAACAGGTCATCATCACACAAGCTCAGCTTGAAATTGATCGCCTGCAGCGCCTCCTCAATGAGCCTGAGCCTGAGCCAGAGCCAGAGCCAGAGCCAGAGCCAGAGCCAGAGCCAGAGCCAGAGCCAGAGCCAGAGCCAGAGCCAGAGCCAGAGCCAGAGCTTGTACAAATTGGGCAACGTGACCTCGCCTATGAAACAGAGCTCAAAGAGGAGGCTGATGCCCTTCTCGCAGATAACGTCCTGCCTAACGATCAATGGCTTAGTGATCTCTCAATACTCACAGAAGCGCTTGAGAACTATATCACTGATACAGTGGAAGACCTCAGCGCCTCTCTCATCCCTGCATGCTGGGCTGCATGTCAAAAGAAGCTCCGTCTTCATACATCAATCTGATTTCACCTCCCCCCTCTCCTCACAAGGCAAGAACATGAACACTACTCAACTCCTCAATCAAGCTCAAGAGCTCAGAGCGCAAGCTCAAGAGATCGCTCAAGAGGAGGTCGCTCAATGATCCTCGCGCTCTTCATCTTCCTCCTTTGCCCTTATATCCTCGCTGGCGCGGCGCTTCTTCTCGCCCGTTACGGCTCCCTCGCGGCGTGTCTGGCGCTCGCTCTCCCTCTCCTCACAAGGTGTCTTTGATATGTCCCTCTCTGATGAATATCCAACCTGTTATGATCTTGAGCCCATCACGGATGATGAGCTCAAAACTCCCCCCTCACCCTCTCACGCTCCCTCAATCACGGATCACGAAGTCAAGGCGCTCAAAGCGGTTGATCTCGCTCAAGAGATCATTGAGCCCATGTCTGTATTCTCAGCGGCGCGTTTGGTCATTCGAGGTACGGCTCTCCTCGCGAGAAGGAGGCGCTCATGAAGGCCGTAAGAGTTCCCATCGTCGCTCATGAAGAGGTGCTCAAGGTCAAGAGCGCTCTGGGGATTGTGCGCCTGTCTCGCGCTGATGCCGCTCGATGGCTCATTGATCAGGGTCTTCATGATGACCTCAAGGGAGGTCCGCTGCCGCGTGAACGTGAGACTATCCGTATCAGTGAAGAGCTCAATGAGCGCCTTGAGACTGTGGCGCAGGTGTCTATGCGCTCTAAGAGTCTCATAGCTGCGTGGGCCATTGAGAACGCGCTAAGGGGGCTATCATCATGAGCCATCACCGTACAATGAGGAGCTACCAGAGCTCACTCACCCTAACGGGGGATGCTCGCATAGCACTCTGCGCGGGTGTCTATGCGCTTGTGGGTGATCGATTCAATCCATCTCAAGCGCCTCGCCATCTCATCTCGCGAGTGCGTGATCTACCCCATATCATCAGAGCATCGCGAGAAGTGATCATTGAGATTGAGCGCGCCTCTAGAGACCTCATCGCGAGTTTTGAAACTGACCTGTCGCTGTGGGTCAATTATCGCTTGAGAGGTGAAAACACCGTCCGCTCTGTGCGCTGTGTTTGGAGGGTCTACCAAGAGGAGAATCAAGGAGACCTCGAGGTTGAATCAGCGCTCGCCGCGCTCTGGTCAGGGCGTCTCTGGGCGCCTCTTCATAGTGTCTCTCAACACCTCTCCTTATCCCCTATGGGGCTGATCGATGATGAAGAGGAGATCGAGGAGATTGATGACGAGCTTGAGCTCGATGAAGCGCTTGAGATCGCGCGCTTAGATCGAGATCTCGGACGGTGGCTCAATGTCAGATAATCATCAATGGCTGATAGTGATCGCGCTTGTGCTCACAGTGTGTCTAGGGGTCTCTCTCTACCGACCCCAAATCAGCGCTATAGAGACCTGTGCAGCGGAGCTCAATACAGGGCTCTCCGTACGCCAAAAAGGCGCGCTGTATGGTGATAGTGCTCCTTACCCTTACCGGGGATATCGGGACGCTCTAGAGCTCTGCTCTGAGCTTGGCGCTCAAGAGGCGCGCTCAAGAGCTCTTGAGGTGATTGCGACCGTTCCGCGCTTCTAGGCGCTGGCGCGCTCGCCGCGCTCGTGTCTGTGCGGTGTTGCGCTTGATCAACTCTGCGCGCTCCTCTGGTGGGAGTGCATGGTATCGGGCGCGTTGATACTCTCGATGGTACAAGTTATAGAGGCGCCTCTCTTCAGGGGTCAATTGTAACCTCCTGTTTTCATTGGTTTTAAATTTCTGAAAATCCTAACTTACGATATTGGAACCTTATTGAAGGTTAGGATTTAGAATTTTTTTCTGCGTCTCGCCGGCTCATCGCTCTGGATGCTATGTCTCCAATATCCTTCAGATCTTCAGCGCTCAGGCCTGCGGCTGCGGCTTGTTCCGTCCAGTCTCCTGAGCTCACCTCAACAGGTGCCTGAAGGCTGATCTGATCAGCGCCTATGAGTGATTGTCTGCGAGCTAGGCTATCCAGAGCCAACTTCAAACCTGCGGCTTTAAGGCGCTCATCTCCGCTGCTCTGTACAAGTGCGAGTGCTTCTCGCGCTATTGCTTCGGCTTCGGCGCTCATCGCGAGGGCCATAGAGCGGCGCTGATCTTCGGTGAGGCCGCGCTCTAGTAGGGCTTTCCACTCACCTACAATTTTGTTTGTCCATCTGACCGGGGCGCCTGTGATACGTGCTAGGTCATGAGCATTGAGGGGGCCGGGCCATCGCCGCGCTACCTGATCCACATAATCGATCCATGCGGCGCGTGTCTCTGGAGCTGCTACGCCTGTATACTGTCGGCCTATCGGGTGATCTGGAAGAGAAGGGGGCGGCAGCTCCCGCGCGATATCACTCGCGAGATCGATGAGCGCTTGATGTCGAGCATAAGGATCACTAGCGGGGGCGATGATGAGGCGCTCTAAAGCGCGTGGTTCTGGGCCCGAGGCGCTCTGATCCTCGCGCGCGTGCGTGAGGCGCGCGGGGGGTTCTGTGGCGCGTGTACTTTCCCCGTTTCCACTTCCGTTTCCGTTTCCGTTTCCGTTTCCACTTCCACTCTCCTTCACTTCCCTCTCCCTCTTCCGCTGCGCTCTCTCCTGTTGCCTTCTCAATCGCTGGATCTGTTTATCTCGCTCATCAACCTCGCGCTTCTGTCTGCGTGTGGGTTTGATGGAGGGGGCCACGTTCGGAACTTCCCAAAGTTGAGCGAGCTCATCAAACTCTGTAGAGAGATCGCGCCCGCTCTCCGCTTCGCTCTCCATAGTGCTGATATAATCCCTGAGCGCTTCAACTCTGCGCTTAGCACCTCCTCTACTGCGATAGTGATCACAGAGTTGGTGAGCTAATCCGCGCGCGGTCCTCACGCCCGTATATCCTTGATCCTGAGCGAGACTCAGCGCGGTGGACCAACGATAAGAGAGCAGGGCTCTCCATAGGGGGTGATGTGCTTGGGTGCATCCTCGAATTGAGGTGAGCTCAGCATGATGAGCCTTTGACCTCTCGATGTCTATCGGGGCCATAGTGCAACGCTCTTGATTTTTTGAAGGTGGGCGAGATGGCGCTGATATTCGCGGGCGTATGCTGAATTTTTCCCCCCTCCATTATAATGCCCTGCTGCGGTGCGGGGTGTCTTGAATCGTTTTTTATAATATCTCCACGCTCGCAATCCTGCATCGATGTAGTCTCGATCCCCTTTACGGCTCCAATATTTAGGGAGCGCCTGAAGCGGTCCTTTTGCGCCTGCCTGTGAGGTGAGTCCTGCCGTGTGGCGCGTCTCGATCGCTGAGAGGGCGATCACCTCAGCGGGCTCAAGGTGTTGAGCTTGCGCTCTCTTCGCGACTTCAAGACATACGGGTAGTGATTTGGGTGCTAAAGCGCTCCAATAATGATGAGCATATTGAGGTGAGCCTTCATGAGCGATCTGATTGAGGGAGGCAATACAGAGCATCATGATGATGCGCTCTGCCAAGATGAGAGAGATCATGGTTAGGGTTGTCCTTGTTGGGGTTGGGGTTGGGGTTGGGGTTGAGGTGCTAAATAGCCTGCATCGATGAGGATAGATATTGCGTGTTCATAACCGTAAGCCACTTCAGCAATCCATCCAATTTGAGAGAGCTCATCTAACCATATCCTTTGATGAGCGCTCAAGCGGCCTTTAGCCTTCTTCAAACCTTTGGGCCTCTTCAATTCGATCATGCACCCGCGCTTGTCGGGGTGAAGGGGTGGAGGGGAAAAGATGATGATGTCAGGGACGCCTGGCTTAACGCCTTGCGCTTTTAGACTGGCGCCTGTGCGGCGGTCGCGCTTGCCGCCGTTGGCTGTCGCTGTCCAAAGCAAGCCCAGTGAATCAAGGAGGGTCGCGAGTGTCTTCTGAATGTCGGCTTCTGTCATGGTGTTCCTTTGCTTCAATGTGTACCGAAAAATCCTGTACACACTTAAACCCTTGATAACGCTTAACTAATCGAGCTCAAAAATCAGTGTGTGCACGATGTGTGCACGTTTTTAAAAATCCTGTACACACTTAAACCATTGATAACGCTGAAGAAAAGTCCAATGTGTGCATGTGTGCACGTTTTTTCGCCATATTCTTTATATATATGAATATACATGTACAGGTTTTTATCATGTCCAAAAAACATGCGCTGTCTTGTGTTTTTTTCTCGCGTAAGAGTTCAAAAAAAACGTGCACACATGCACACATTTACAAATTATATATAAATATCAAGAGCTTAAGTGTGTACAGGATTTTTAAAAAACGTGCACACATCGTGCACACACCCCTTTTTCAGGTACTTTTAAGAGTAAATTAGTGAGTGTTTTCAAGAGCTTAAGTGTGTACAGGATTTTCCAGCACACATGAAATTCTTGACTTTTCTTTGATCTTTATCTATAACCGTTGGTTATAGATAAAACTTCAACGCCATACTCTCTAAGAAACTCGACACCTGAAGAAGTCGAGTAATTTTCACTGGGGATGTAGAGCGCTTTGATACCCGCGTGATAAATGATTTTAGCGCAAGCCTCACAAGGGGCCGTTGTGCAGATCATGAGTGTGTGCAGTGTCGAGCTCCCTTGCCGAGCTGCATTGAGCACTGCATTAGCCTCTGCATGATAGCATCCAGTTGAGGGTTGCTCACCGCTGGCAATGTTGAGCGCGTCCCTTAAACAAAGATCCTCTCCACATAGAGCGGGGCCTTTGCGCGGCGGGCCATTATATCCATCACTGATGATGCTCATCGAGCGGGGGTCAATGATGAGGGCTGCGACCTTGCGACGTGGGCAAGTGGAGAGCTGAGCGAGAGCAAGCGCTTGATGAAGTCGGGCTTGAAGGTGAGCGGGTTTAATGTGCATAATTCTCACAAGGCAAATGATGAAAGAGAGAAAGAGAGTGATCATACACGGTGATTCAATGGAGGTACTCAAGACGCTCGAAGATGAGAGCGTTGATGCGGTTGTAACTGATCCCCCTTACGGCTTAAACAACACTTCACCTAAACACGTCGCGGAGTGTCTGAAGGCGTGGTCTGAAGGCGAAACATGGAGCCCGAAGGGGAGCGGGTTCATGGGGCGCGCTTGGGACGCTTGGGTCCCTCCCCCTGAGCTCTGGCGGGAGGTGCTCCGCGTCCTCAAGAAAGGAGGCCACGCGCTCGTTTTCGCGGGTTCACGAACACAGGACCTCATGAGCATCTCGCTGAGACTCGCGGGGTTCGAGGTGCGTGATACTTTGATGTGGCTCTACGGTAACGGGTTTCCAAAGTCGCTGAACGTGAGTAAGGCGATTGATAAAGCGCTGGGGGTCGAAGATCAACGAGAGGTGATAGGGCTTAAAACCAAACCTGACGGTACCATAAAATCAGCGCGTGAGATGGAGCAGCCCACCGCTCATGAAGGTTGGAGAAGGCCTTACATGGATGATCCTGAAAAGGTCGAGCGCTCTCGTCAGGTCACCATAGGCGCGACCGAAGAAGCCCGACAATGGGAGGGGTGGGGAACTGCGCTCAAGCCTGCCTATGAACCGATTATCCTCGCGAGGAAACCACTCACGGGAACCGTCGCCGCGAATGTCCTTGAACATGGAACAGGCGCGCTCAACATTGATGCTTGTCGAGTCGGTGAGGGGGTGTTGCGTACTCAGCGCGGTAAAGTTGCGGGGGTAGCCTATCACCACACTTTGTCCACGGATCGAGTACTCACTTCGGGAAGCCCTCTCGGACGCTATCCCTCGAACGTGATCATTGATGATTCTGTTGCAGAGATGATCGATGAACAGGGGGGCTCGAATCAATCCCGCTTCTTCTATACGGCGAAAGCATCGAGAGCTGAGCGCGAAGCGGGGCTCCCCGATACGGGGAAGCGCGCAAACACTCACCCCACGGTCAAGCCTCTTGAGCTCATGCGCTATTTGGTGAAGATGATCACGCCTCCTTCGGGAACCGTGCTCGATCCCTTCGCGGGTTCAGGTTCAACGATCTGCGCCGCCGCGCTCGAAGGATTCGAGGGGATCGGGATCGAGCGAGAAGCGGAGTTTGTTTCTGTCGCGCGGCAACGTGTCGAGTACTGGAGGAGTGAGGCCACTTCTCAAGAGCCTGATCAGCTCTCTTTGTTTGCATCGATCTCTCAAGAGTGATAGTGTGAGAGCGCCTTGTTGAGGGGATCCCTCGCCCGCTCTAAAAAGAGCGCGGCGGGGGTCTTTCTCACTGATCCTGAGAGGGCTCTTGAAGGGCCTCTTGAGAGCTCGCTGTATCCTGATCAGGCAACCACTCCTCTACATGTCTATTGAGCGTGACCTCTTCCTCTTTGAGGATCTGGATATCTCTGAGCTGAGCTAACTCAGAGATCATGAGTGTCTGCAGCTGTGCCAGTTGATCGCTCTTGAGCTGTAGGGAGATCTGAGCGTCTCTCAAGCGCGCGATAAGGGCGGCGCGGTCGGCCTCTTGTGCGGCGAGCTGTTTTTTAAGCTCATCGATCTCAGCGGGGTCTCTCCCGCTGGCTACTGCGATCATTGAGGAGATTGAGCCTGTGATGACTCCAAGGATCCCTACGAGAACATCACGGTTCTTCTCGACAATTTCAAAGAAGCTCAAGAAGAGAATGAGCGCAAGAATCAAGGTCAGATAAGCGACCGAAAACAACCAACCTCTGCGCGCTTTGAGCTCTTCAGGGTTGGGGAGGTTGGAGAGGTTCATTGATGAGCTCCTTGAGCTTGAGAGGGTAGTTCCAAGGGGGGTGATCAATATCAAAGAAATTCAGAAAAGCGGGGTTAAGGAGTCCCTTGAGTGTGAAACCTGCTAAGATGATGAGGATGATGAGCGCAAGTCTCAAGATGACCCATTTCACTTTCTCCATGAATCGAAGATGGCGAAGGTGCGCTTTGACCTTTTTGGGGCCTCCTAACCTGAGCGCTTTTGAGTGTCCCTGTGGGGGTGTGAGCGCCTGCGTTGATGAGCCTGCAGCGTATACTCTTTGAGGTGCGCTGATCCCCTTTAATGAATACAAACCCATAAGCTCAAGCCTGATCTCGGGGTTATGGTTTTTGAATCTGAGTGCTTGATAAGCCTCGTGAGAGAGCAGGATCTGTTGGGGTCCGCAGAGGCTCATGATACGGGCGGCGGTGTTTTTTGCTATGCCTTCCAGCTCAATGGGTTTGGCTCCTCCCATGATCTCGAGTTCGTGTTGAGTGACCTCGATCACGTCTCCTAGATGCAGACCAATGCGCGCTTGGAGTCGTGTCTTGAGGGGGATTTTTGCTTGGTACTCGAGAGCGAATTCAAGCGCGTTAGAGATGCGCTCAAAGCTCAAGAGGAAGCCATCACTTCGATCAATCTCTCTTCCCTGATGGCGGTGTATGAGGGAGCGTGTGAGTCGATCATGATACTGCAACCAACGCGCGGCTTTGAGCGCGCCGGCTTTTTGTACAAACGCGGTGGAGCCGATCAGGTCAATGAAACAGAGGGCGAGTCTACGGCTCCTCATCTCGGGTGTGAGGTTGATCTTGTGCATGGTTCACCTCCTGAGAGGTGATTATATCATTGTGCCTGCTGCCTTCTCGATATTCCTCCTCACCTCCTCTGATACTCAGGAGTCCTTGTCATCGATCAGTCTCCGATAGCGCTCGCGATTGTAAGCGCGCATCCTCGCGAGGCGCTTCTCTCGCTTCTCGGGGGCCTCGTTCGCGCGCCAATTTTTCAAGTACTCACGCCTCTTCGCGAGTCGCTTCTCTCGTTGCTCTGATGTCTCGGTAGTTTTGAGCTTGTGCCATCTCTTGCGATTGTGCTCACACTTCTTTAGACGCAACGCTTCACGCTC
>Ga0070745_1000922_pt1 | contig 16637 bp, 25 predicted proteins | sample VirMetDEL_Mar_4_FD_77438 | JGI IMG/M metagenome (GOLD analysis project Ga0070745, IMG submission 77438) | Aqueous microbial communities from the Delaware River and Bay under freshwater to marine salinity gradient to study organic matter... | ecosystem: Environmental > Aquatic > Marine > Coastal ...
AAAAAAAATGCCAGAGGATCTGAGTTTTAATCCTCTCACCTCTGGCATAGGTTTATGTTAATATTCTATCCTACTTCTTATAATTAAGCAGCAGTTGTAGTAGTTGTGGTTGTAATACAAGTGTTGTCAGAAACAACATCACCTAAACCAGCTACTAATACAGTTTCAATAGCAGCAGCAATACCACTTACAGTAGCATTAGGAGCAGCAATGATTACAGTTGAGTCTTGCATTACATAATCTCCCCACTGATAAGCAGACTTATCATATTGGTTAAATTTGATGTAATAAGTGTCATAGGTAGTACCATCAGAAACCCAAGATTCAAAGTTCTCATTGTATCCATTCATACGATACAAGGATTTTAGATATCCAGCTTGGTAGCTATAGAAGTTCTTTTCAAGTTGTTTGATCTCGTCAGAAGTTCCAGAAGCGTAAGAAGCTGTTTGAATCACTGCAGTATCAGCAACAGGATCACAAGCATCAGCAACAATAAAGTCAGCAGTGGTAGCAGGTCCTTGGTATACGAATGTGCTAAAGTACATTCTGTCATACTCAAATGGGAATGCAGCGATATCACATGGTTGACCATATTTAGTTAATGGTTTACCGTGGATACGTAGAATAGTTCCACCTACGTTCTCAAATGTAAAGAAAGTGTTGAAAGAAATGTTGTCTGGGTTGTCACCAGGAGCAGATTGCTCTAACTTAACAATTATAGAGTTAATCAATGCATTGGTATCAACATCAGTACATACATCACCACCACACTCACAGCATGGAGCTTGAACAGTTACTGAACGAGTAAATCCGTTGAAATAAAGAGTGTCAATGTAAGAAGAGTGAGCACGTAGTGTCAAGGTTACAATCTCACCACATTGTACAGTGAAGTTATCTACATCTGTAATTTGATTAGAAGCTGTAGGACATCCTGTTACTTTGTACCATTCAGTTACATTTGAATTACATCCAGATCCTGTAGGACATCCTTTGATCTTGTCAGATCGTTTTGATCCTTGCAAATAAGTGTTTGTGCGTCCTTGAGCTACATAAAAGTAAGGAGCAGCAGCAATGTTTGCAGCAGTTGCAAGAGTGTAATCATTTCTGAATAATCCTACAGTACCTGCAGTAAGATCCTGAGTCGAACCAGAGCTAGGGAGAGCAGTCTGCCCCACTGGCACCACGAATAACGTGGTTAATGAAAAATCAGCCATTTTGTTATGATTTAAGGGTTAAAATTAATTTTATTCGTTTGTTTGTATTCTAAATTGTGCACTTTGTACAGCTGCACTATTTTCTGTATACATTGCAAGATTTTGAACTGTTAAATCTAGTAGTTCGTCTTCTAGATATGTTTCAAGCTCACAATTTTGGTTATAGGATGGTGATCCATCCATCATGATATAACCTGTTTTGTTAATATACAAAGGATATCTCATGTACATCAAGTTGAGATGTTTAGGGGTAAATGTTCCATCTGTATAGATGCTCATCTTATCCGCACTAAGTGTAATTATAGTTTCTTGATACTCAAAGCTTGGTTTGTAATGATCGTTATTTAGAAGAAGTGCTAAGTCACCATGCTTAGCTAAGTCTTTGTTTATCCAAATCTTACGATTCTTACATCTACCCTTATCTGCTGTAACATAACTATCTACATAAAACATGTATTTTGGTGATAGCACTGTTATATCAGCATCCCATTGATTTAGTTGTCGATTTGAGAGTGTCAGTGTTAGAGGTTGGTGTATATAATCTATAACAAGATTCTGTAAATCTTCATACCTTTTTTTAAAGGCATCCATCCCTAACCTACTTACGACACTAAAACCATCAACTTTCTGTTTTATCAACTTAATCTGAGCCTCATTCAAAGCTAAGATTTTGTCCTCTAATTGAATTTGTTGATGCTCGTTAGTTGATAGTTTATTTAGTTTTTGGTCTATTTTGTACAATAAACTATCTACTGGTATCATATTTTAACTATGTTTTAAAACTAGCCCCTTATACAGAAGCTAGTTTCTTAGTTTTCAATTTTCCTTCTAATGTCAACAACTCATCTTGGTTATCTTCATCAGCTAAGAATTTAATTAACTCTTCTTCTTCTTTTGCTATTTCAAACTCACCTTCATAGATTCTACCGTTAGCTTTCACTCTATAGATGGAATGTTGTATAGCTTGTTTAACTAAATCTTTAATATGGAGTAAATTTTCTTTCATGTCTGCAAACCTGTTAAACACTTCTACAGGATTTAGTCCTTTGAAGTTACCAGATTTCACTTCAGATTGCTTTAACAAGCTATCTACTTGATTGTATACAACTTCTTCTTTTGTCTCATCTGTTACAGGAAGTCCTAAAAGTCTTGCAACTTTCTTCTTCTTTTCAGGAGACATACTATCAAACTTGATGATAGCTTTGTTAATTTGTTGCTTTTTCTTGTAGACAATTGCATTTTCTATATCATCATTAACAACATAGAATTGTGTGTCTGCTGGAAACTCACCTCTTTCCCAAGCTTGGTATGAAGATGCGATAGTTGGATGAACTCTCAACCATGCAAATGCAAGTTGTTGAAGTGGTAAGCTTAGATCGAAGTAATTATCTCCATCTAAAAGCTTTACAGGTTGTACATGTAAATCATCATTCACTCCTGTAGATAGTGCGTAGTTCCAAAACTTAGCACGTGGTCCTAAATCAATATCACCTAAAGAAGCCTGAAGCTTATCACGAAGTTCTGTAACACGCTCAATTTCAAGTTCTTTTTCTGTAGCATCTTGAATACGTCTAATATAACCAGCGTCAGGATCTAACCCTGTTCGATACTTACCATCTAACTCTTTGTAAGGATATTTAAAAACCCCTGTACCAGGAATTCTGGTCATACCCATGTTTGCTAGATTGCTATCCATTGTTTGCAGCTGAGAACTGTTGTATTGTTTCTTTATAGTAGAAATCTTTCCTAATTTACCCATAATGTAGTTTAATTAAAAATGTTATTGGTTTATTTTAATTTGTAGAGTGATCCAATCGAATGGGTAGAAACTTAATTCATCACTCTTATTTTGAGAAGCATGTCCCCTCGTGAGGAGGGACAGTGTGGGATGAGGGGACACTTCTCAGAGAAAAGTTGACTAGAGAGTCAACCATAGATCTCGTTATTAGAATTGTGGGATTTCTTCAATCAACACAGTTCTAGATAAATCCTCAATGAATACATCACAACGATCTTTCATCCAGATTTCGTATCCTGGGAATTTGTTAGCAGAGCTCATACCTTGAGACTTAGCAAAACCTAAGTGGTGACGAGTTCCATCAATATAACCCCAAGTCATAGAAGGTGCACCCTTCATACGTACTTCACGGATGTTGTTAATCATTGATCCATCAGACTGAGGAGAAACATCAAATACCATGAATACAGGAGTAGACTTCTTGTTTTGTCCGAATTCCAAGTTAGTTTGTGGTAAATCTAACTCTTTCAAGTGAACAAGTTCTACACGTCCAGTCTCACGAGTAACCATTGCATCGAAAGCAAAGTTATAAGTGATAGACTGTCCTTCTCCTTGCATGTATCGATTTCCAGAATCAGCCATGAAAGTAAGACCAGAGTTAAGTGCATCATCTTTAAGAGCTTGTTGGAATACATCGAATCCAGCCTCATTAGTATACATTTTAACTCGTCTATCTTTAACGTCCACTCGTCTGTAGAATAAATCTCCAAATACTGAACGAATCAAGTTAGCAGAGAATTCTCCACGGTTGTATTGTACCAAGTTACCATTGTTACGCATACGGTGGTATACACCAGCAGATGTACGTTTCAATTCTTGTTTAGAACCGTTAGTCTTAACTGTTCCAGGCTTAGCCCAAATCATACGCTTAACTTTCAACTCAAGCATAGACTTACGCATCCAGAACTCTACAAAAGGCTCCCATTTAACATCATTACGAGTTAAAGGAAGTTGGTTGCGTCTTTGTGGAGCATAAACTAAAATGTCTAGAGGCTTACCAGAAGCATCACGCATCATTTTGTCATCAGCCCACTCAGTGATTTTGTGCTCATATCCATATGCAGAACCTAAAGATTCGAACATAGTGATTTGCTCACCCAATCGTGGAAGACCTAATAAGTCTTGATCAAACTCACCAATGGCAGCATCAACAAGTTCTAACTCGATACCTTGTTTCAAGAAGGTAGAGCTTACAAAGTCTACAGTTGGATTGTCACTTACTAATGTGAAAGTGTACAAGAATCCAGCATTCCAAGGCTGAGGATCTTTGATTACATAGAAACGTGGTCCATACTGACGAGTACCTACAGAAACGATAGCGTTTTTAGAGAACTCATTAGTGTCAATAACCAAGGTGAATTCTTGTCCATCAATACCTGGTTTAGCCATAGCAGCAGTTGAATCAGGAATATCGATGATTTTTGGGAATTTGTAAGGTACAGCAACTTGCCATTTCCAAGCATCACTGTTCGTATCAATATAATACGGAGTGCTCTTGTTAATCATGTCAAGGAAATCATTGCTATACAATGAAGATTGAGTATACAGACTGATAATCTTTTTATCATAGTCCGCAGGCTCAGTAGAGTGGAAAGACTCTAAGTGATTTGCGTCTGTTAGTTTCCCTACAGCACGCTTGTCCATCGATGCAACACGAGCATAGGTAAAACCAGTTAGACCTGGGATTGTTTGAATTGCCATTTTTATTCGTTTTAAATTATTAAATTATTATAAAAACCATGAATTAGGTTTGGTCTTTTTGTTTTGGATATTAGTTTTAGATTTAGTAACCTGTCTAGCTACTTCCCCAAACAATTGGTTAGACTTCTTAGTCACACCTGTTCTTTGTATAGTAGACAGGGTAGGATCTTTTTCTAATATCTTCAGTAAAAGTCCAACCTTCACTTTTAGCTCATGGTTCTCAGGTCTTTTCAAATCCAAGATAGCACGATCAAAATCAGTGAGGTTTTCCCCAGCTGGAGTTTTCCACTTATCTACTAATAGGAAGTCTTGTAGTTCGTTTGCTAAATTAGGATTGATTGGTATACCATCAAACTCCTTTTGTTTTAACTTGTCTGTAAGAATAGTCTGAACATTCGTTATATACTGATTTCTAATAGCAGCTTTTTGTTGTTGGATTTGTTCAGCTTCTTGATCTAATTGTTGAAGCTTTCTAGCTTCTTTCTTTACTAACACTTTATGATGTCTTGCAGCCACTGTGTCTAAATCACCATAGTTCTGCAGTCTTTCAATTTCTGTGCTTATGTCTTCTGGTTCAAATCCTTGATCAGCAAGTGCTTGTTTCATCACTGCAATTTGATTCTTCTCTTGGGATAGGTCCATTTCAGAGAAACTCACAATCTGGTTGTAGGTTGAGAAGTATTCTTTAGGATCTACACCTCTTACAAATATGGATTCAAATGCGTTTTGGTAATCTTCACCAAACTGGCCAATGAAGTTTTGAACTAATTCAGATGCTCCTTTTTTCTTTTCAGCGTTAAACCTTTCTAGGAACTGTTCAGGAGTGTTTATCTCAACTTCCTCATCTTCACTGTTTTTTGTGAAAACTCCTAGATTGAACAAATCGTTAGCAAGAGCAGAGAATTGTGTTACCTCTTCTTCTGGTTCTTCATCAGATTCTTCTAACGCATCATTGGTATCTTGTTTTGCCACTGGAGCTTCTTCAACATCATCATCATCTTCATCTTCTACATCACTTAAGAAGTCAGCGATGAGAGATTCACCTGATTGCTTTTCTTCATCTGTTTTCCCATCAACACTTTTAGGAGGGGTGATATCTTTTCCTTTTCTAGGACCATCATTCACTTCTTCTTCTGGTGCATCCACCTCTTTTACAATAGGTGTTATATCTTCAGGGTTGCCAGATGCTGTTTCTGGAGCAAACAAATCGTTTAACAATTGTGTATCTCCTGCCCCCATTTCCATAGTATCTTGGATACCAAAATTACCGAGCTTATCTAAATTATCAGACATATGTAGTTATTTTTTGTTACTTCTTGGTTTTGTATATGTAAAACTATGGTAAGAATATTAATTTTCAAAGCATTATTACCGCTTTACACCAACTTTTCTGGATAATATAGCATTAACATTTTATTATCCTGTAATTTAATTAATTACTTTTTGTTGTTTCGACCTTTTGCATTCTCTTTTGCTACAGCAAGGTCATTTGCTTGATTGTCACGAGCTAGTTTAATCTTTTCTCTCTCAATCTGTAGCTTTTGCTGAGCTATACTGTTTTTGGAATTAATATCAGCCATCTTGCTATCATAATCCTTTTGAGCTTTGGTTTGCTGAGATGCTAGCTTTTCTATCTCTAGTGCATCTGGTGTACCTGACATATCAAGGTCAGCACTTGCTCCACCTTCTTTAGACATTGCATTTATCATAGCAATCTCTTTCTTGTTGATGCGGTCTAGTTCGTTTTGATAGTTTTCGTTAGCTTGTTTCTCTTGAGCCATTCTAGCAGCTTCTTGTATTTGAGCTTGTGCAATTTGAGCTTGTTGCTGTTGCTGTTGTTGTTGCAATTGCATTTGTTGCTGTTGTTGCTCCACTTGTCTATCTCTAAGATCTTTGAAGGTTTTCTTCATTTCTCTCATAGACTTAGTGCTGTAGAGCTCAATCACATCATAAAGTGTGCCACCATTCTGAATAAGAGCCTGAGAAAGTTGTCTAAGTTCGTTGAACATTTGAGTGTCTTCAGGTCTGTTGGTCAAGAACACTTTTAAATCACGAAGTTTTAAGTCTGATCCGTTCACTTGAACAAATGCAGACTCACCTTCGTTTGTTATATATGACAGGGTAGATTCTGGTTTAGAGCTCTCAATATACAATGCTGAATCAATGATAGCTTGATACAATTGACCCATTACATACTCATGAGCCACAAATAGAGGCTCTGTCTGAGAGTAACTTTGTGATAGTGCTGTTTGGGTACCTGTGGCTGTTTCTGATGCAGCTATGGAGCCCATACGCTGTTTAGACATACCAATAAGTTCCCAACATTCCACCTTCATTTGTTGAGCGAGTGTATATCGAGCTTGTATCTCTTGTGTTCTAGTTAGGTCTAAAGATGTAAACTGATTAAATGAGCTTGGAGATTTTAGGTTCTCTGGGCTATCATCAACAAACACTACACCTCTGTTTCGTGCTTCCATTTCCCAAACATCTAATGCATCTTGTGCATCACCATCTTTAGGAATAGGAATATGTCGTAGGGACATTAGTTGCACCTTACCAACCTCTTTCTCTAGGAGCTTGTATAACTGGTTCATACACACGTTATAAATCACCTGGAAGGGTTTCATTAGGTCTACAAGAGATCGTGCCTCTGTGTTCTTCACTTCGTATGTTGTGCCTATGATTGGGCAGTAGTTTAGAAGTTTGAATGGTTTAACGTGGTAAATGTCTGGACCAATCTTGGTTCCTTGATACCACTGGTTAATCCATCCCCATTCTAGAGATATCTCTGTAGGCATATCACCTGACTTGTATGATTCATCAACAAGTACAGACTGCTCATTCCCTAATTCATCTGTGTAGATGAGCTTACCTATTTTCTTTTTAGAGATCCAATAGGAACGTACAACAACATATTTGTATCCAAATGAAGACACGTTAGATGTAAGTCCTAAGAAGTCTTTTAGTCCATCATTGTTCTCTTTCATCTCTGATTCAATAATCATACGTGTCTGTAACACTAATGGATCATATGTATCATAGATGATTGAGTCTTGACCAGGTACAGCTTCTGGGTTACCAAGGTTTGATTCTCTTACATTGATTAGTCCGTAGTCTTGTAATGAACTTCTTAAGTGGTCAATTTCATCTTTTGTTAAGTCTGGGAATGCCTCAATAATCTGTGACAATTCCATAACTTCCACAGTACCAGCAGCATACGCTCCTTGAGCTCTTCCTGTTGGGTCTGAGATATACTTTCTGTCTGGTGTTGTAAGGAACCAAGTGTTCTTTGGGTTTGCCACTTCTATGTTAAACCCAAGCTTTGAGTTATCTTCGTAGATATGATAGAACTCACGTGCAGAGATGAGTAGGTCTCTAAATGCATCTTCACTCTTTTCTTTTAGATTGAAGTCTGCTTTTTGAGCTGTTAGTGTGTGGTTTGCCCACTTCTCAGCTACAGATGTATAGCTATCTAGCTGATCTTTAACTTGTTCTAATGTAATCTTCTCAATGTCCTCCATAGAAACCTCTTGGCCAGATATAGCTGCTTTAGCCATAACTTGCTGTTTCACTTGATTGATTACATAAGCCTTTAGTGTGTCTGTCTTAAATTGTAGTTCTTGAGCTTGACTGTCATCATCAAAAGCTTTCACTCTAAAGGTGTCTGGTCTTTTTGATATTTCTCCAACAAGTTCATTAACAGGTGTGGTTATGATGGAGTAGTGTTTTACATATGCTGGGAGTTCTACATCTTGAACAAGCATATCTGTAAAGCTTTTCACCTCAGGTTCATCGATTAAGAAGTCTTCTCTTCTTAGAATCCCCTTCATGAGATCATAATTCTTTACAAATGTGTCTCTGTTCTTTACATACTCAGCATACGCTCTATTTGAGAAGTAATCCATGGTATTTTTCACCCAACTGTCATCTCTCTTTTGTTTCTCAGTTTTGAACTGATCAGGAAAGATGTTCAGGTAGGCATACCTGATATTATCTTCTTTTGTATATCTAATAATTGCCATTATAAAAACAGTTTATGTTTTGAGCCACCAAAGAGTCCTCTTGACTCTGTGAATAGTCTATTTCCTTTTTTACGTTTGTGGAGAGCTTTCATTCTCCCATCTTCATTATCACCCACCCTACCAATCACTGGGTCTAATTTCATAGCTAGAGCAATTGCTAACTCTGCTGCAATAATCCGGTCAAAGTTACCTGACTCATTATACTGAATCATCTCTTCTAGTAGGACAGGATCTAATATCTTCACTATTCCTTTTGTTTGAGAGATAATTTCTCCTTCTTCATTCTTTTCAGACTGAATCACTTCTTCTGTATATTTCTTCAAACATCCATGCAAGAAGTCTCTAATCTTTTCTGAAGATCTATGTATACCGTAGTCACGTCTAACGGTAGTATTTGGTACTATTTCTTTTAACCAGTTTGGTTGTTTCTCTAGATAGTGTGCATCTCCTTTACTAATCATATGATCTATAAAAGAAATCTCATCATTCTCACACAGTGCTCTTGCATTGTAGTATTTGATGAGGTAGCGAGCTTGATCTTCCCATGTTTCTTTCTTATCTGGACGTGCACAATAACTTGCTACAAACATATCTTGGTATTTCTCACCAGATATAGCGTGCATGCGCTTATAGATGTATACAGATCCTAATGAAGAACTATATGCTGATTTTCCTTGTCTATAAGGGTCAATCCCTGCAACATATAGACCATATGGTGGATTTTCCATAGGAAATTCATAAATCACCACAGGAGCATCCTTTAAATCTGTATGTTTTAGTGGGAAGTTTGATATTGGCAGTTTGTCAGTGAACTCATGTTTTACACCATCACCATCATCATACAATATAACAGGTGTTCCTGTTTTCTCACTATCCATCAATCTAGCTTTCTGTCTTTTAGCAGCTTCAATATCAAAGATGTTTGTATCCTCGTTTAGGAATATGTCATCCACCTCTTGAGGATAGTACATCTTTTCTTTTAGATAGGCCAATCTATCTCCTGCTTTCTTTAGACGCTCTAATGTCTTATTTGTTATCTCAGTAGCCTTATCTTCATTAGATACCATCATTGGTATTTCATTCAATGAAGATTTCTTAGTTTTTCCTAAGAACTTGCCAAGAGTGGTTTCCTCTTTAGCTTCCATTCTATACTTATGAGAAATAAACAATCCATGTATACGATTCTCATCTTTCTCATTGTTATACGTAAGGAAGTTAAAATTCTCTACGTCAAACATCAAAGACTTTGCATCCATGAACTTCTTCATATCACCACCTGTTCCTGTAAGAATTGGAGAACATCCCCAACCAAATGGTGTTGTGAATCCAGGAACAGCAGCTTGAAAACCTCTTAAGAAGTTTCCTTTACCAATCTCATCGATAATAAGTCTACGAGGTTTTGTACCTGCAATAGCTTCTTCATTATTACCCTCATCTAAGTTACGGATGAGAATCTGTGAGAAGGGTATACGTTCGCCACCTCTTGTTTTGATTCCAAGTGTCACCTGGTTCTTCCAGTTATCTTCCACTCTTTGCCATCTCCAAGCTTGTGGTAGGAAGTTTAGTCCTTTATCTATCTTGTCTGTAATAAGCTTGATATCAGGAGCATTCAGTCCAGCAATGATGTTCTGTGAGTTCTCATCAAATGTAGCACCATGTGCTATATAGCTTGCCTCTATAACAGACTTAGCAAAACGTCTAATACCTAGTATAACTAGGCCTTTTCTTTCTTTATGTGCTCTATCTATCTCGTTTGTTACAAGCCACTCATTATCTCTAAGTAGTGGGTTGGCATATTTCTGATTAATACGTCCATAATCATCAATAATATCCACCTCTGTGTGCCACACATTTAAATGCCAGTAGAGAAAAGGATTTATGTACACATCATCAATCATACATCCATTCATGCAGATTTCTTTATGAAACTCAAAGAATGCTTTGTACTCTTCAGACTCTGGGTCTGGAATACGCTTCTGATTGATAAACCAGTCCTTATAATCTACCTTATGTAGCTTCATTACTTTCTATTCTTGTAGAAATCTTCTGCCATAGCTCCAAGTTGTGCACCACCTCTTGTTTCCACCTTCTTTTTAGCTTCTTGCTCACGAAGTTTGTCCACTTGTTCCAAGAGCGCTAGATAGTTCTTCATAGTGTCCTGTATAAACTTACCCTGACTTTCAATAGATGCTACCACCATAGGTATAACACCACCAGCCTTTGTCTCTTTATACTTCACTCTGTCTTCTAATTGATGAAGGGGATTAGAATCAACATATTCCTTCCAAGAATTAAGCTGTTGTTCTGCCCAGTCAAGCTCAGCGTTTATGTATGTAGTTTTCTTTACTGTCATTATGTTCAGCTTTTTCTGTGTTCCATTCGTCCCCCCAAAATATAAAGACTAGGTTGTTAATATTCGTCTTCTTCATCCAGTATATCATGTAATTTCATGCCATCTTTGATGATCTTATCAATCTCAGAATCATCATGGGGCACATCTAGTTGTAATGCATCTTGATATTTCTTTACAATCCTGTATAATCTATCATCATCCATTCCCCATAAATCTTTTGCTTGATAGTCATCTAATATAGTGGCTAGATGCTTACCTAAGTTATAAGTTGGGTGAGACTTTTTCAGCTCAGCCAACGTTGTTAGTATTTTCTTGTAATAGACTCCATTCATATTAAATCATTTATGTCTTCTTCAGACAGTGGATTTATTTCATCACTTGGTGGCTCATAGGGCACTTCAGTGAATAAGAATTCTGAGTCTGTTTTTTCTTGTGAATCATCATCATCACCACCATCTGCACTCTCATAATACTCAGGACGTACAGTCACCTTAATAACATCGTTAGATGCGTTTGGTCTGTGTTGTCCTTCTATATCAATAAAATCTGCACCATCCTCATACAGTTGGTGAAGAATCTGCATAAGTTGGCTAACTGGCACTTTGATTAGTTTGAGAGGCTTGCTCATATTGCTTATATTGAGTTTCTTGTTCGTCAGATAACACTGCAGTCCATTTACTTATTGGACATGAGCATGATAAGCATTTTGTTTTTGCTGACAATGTACATCCACAACTTACACAATGTGCGTCTGGTCTCACTGTCTTGTGATTCTTCGAGTGGTGTTGACACTGCTCACATATGCTCAGTCGTTCAACACTCACCTCTACTATCTTATCCTTTAACTTCTCAGGAGGAAGAATATTGTTTCTCCATCCTTCGTAAATCTCAGCTATCTTCATTGGCTTTTTCTATTTTTGATTTTAGAGAGTTCATTGAGATGTTCATATTACTCAACTTACTTTTTATAAAGTTAGATCTTTTTAAAGAAATATCCTCGTCTTTTAGCATTCTTTCGTATGCCTTTTTTATTTTTTCCAAACTCTCTAATCTCTGCTGAGCTTTCTTCTGATTAAACAAGAACTTCCCAAATCCAGAAATCTCTATACTATCATTTGTCTTTGTAGCGTCATGTGCACTATCAAACTGATGCTTCACTACTTGAGAGATGACCACTTCTGGTAGTATCAACTTTGTTGACATTTTCTTTATTATCCAGTCTCTGAGTTGCATTTCTCTTGGTTTCTTCATCACTATTGCTATGCGTTAGTTTTACTACTAGGTTTAAATCCTTTTTAAAATCAATAACAATAAGGGGATTCACCTTCACCTTGCCAGACTTCTTAACTAGAAGCTTTATCTTCTTCAACCTACAAACAGTGTTATTGATAGTTTGTGGTGTTGTGTTATACTTCTGACAAAACTCTGTTCTTGTATTAGCATAAGAGATGGTTCCCTTAATAGCTGTATAAGCTACTAACTCAATCTCTCTCTTAGTCAATCCTAAGTTATTCAAAGCAGATAGAATAGAATAGTACTTTTCTGCAATAGCATACTCATCATCTAAGCCTATCTTAAGACTCTGAACTACTATCTTTCTTTCTTCCATAATTTAGTTTTATATACTCAATTGTACAAATATACAATAAATATTAATACATATACAAATACATATATTCTCAATGCTATATTATGTACCACATATTCTTTTTCACCTGTCAAAAACAGAATATAAAGTGGTACTAACTACCCACCCACCCGCCAAAGGTATAACATTTTTTAAAACCATTCCAAATTTTGTGCAAACTTTTTTTTCTAAAAGGGCCCACCCCTTTGTGTGTATGGGACAAGAGACCCCTTCCAACAAAGACCCCACTGTCAGACTGCAGGATGGGGATAGTCCCCCCTGTTAATTAATGTCTAATCCTAAAAAACAGAACAAAATGGATTTAAGTAATTTTCAAAAGACGGTTTATCAATCAGTAGACCGCAAAGTAATTGGTACAGTGAGAGAGGTTATGAAAGCGCTTTATGGCGAGAATGCAAGACTTACTCCTGCCAAGAGTAGTGTTAGGTCATCAAATGCAAAGTTCACTCTTAAAGCATTTGATGAGAGCAATCCACTTGAGTGGACTAACTTTGTGTGTAGTGCTTCAGTTGGAGAGTTATTGCGTAACAAAGAAGTTGGTTTGAAACAAATATTGGACTTTCCAATGATTGAGCACACTGTTGGTGAAGAGTATGCTAACGCAGGTTTGGTGTACAATCTTGTTGCACTACCAACAAGCATTGAGGAGGGTAATGCTCCAACAGTTGGTATTAACGACAAAGCGGAAGCATCATTTGCTCCAACGTTCAATCCATCTGAACTAATAGCATTGTAATAATGCTAAAAGGGGAGAGTGTAACAGCTCTCCTCTTATATATATGGGTGGGCAAAAGCATAGGGTGGGCTTATTACACACAAAACAATGTAGATTAGTTTGTTTTCATAATTTGTTGTGTGTTTTATGCATGAAAGAGAGTGGGTGTATGTACAATCCCCACTTTCTACCACCTTTTACCACCTATTAAAATAAGTTTAACAAGACAATACATATAGCATTAACACCAAAAAACAATGAAACGTACACAGCAACAATGTAACACTGCCATACTTATACTTATTGTATTATGTATAGTTATGTATATAGCAGGATGGAGTGTTTGTGCACTTGGATAATAGCATGGTTTGGTTATTATATAAATAAATACATTATGGATGATAATAGAAGAAACAAAAGTTATGAGCATAGTTTTAAGATAATTGTCTGGACAGTTATAGCAGGCATAGCATTTCTTTTAGCACATGCTCTATTTAATCTAATAGTTAACTAATAAATACACATTAAAGGCATGAGAACAATTAAATTAACACCAACAGAGTTTTATAGATTTAGAAGAATAGCATTGGCCTATCACATTCTATTTATGTGCAGTATAACAAACAGTATGTATACAATAGAAGCAAAAGATAGTGCATTAGAGCAAATAGGATATTAACCATGGCTAAAGTGAAAGTATATGACATAGAGTACAGAGATGTGGTGCTCTATGTCCATGGTATTTATTCACCAGAAGAGAAACAAGTGTTACACTATCCAGATGGATCAGGTTATCCTGGTTCACCTGCAGAGTTTGACATTTATGAGATTAAATGTGGAGACCAGGATATTATAGAACTCCTTAGCTCAGATCAAGTGAAAGAAATAGAAATACAAATCCTTAATTCATATTACGATCATGATTACACATGTTAAACACATAGTGCTTCCAACAGGCTTACATTGTCTTATTGATAAGAAAGGATGTGTACATGTTTACACAGAGAAAGAGTATGAACACTTATCTTGGTGGGAGTATCAACGCATAAAATACTTTGGGAATGGATAGATATAAGAAGAACCTGAAGGTGGAAGGTGACAAAGTGTACAGTTATGATACACATGTTGCTACAATTGATGAACCAGCTGGACATTTGATTGTTCATGGATGGTGGTCAGTTACAACATCTAGACACGTTAATTATGTTGCACAAGAGTATGGATTAAGACAAAGATATCATGATTAAGACACAGAAAACACGTACGCTCATTACAAAAGACAATAACAATAGTGCTAATTGCATTGCACCAAACCTCATCTATGGATGTTTTGGAGGCTGTGTGGATACATATTGTTACATGTCTAGATATAATGGGCGTAGAGTGTTTGTAAACACAAATGTAGATGAGATATTTCAGTCTGTTGTTGAGTGGGAGAAAACTTATAACAAGGTGCCTGATCAACAAGATCCTGTGTACACAATGGTAGACATTGCATGTAACACAGACTTAGTACTTATGCAGAAACATGTAAAGAAAACAGGAATTTCTTTACACGATTACCTGCTTATGTATGATAAACACGAAAATCTTAACACAACAATGGCTACAAAGTATCCAGGACTACTAACGTTAGACGTTAGGCATTTCAACAAACCACCAAGAGTGCGTGTGTCACTAATGCCACAAGCTTATTCTAACGTGCTAGAACCAAAGATGCAGAAGATATCATCACGCATAGAAGATATCAATCGTCTGAAGGATTTAGGATGGGAAGTGCACATAAACTATTCACCTGTTGTCTTTCAAAGAAGATGGATACAGGAGTATGATGATTTGTTTGCAGAAGTGAAACGTGTAGCGGGTGTAAACAAATGTGAGGTGATAGTGCTTACCAATCATAAGAATCAGATGGCTAAAGCATCACCAGAAGCTCAAGAGCTTATGAAATACAGCTCAGAAATAAAGAATAACAGTGGTGTAATGCGTTATCCGTTGAGCCAGAAAACTAGATTGCTACAACAATGGAAGCAACTGTATAACAAGTATTTTGAATTAGAAACAATTAGATATATATTTTAAAATGGAAAGTTACAGAAGAGTAAAAGGTTATAAGTTTGAGTTTGTAGACCAAGGACCAGATGATAGATTCTATCAATGTCGTGGTGATGTTTATTATGATGATGAACATGATGAGATTCCTGAACCAGGACTGTGGGAAGCAGCTCTAGAACTAGAACAACAACTAAAAGATGAGGGTTATGTTGCAGATGCAAATCACTCTGAGAAAGGTTGGGTAGAAGTGATGTTATTATAAATAAGAAATCATGTGGATAGCTTGTGAATTAGTATTTCGTCACTACAATCCAGGAAAGTTAGAAGAGGGAATGTTATTCATGAACGAGCTATATCCTGGACATGATGTGAAGGAACACGTAGAGGTGTGGGCTCTTACAAAAGAGAGCATGCACAAACAAATTACATATGACATGATGGTATTTGAGTCTGGATATCCAGTTCAACCGTGGATTATGACTGATAATGGTAGGATAGCAGCCATTCCTGATGAGTTAGGATGGTTTGATCCAGGAAATATCTCTGATTCACTAATACCATTCACTCTCAAGGAGATGAATTTCATCATGAGAGAGTTTGATGGCCTACTAGAAATCTTTGTTAATGAAGATGAGCTAGAAAAAGGCATAATAGATCCTGTTTATGAGGACGATTTAGTAATTCTTAGATTCTTAACAGATGATGAGGATGATGATGAATATAACGATGAAGAAGAATAAGTGTATAGTCTTATAATTACAAACAAAACATAAGAGTATAAAACGCACAAAACAGGTACAAATTGTATCATTAAAGAAACATTATGGAAGAATTAAGTAATTGCTGTGGAGCTTCAAGGTGGGGTGAAACAGACATATGCTCAGATTGTAAAGAGCATGCAGATTTTTATAACGAAGAAGAATAAATTATGGGAGTAGATATTTATGGTAGAGCGCCTAAGCTCAGATATGCAAAGCCTGAAAAAGAATGGGCTGAGCTGGAAACAGAAGAAGAGAAGAGAGAGTATTTTGATGAACTAGAAAAGTTTGAGGATGATAATCCTGGATACTATTTCAGAAGCAACTGGTGGGGTTGGAGACCTATTTTACTTCTATCAGAGGTAGCTAGGGA